>Ga0209611_10009904_pt1 | contig 14230 bp, 10 predicted proteins | sample S1TSphgellanicum_3_FD_187693 | JGI IMG/M metagenome (GOLD analysis project Ga0209611, IMG submission 187693) | Host-associated microbial communities from peat moss isolated from Minnesota, USA - S1T2_Fc - Sphagnum magellanicum MG (SPAdes) (version 2) | ecosystem: Host-associated > Plants > Peat... | reverse complement strand
TTTGAAAGCATATAATGCTTCAATTTTAAGTTCTGCATCACAACCCCCCCCTAAAACCCCCCCCACACATGCATCCAAGAGGACAGACTGGTACACTGGGTGGGTTGGTGGAAGGGCAGGGGGACAGGGCCCACCCCAAATCTGGGTGTACTATATCCACCCTTGCATAATATATAGTGATGAGAGGGTGAAGGGTTAAGTACTAGTGTTGGCCAGTTATTGAAAACACATGTGCATGGTTATCAAGTCAGGTATTGATATCCTACCAGTTGACCATTGATTTTTGTAAATCAGTAAATAACCCACCCACTTGGTGCATATCATTCCAAGAATCAACAAGACCTTCATGGGTATCTGAAGTGTTGGATTTTCAGATTTTAATAACTTACCTAGACAATTGAAATTCCATCCAAATCAGTTATCAATCCTAACTCTAAACACGTTTCCAATTGAAAAAATGAATTAAAAATAAATCAAAATTTAAAAAAACCTTATAAGTTACCCCATCCAGGTTGTTTATTTGACGATTCTCAAGATGGGTATTTCAAAACCAACCCTTATGCACAACTAATAGTAATTGCGAAAAGAATTGAGTAAATTGATGATCATGGGTATTGATTTGAAAATGAAACTGATCACCAATAAGTCTAAATTTTCAAAAAAAATGATATTGATAAGGTAAAAAATAAGGTATCAATAGACTCAATAGACTCAATGATATTGATATTGATACCTTATTTACATGTGGTTCAAAAATCAAAAGTAAAACAATAACATACTCAGCTGGTTATGAAAAAAAAAAAAAAAAAAAAAAACAGCCAACACTAATTAAGTATTATTGCCATACGGGCCAACAAAGCAAGAGCAAGTGTGGCAAGGACTTGCTGGTAAGTCCCCCAAAGAGGGAGGAGAGGGGGAAGTGACCTTGGGTGGACAAGGACCTACACTAAAGCGCAAAATCCATTAGAATTGTGAATTCTAAATATCACAAATAACCCATGATTAGGCTAAACCAGGGTCTCTGGGTGCAAATCTAACTTTTGTGGAGTTTAATATGGCCTTATTATGTGGCCAATAATAAGAGGCCTCGCTCAACAAAGGGAAGGTACCAGAGTAGTAACAAGAAGCACCTCATTGGGAAATGGCCGTACCACCATCTAAGGCAAGTTTAAACCAGGGAAAGTTAAAAACAGAAAATGTTCCTTGAAGTTTCCAGGGAAAAACGAGAATGTGGTTTCTATACCCTAGTCTCTTCCTGATGGGTAGAGTTACAGGCCGTGTAAAAGCCCCCTACAAACTAACTAGGGTAGGGCCAACAAATTGGGTTAGGTAACTGTCGTGTCGTGTGTTGCTGAGTGGAGGAACTGATGAGCATCATCACCCATTTTTCTTTTCCTGACTTCTGTCACTTTTTATCAACAGACTCTGAATCCTGATCGCCAGATTTGGCTGTTTCTAATACTCTTTGCCGTGCCCAGTACGGCAGGACTTTCGAAACCACTCTTATTAGAGCATTTCCACCCCACACCGGCAAACACCCCTTTTCACTCAATCTTGCAGCAGGATAGCCTAAACCCTGCTGCGCTCTTGTGTCGATGTCCATTTTGCAGTGGTCATTTTAACCCCTTTACAAGCTTTTTTCTACATTATGTATTTGGACAGTGACTGTTACTCGTCCAGGTGTTAAGACATAAATGGTCTTTCAGTGTTTAAAAGGGATTTTAATGACTTTTGTGGGTGGGGTCATGTGATCATTAAACGGTATTGTCTTCTAAAATAAAGGATTTGTTTACAGTTTTGGGGTGGAGATGCTCTTACCAACTTTGCAGGTAACAGTGCTGATTAGCATTTTCCATTTTAGGGTTTCAAATACATTTTTATTTTAGGGCTTCAATTACATTTTTGTTTTATGGTTTCAATTACATTTTTGTTTTAGGGTTTCTTTTTTTCTTTTTTTTAAAAGCTTCTTTTTTCTTTTTGTATAAGTTTCAAGTTTTCAACCAGCCGTGATTCATGATCCTAAAGTGCACTTCATGTTCATCCACTTGGCTTTAGAGGTTCCTTTACTCCTCCTCTTCTGGCAGTAGACAAGTTACAACACCCTGACCACAAGGCGGTGGCCAATAGGGGTAGAGATCATGCAGCCTACCATAAATTTGGCCAAAGTGAACCAGCACCCACCAGTGCACCTTCAAGGATGGATCCCAAGTGGTCAGAAAATAGTTTTCTGGTTGGGTTCCAGTTCCCTAGTTATCCATGGTGGTGAGCTCAATTGCTATTCTTACTAGCTATGTACTTACAACTGGCAACCAGGTTGATCATAGGGTTTTAGGGTTCATCATAGGGGAGGAGATTTGGATTTTTTAAGATTCTGATCATCCCACAAGGTTACCATTAAGTTTTCATTGTGTTCACATCTAGTTATCAATTTGTTCCCACCATGTTCCTGATGTGTTCCCAATGCATTCCGAAAAGGTTGAACTTTGTGATGCACAATGTATTAATAGAACCAACAAATAGGTAGTGACAAGTGTTAGGCATAACAATGATAACCACTTGTTCATTGCATTATGGTTTTATTGCTTATGGGAAATTCAAACATCCAGGGTGAAATAGAACTTTCATTGGTATTGTAGCCTATGAAGGGTTTGAGCCTATGAAAATTAATTTTGAATTATGTCCTAGATATCAAATAGGTAAGTTGCATAACTAAAGTCGCACACAACACTCCCACACCATACAAAACATTTCAACAATGCAAGAAATGAAACTTACATATTTTTGAGCTAGGATTATTCATGAGCTTAAAACTTGGTCCTTATGTAAGCTACACCCATTCAAAAGTTCATCACACATGTTTAACAACTTTGTTTTATAAGGATCACTCACCAAAAACATGTATGTTTGCTATTGTGAACACTTCCATAATCAAAAAGATACATAAGTTAGTTGCAAAGTAAGTTTATTACACAAAAAGCTTATTCCAAAGATTAACACAAACTAATTACATGAAGTTATGAAAAGAAGAATATGAACCCAAAGCTCCACCCTCAATCCCTTTACATACTTGAAAAAAAAAATGGATGAAAAAAATTATCTCCATCCATTTACATTTACTAAACATTCACATTCATCAATTACAAGTGACTAATATATTGCCACATGTTATCATTCTAAAACTATCATATTTAGTTTTGTAACTATCAACTTTAAAACAAAATAGTTAACTAAATTATTCATGAATCCAACTTTATGCCCCTACAAAAATATCCTCAAGGTACTGCCCATAAATTGAATTGTTTATCTCCATACCCATCTTTTTAATCCTAGGCCACATTATTATTCATTTACAAGTTTTACCCCTACTAACCCATCTTGGTGTTACAATACCATGTAAAAACCCTCAAAGTTTTTAGGGTTCTATCAATGTTGGACAATTGTTTATTTTTGTGAAAAGCCTTTAATTTTTATTTTTTTAAAAAAATAAAAAGGTTCAAGCTCAACACATAACCAGGAATTTAATTCTCAATTTTTTTCTTAAAAACTAAATTGTGATTCCAATTCAACGTTGAAAATTAGACCAAGTTCCGGTTTGGTTTCAAGGTGACCTAAATTGAAACCAATTGTTAACTATCAATTAACTTCTGTTAACACTTAATTCTTTTCTTTTTTTCAAAAATCTCAATTTTTGTTTCTATCCTAAACCTTAAATAAAACCAAGAACCTAATTTTACTTTTAGTACGGTTTTGGTTCCAAAACTTAAACCTGGTTATGGTTTATTTTTATAAGTCAAAACCAAAACCAATGGTTCTAACCTACTAAAATGGGTACTCACCCAACACTCATTTTAAATTTTTTTCAAACATATCCAACATAATAGAAAAATCCATAAAACCATTCTAGCCTTGTGTTTAGTTGAAACACAAGTTGAAATACAAAAACTAACACACCAAATACAAAAATAGGTCAATAGCATACAACAAGGCCTAAAGCTCCTTGAATTTCATGTTGAGTTTTTAATTTTCCCTAACATTAAGCCTTTACTACTATTTAATCTTATGTCCTTTTAATATATTTTTTGCCCCAATTTTCAAATCATATGAAGTTCATCCTAGATATTGATTATTTTTCCAAATTTCACCCACTTCATAGATAACCTCATTTGGGTATGAACTAAGGATAAAAAATGAATCAAGGTTCAAAGATAGGATGACTTTAAGGAAAACTCTATTGTCTTTAAAAAGGATTAAAAAAACTAAATCACAAATTAACATTTCCAATGCTAAATATGGCCTTTAAGATGTGTCATTGAAGAAGGTGAAGAAGGTATTAGTATAAATGTCAATTCACCTTAACAACAACTAAAATGAGTGTTGGTTGGTTCCAAGTTTTCAACCCGTGTCTAAATGTGAGATATTTTGCACACCTTCTAATTCAAAGGTACATAAACATCCATATACAAGTTCTATGATGGATTACTCTTGTAGTGGCTCTATTGCATTAATGGAATATTGGTAATAATCATAGTTGAAATTCCTTGAATTCAATTTATGCATTGTAATACCAAGTGAAAATAATATAATACTCACAAATTTGTCATGAACAATATAGTAAATGAAATCAAGGTCAATTAGCAATTGGTGTAAATTGTGTTTAAAATAAGTATTCAATATTTTATATAATATTCTAATAAACGTTTTGATATTTTATTACATTGGTACTTCAAGTCCATAACATTACCATAGTTTCCACAATCATTTTTGTTCATTAAATGACCAAGGGAACATGGCAATAGTCAATCACATTTGGATGCATTACTTCTTATTCCAAGCTCCAATTTGTAAAAGACTAATTAACTTGAAATCATCAGTACAAGATCTAAGCAATTGTCAAGTATTGGGAAAAACCTTATTTGGAAATGTTGATGACATGGTTTCAAAGTTGGGTTGTGAATTTGCCAATGCTCCAAATTGGCAGTAAACCCCTCATCCTTCCAACCCACATTGCTCTTTCATCTTGGATTCAAATATAGTTAAATTTAACTTAAAATAATCACAAACATTTAAATTACATGAAACTCAAAATTCAACTTATTTGGTGAAGGATCAATCAACAACATGGAATTCAATGGAAAGGTCTTAGAAACCATTAACAACAAACCCCCTCAAGTTCAAACAATTGTATCTTCCAAAAATGTCATTAAATCCTTCAATTTCTAGCTTGAAAGAGGCATTATCTCATCATGAATATGCCCACCAAAGTTTTTCACTTCAATCCTTTTTTAACTCCTATTCCAATTTTGATGCACCCTTTCCCTTATGGTAGAGTCTATTCCTAGCTAAGAAAAATCATTTTCCTTTTCTTTTTTTTCCTTTTTTTCCTTTGAGTATGTGCCTCCTGCCAAACCCAAGAAAACCCCCCATTTTTGGAAACCCTCCCACCACCAACCCATAGAAGTTTTCTAAGAATGAATAAATAAGGCAAGGTGATAAAATGGTATCTTGGTTGGCCATTGTTGTGCCTTCTTTGAGCTACGAACATCCTTTGAACCAATAAAATATTCAAAGGCCATCCATCCCTTCAATGTGAATCAAGGTGATTCACATCCCATTTTTTCCACTAATCAACTACAAATAAACCTAGGGAAAACATACAATAGTCTTTGGATGATTTAGAACCTTCCACCATTATGATTATAGGATGGAGGTTTTGTGAAGTGTGTTACATCATCCTAAGCCATTCATTTGGAATCCAACTACCCTATCCCTCTTAATTAAAATATTAACTAAAAATAATGAAGGTTTAACATTTACTTGTGGCTTGAACTACATTGTTGTGCCAAATCATTTTCTAGTTTTTAATAGTATAAAGATTTTAAGGACTTGGTAGGAACTTGGTATTTTGAACTTAAAATCAATACATGTTTTTGAATCATAGAAAGCCAAAGGCTAGGAAAGTTGCCCCCTTGATAACAACTTGAAATTTAATTATTACTAACATAACTTTATGGGAGTCAATACTGATCTTGAATTGATGATGATGTGCCAAAACATGCTTTGTTTATTCAACATGCCAATTTTTTTGTTGATGTGATCACTAGTGATATGCTATAGGTTGAAGCTCCCACTACTAACAATACTAAAAGAAATTTCAAAGGTATTTTACTTATCATCAACTTTCAATCGCTTCATAGTCTTTGGATCCTAGTCTTAATCATTATCATTGGTTGGAAAGCCTTGCGAATAATTTATTGTTTAAACAATATGCATTGTACATTGTGGATACCATCCAATGTATTCTATAATTCTTAGGGATATAAAATAACTAGAAAGAAGGAAAACATACTAGACATGAAACTTGAAGGTTCAACTAAATCAAAAAGCATGCTTACTAAAATTGGAAAGAATCTTATAAGAGATTACAATAATGATGGTTTAATATGAGTTCTTAGGTTGCAAAACATAAATCTAAAAATTTGAGCTTCCAATAAAACTCAATTGTATTCCAAAACTTGTTATTATAAAGTTTCCTCTTGTGTAATTGTTCCTTTGGTTTCTTGTTCTAGTTTTTTAATAAGTCTTTTCATTGACACTATCATGGAATATTGTGCCTACAAGTCCAGAAGTCAAAAAAATTACATTTTATTTTTAAAATATGGATGGCCAACTTTTAACATTGATTAATTACTACATGCAACATAACTAAAAATTACCCTCAAAGGTTAAAATATTATATTGGGTCTTATCTTTTAATTATTGTTTCTCATGATGTTTTCAACCATTCATAAATGTTATTTATGTGTAACATCAATTAAAATGAGATATCAAAAGGCAATGATGATGTTGAGAAGGATCAAATTAAGTCCAAGTCCAAGTACAAGTACTTAACTTGGCAAGTTCTAATGTGGGGACCCACCACAAGACCCACTTACATGGGTCTAAGTATTTTAAAAAACCTATAGTCAATTGGATTAAGCACAAAATCCAATTTGTTAAGTCTTAACGTGTTTTTGTGTGTGTCCAAGTCTAATGTATAGGTATAAGGTAGAGTACATTGATATAAGGTTAGGGTTTCATAAATTCATTTCAAGTTCGCATTGCAATTTGTGTTTTTTTCCTTGCTTCACATTCCTTTTGTTTGATTTTTTTTTTCCATTTCTTACTCCTCGTGAATTTGTGTTAAGTGAAAAATTAGTGCACCAAACAACTTAAACTTGGGTCATTTTTCTTTATTTAAAGAACTATGACGGATGTGAACATTAGACACCATCTTCCAATGGATGGAATTCAATTATAATGTTCATCCATAACTCTTAATTAATTTTTAATTTCAGTTAAGTCTTAGTTAATTATCAATTAAATCCCAATTAAATCTTAATTAAATTCTAGTTAAATCCTAATTAACTCCAAGTTAACTCCCAATTATTTCTTAATTAAGTCCTAGTTAAGTACTAGTTAACTTTAAATTAAGTCTTAGTTAACTTTTAGTTCAGTTTTAGTTGACTCCTAGTTAAATCCAAATTAATGCACACATAAAAGCCTCCTTGAAAGCTTCTTTGAACTAGGTCCTCAAAGGGGTATAAATAGGGGTAGGACCCCTCATTTCCTTCAATTTGTTCAACACAAGTTTTAGGCACAATCTTGCATCATAGCCTTGTCATGTTATTTTCATGTTCATGTTTATATATATTAACATAATAAAGATATGTTTCCACTTTTTTTTTTCACATCTCATGTTATTGTTTTTAGTTCTTGTGTTTTTATTTTTGAATCAAGTAATCTTGTCTTGTTCCTTATTTGAAAATTAGACTTAGACCTTTACTTTAACCTTTATTCTTGTGTTTTTTCATGTCCTTGATAGTTTGAACAAACTCCATCAAGTTTATGTATATTTGTACATCTATAAGTCAATTAGGAGTTAGATTTCTTTTGGAATTAAAGGTGGATTACCCTTCTTCTTCAAGGGAAAAGTTTTCAAGAAGTCACAAATTATTCACTTCTTGTTAATTGAGGTTGTGGATTACCCACCTTTAGTTCGTGTCATATTTCACAGTGTTCATCATGTTTACATTGATGGAAGAAGTCCTTGTTGTTCTTAGGAATTTTGAACAAGAAAATCAAATACTTCATGAATATGTTGTTCATTTGCAAACCAATCAAGCTTCAACCTCCTTGGGATGCATTTCAACAACAAAACCCCAACAAAAAAAACCATGGATTAGCCTATTTGACAAGTTTGATGGCACATGTTCAAAGTTTCGAGGTTTTGTTAACCAAGTGTGTTTGATCATCCAACTTCATCCTCATCGTATCCAACTAGCCCAACCCAAGTTGGACTCATTAACACCTTATTATCAAGCATGGCCCTTGCTTGGTTCGCACCTTTATTGGAACATTAATCACCTTTACTCAATGACTTCGAAATGTTTCTTAAAGAGTTTAATGCCACCTTTGGAGATTTTGACAAAGAATGCACATTTAACATCAAAATATAATCTTTTTGTCAAGGATCACGTTCAGTTACAATATATGCATTAGAGTTCAAACATTTGGTTTGCAATATTTCATGGGATTAGGCAATGTTCATAAGTTAGTTCCAATTTGGGTTATGCGATGATGTGAAGGATTTACTACTCACCTTGCTAGACCTTTCAACATTAAGTCAAGCCATTGCGCAAGATGTTCTATGTGACAATAGGCTCTTCGAACATCAACAAGAAAGACACCATAAACCCTCATCGACAACATAAAGGAATTTTCTACCTACAATGCTAGCCTAGCCTTTGGCAACCTTGCCAAAGGACAACCCCATGTAAATTGAAAAGACAAGATTCAAGCCCCTCATGGAACAAGAGAAGCAATGTTAACATAAAAATAATTTTTGTTTATATTATGGAGAATTGAGTCATGTTGCTCATGAATGTCCAAAGAAACATGGACCACATGCAACACACACCACCTCTATTACCAATCCACAATTAGAGGAGTTGGAAAATGAGCATGTTTAGTCTCAATAGGGACTGTGAGGTTGGACCTTGGTGCATCATGTAATGAAAATGGTTCTAGCCTATTTTTAGACCCAACACCATGTTTATTGGTAACAATCATTCTCAAATGTAGTAAACTTGTGACGATGGAGGCCCAAACATTTCTTGATTATGGCGCATCAACATGTTTTATGGACAAGGAGCTGGTGTGATAATACAAGTTGTCTCTAGTGGAAAAAAACACACCAGTGCCAGCTAAGGTCATTGATGGTCGGAACCTTTCATTAGGATTAGTCACCCATGAAACCAAGCCATTAGATGTTACCATTGGTTCCCACACCAACAAGGTTGTGTTCAATGTCATTTCATCCCCAAGAAATAATGTCATCATTAAATTGTCTTGGCTTGTTTTACATAATCCACAAGTGGATTGGCATACAATGAGTCTTCATTTTGAAACATCATAGCACAAGGCCTTAGATTGTGAAACCCTTGTTAAAAGCATGCAAAATTTGAAGCAACAAGGAAATATCGGTGGTACAAGAAGGCCTAAGAACCCTAAGCCTTTGTTCATTGGAGCAAAAGCTTTCATGAAGACTGCCACGAGAATAAATGCATTTTCTATTTATGCTCTTCCTTCACCAAATGTTGAACCATGTCCACATGAAATTCCTTCCCAATACCAAAAATTAAAAGATATGTTTGTGAAGAAAAATGTAGACACATTGCCCAAACATTGACCATACAACTACACCATTAATTTTATGGAAGGAGCGCAACCTCCATTTAAACCCATCTACAATTTTTTAATAAGAAGAACTTGTAGTGTTTCGTGAATACATCGATGACACCTCAAGAAAGGGTTCATTCGACATTCCCAATCTTCAATTGGTGCCCAATCTTGTTTGTCAAGAAAAAAGATGGTTCCCTCCGAATGTGTGTCAATTACCATGGGCTTAATCAACTCACCATTAAGAATCGATACTTTTTGCCCTTAATCTTAGGGTTATTGGACGAATTCAATCATGTCAAGGTGTACACCAAGATTGATCTATGTGGAGCATACAACTTGACATCCATTCAAAAAGGTGATGAATGGAAGATGACGTTTAAAACTCAATACCATTATGATAAAAAATGGTGTTTTATAACTCGCCTTGTAATTCAATTTTTGAATTGCAAAAAACACTTGCAACTCACTGTAATTAATGTCGTAAGCGCTAACAAACAAGTTGCATGAATTGTAAAGTTGCAATTCACTGTATATATGGTGCAACTCATTGCAATTCAATTACAATTTAGTCAAAACAACTCATTTTCAATTACTATTCAACTCCATTATAACTACACCCATGATGTCATGTTAACGTCATTAATTGTCAAACATCTATTAAAAATTTGACATATGGCATTATGAAGATTTTTGGACATATATTTTGTTTTCAAAATATTGATCTCCATTGTCCATTATCATTGTTAATGATAGTCTAAGATTGTGACATGTGACAAATTGTCACATGGCATATTAATTATATTTTGGAAAATGAAAATATAAACATATTTATTTTAGTAGTTAGGTAGGTCATATATAACCATAGGTAGGTAGGTAGGTAGGTCTTAAGACCTAAATACCTACATATTTACTTAGGACCTACTTATATAAGTAAGAAAACATAATATTAAGTGCACTAAGGAATAGCCATGAATTTTTTTTTAAAATTTTATGTTTTACCTTTTAGTTAAATTTTTTTGAGCTCATTCCAAAATGCCACATGTATTTAATGTGAAAACATAAAAGAACAAACCTTCTTTATATAGTTTGTAATATGGGATTTAAAGACAAAGCATATGGGTTAAATCTTTTAGTTGTTCATTAATTACAATTGGATTACAATTATAACACTTAAACGTTCAAGGCAAGCTAGATCCAAGGGGAGGGCTCCATTGTTTTTTAAATCTAAACAAAATTTGAACCTCTCCTATTGGTGCATCTATTGCACTAAAAATTGTCAAAGACAAAATAGAATCAAGAAAGTTATGGCCCTTCAAAGTAAAGGGGGTGAAGAACTCAAAAAAACAAACCGCCAAATGTTACAAAGGCTAGTTCTCGAAAATCCACAAAGTTCCATATATGTTGATATGTTGTCGTTAGAGTTCAAAGATGATTTATAAAACTTCAAGTGGCATTCCTATAACATTTTACATTGTATAAAATGAACAAGAAATAAGAAAGTTATGAAGTTTGAAAGTATAAAGGGTCCAAAGAAGGAAAAAAATGTGTTTTGTAAGTTGGAAAGCTTATTTCTCTTCTTATTATTTTTTCATTACTCATTTTCCTTTGCACTTCAAAGATGATTTTTAGAACTTGAGGTAGTGTTCCCATAACATTTTAAATCATTCAAAATGAAACACATATGATAAAGATGTAAATAATTAATGAATATGTATCCTTATTAATTTATAAGTAGTTGTATTATAGTCATAACATAGTTGAACAATAATATTTTAATAGTGGCGCACTAGTTGCCATACCAATCATATCAATGGGAATCATAATCGAAAACTAGTTACAAATATATCTTATAATGGGTGGTGGAGATGTGGACATGTGGCATGATTGCATGTATGTACATTATACATTAGTTGTAACATAGTTGTGACTATAGTGACACAATGCAACTCTTGAAAAAATCAAACATGGTTGACTATATATGTACGTACAATGTGTATAAATTATCATATAGGAGACCCATTTTCAACTCACTTGTAACTATAATACAACTAATTGATTTTCTAACACAATATTTATTTATTAACACACCATATTTCTAAGGGGATAGTTACATAGTGGTTGTAATACCTAAGGGATAGTTGCATAATAGTTGTATATGAGTTATTTTTTGAATTTTAGTTTCAGGGTAATGTGGTTTCGGCGGAGGCGATTTCTCATAGTGTATGGCCATTTTGAATATGTTGTGATGCCATTTGGCCATACTAACACACCTATTATTTTTCAACATCCGATGAACAATGTCTTTCATGAGTAATTGGATGATTTCATGGTTTGTTACATTGATGACATCCTCAACTTTTCAAAGAACATGGAGGATCATTAATGCCATGTACATCTAGTTTTTGAGAAATTTCAAAAGGTTGGACTTTATGCCAAATTAAAAGAGTGTGAATTCCATCAATCTAAAATGGAATTTTTGGGTTACATCATTTTTGGAGATGGCATTCACATGGATCCTAGCAAGGTTCAGACCATTGTTGATTGGGTTACTCCAACTCGTGTTTGCGATGTCCAATGTTTTCTTGGATTTGCCAACTTTTATTGATGTAAGTTCATTGCCCACTATTCTTCAATAGTGACCTTCTTATTTGATTGACTAAGAAAGATCAACCTTTTTCTTGGGAAATTGAAGACAATATTTTTTTTCAATGTTTAAAGGTTTTTTTCATGACTACCCCATTCTTGATTCATGTAGACCCTTCCAAACCTTTTGTTTTGGAAATGGACATTTTTTATTTTGTAATAGGCATTGTGCTCTCACAACTTGGAAAAGACAATCTTCTTCATCTTGTTAACTTCCATTCTCATAACTTTTCTCATGTAGAGATTAATTATGATATTCATGATAATAAAAAAATTAGCCACTGTTAATGCCTTTAAAGAGTGGCATCATTTGCTTGAAGGAGCTCAACATGACATCACTGTGTATTTAGACCATGAAAACTTGTAGTATTTCATGACAACTCGTGTTTTGAATCAATGTTAAGCTCAATGGGCATTATCCTTGTCTCAATTTTAGTTTGTCATCACATATCGCCCTAAGCGCCAATAAGGGAAACCTGATGCGTTATCCCATTGTTCGTACTTTGCACCTAAGGAAGGAGATGCCACCTATGAGTAATAATGTGATGTCATTCTCAAACCTGAACATCTTCAATTTCAGGTGTTGTTAGTAATTCCTAATGACACAACCCTTTTTTGTCAAATTCATGAAGATTTGAAAAAAGACCCTCTTGCTATTTGCATCTAAGGCCAATTAAGGAGTCATCATCAAATTTAGGATTTTTTTTAGTGATTATGTTAAGTTCAAGTTTCAAAATGGTCTACTTTATCATGATGGTCTTTTGTATGTTCTTGATGGTTCTACACAACTTCAAGTTCTTTAGGTTAGGCATGATGATTTGGTTATAGGCCATTTTGGATTCAACAAAACCATAGAATTAGTGTTTCAAGATTATTGGTGGCCACAAATTTGGAAGTATGTGAAGGAGTTTGTTGGATCTTGCAATGTTTGTGTTTCAAATACAAGTTGAATTCGAATTTTCAATTCAATTTGAATGTCAAATTGTTTCAATGAGTTCTATGAAAATCCATCTTGTGTTTCAAGTTTATTTGTTGGAACCTTACCACACGTCTACCATTCCTGGAAGAATCCATGATCCCCCTCCACCTATTAAAATCGATGGTGAACATGAATATGAAGTGGAAAACATTTTTAATTCAAGGATTTCTAATTGTCAATTCTAATATCTTATTCATTGGCATGGGTATGATGTGAATGAATGCATTTGGGAACTAATCAAAAACCTATCAAATGCCATGGAGAAGGTGCATGAGTTTAATCAATAATATCTAAACAAGCCCAAGTTCACTCCTCGTGGAATTAGTCATTAAAAGGGGAGGTGATATGATGAATGCAAACATTAGACACCATCTTCCAATGGATGAAAATTCATCAATAATGTTCATCCATAATTCCTAGTTAAGTTTTAATTTTAGTTAAGTCCCAATTAACTCTCAATTAAATTTTAATTAAATTCCAATTGAATCCTAGTTAATTTTTAGTTAACTCATAGTCGATTTTCAATTATGAATGTTCTCAAAAAGCTTCCTTATTTGATGCACACATAAAAGCCTTTTTGGAAGTTTCTTTGAACTAGGTCCTCAAAAGGATATAAATAAAAGTAAAACCCTTCATTTTTTTCAATATGTTCAACACCAATCTCAAGCATTGTTGCAACCCCACTTTGGCCAAGTGTGGGGGTGAAGCCCAACACTTGGAAAAGTTGGAGGTTGGGAGTCTTCCGGGACTCCCGAATGTTCAAAGCTCGACAGCAAGGGGCAAAACACCTCGCATTGGGGTGTTCTTGGTGTCATTGGAAAGGTCTTGAAACGTAAATATCGAAAATGCCCTCGCATTGGCAATTAGGACATCTGCAGCCCAAGTTAT
>Ga0209611_10009903_pt1 | contig 14230 bp, 11 predicted proteins | sample S1TSphgellanicum_3_FD_187693 | JGI IMG/M metagenome (GOLD analysis project Ga0209611, IMG submission 187693) | Host-associated microbial communities from peat moss isolated from Minnesota, USA - S1T2_Fc - Sphagnum magellanicum MG (SPAdes) (version 2) | ecosystem: Host-associated > Plants > Peat... | reverse complement strand
GTGAACGCAAAGAACAATTTTTTTTTCAAATAATAATTTTCAGAATTTAATAAGAAATTCAATATTTAAATTATTAAATTTCATATAATAATTTGCATAATCCAAAATCAGGTTTTTAGATTTAAATAATAATTTTCAGAATTGAGATACGAACTTTCACATTGAAATAAAAATATTCAAAATCAAAGTATAAATTTTCTGTTTCAAAATAACAATTTTCAAAATTGAAATATGAATCGATTTCATGTTCATGTAACTGGTTTGAAAGTCCAATTGAAGTTTCAAAAAAATTGGGTGTAATGGGTATGAATGGCATATTCCATTGCAAAACCATGTTTTATCAAAACCAAAAGAAACCTTTTTTTTAGAAAAATTATAATATCAAATGACAAAAATTCACCACAAAAAACCATGTTGATAAAACCTTTAATATGTTCACAATATATAATTAACCTATCCATAATTAATGGATAATTAATAATCTAATAAACTCTTCAAATATACCTTTTAATGCAACCCTAATACACCGTAGAAATGTACCCCAAATTTAGTTATAATACACTTCGGTGTATGTCAAAGGGCTATGTATATGGCATATGGTTGCGACTAATTTTGATCCCAAATGTAACTAATGGAACATATGAGCTTATTTTTTTATTGAAAACAATCCCAAAAGTTGGGTAAATGAAAAGATGAATATGTCAATAGTCGCATTTCACCATTTAAAATGTGAACATTGATAATCAATTGCAAAAAAATAAAAATTATAGTCGCAACCAACACATAGTTGCATATAATTACGAAAACAATGGTTGCATATTACAGGATTTCTTCTAGTGTAACAAACACAACAAACATGTGTATAGTTTGTTTATAAATATATTTTTTCATTATAATATATTGTATTTTGATGAATTGAAAATTGTAGAGTAACATGGATTTCAAAACCTACCAATGAATGAATTTATCATTTTCAATAACAAGCTTAGGGTGAAACTCAAAAATGCACCAATTTTGGTGCATTTCATATTTTCACCTCAAAATTTTTCCCTTTGTTGCTTGCTCACCCCAAATCTTACACTATGCCCCATTTTTTTTTGACAAACAAAGGGTGACTATCCCATCTTTTTGAGATTTTACAAATATTTTTATTACATAGAGCCTACATTGAAGACTATTTAGGGATTACTTAATAGGGCTATCTAGGAGTTAACTAGGGGTGACTTAAGTAGCTACATAAGGTTGATTCATAATCTCCTATGTAAACCCTATGTCGCATGTTAAGGAGTGTTCATGTATCCCCTAACCTATAGGTAGGTCCCTAGGTAGCCCCTATGTAACATCCTAAGTATTCCTTATGTATCCCATATGTAGGCTTTGGATAACCTTTAGATAGGCCCTAGGGAGCCTTAAATAGGTAATCCCCTTAGTAACTTCATAGGTATACCATAAGTAGGTCCTGACATAGTGACTCTCCCCTACCCTAGGTAGCCCCTTAATTTATGTGGCCATAACTTAAGTAGCGTATACATCGTGGTTAAAATAGAAACTATGGTGAGCCCTTGGGTTTGTTCATCCTTAGTTTTGAGGTGTGCTTTGGTGGATTTTATGGATTACTCAAAAAGGAGGATGAGAGGGTAGAATGAAGCCCAAAGTGAGAATTACTTTATTATTATAATGTAATCTTGTAGTGTTGATGATATACTTGTAATAGTGACCATGAACTCCATAGAACACGAATTTGTTAAATTCATTGAATGCCTTTAACCTTGCCCATTTACATTAAATGCATCACCTAAAGGCCTTAAGCATGCCATAGTATATAAATTACCACCAATGGAGATTGAAGGTGAGATTTTTATGAAATGGGTATCAAGATTTAAAGAGATTTTCTTGTGTTTCTTTTTCACTTTTCTGCTAAAGATTTATGTGGATCTTTGTAACTTTTTTCTTTTTATTTTCCTTTGTTGCTTTCTTTTGAACTTGCTATGTTCTACTTTTTTTTATTGTTTAAAGATTAAAGATGAGATTTTAATTGAATGAATGGTAAGGTTTAAGAGGTATTTTGTGTTCATTTTTATTTTATTTTTCATTATTTAAAAAAACCTTTATGTGGTTTTCTTCTTTTTTCAACTTGATGTATTCTTTTCTATTTGATTGGACAAAAATTGAATTTGAGATTTTACTAAAGTGGGCATTGGGGTTTGAGATTTTTTTTATTTTTAAAATTTTAAGTTTCTCATTTTTCTTTTCTCTTATATATATATATATATATATATATTCATTTTTTGCTCTTACATCATGTTTAGAGGAGGTGGAAATGAAAATGGAAGAAGAGATGAAAGGAGACATAGCATGGTGAAATGTATTAAGAAAAATATAAAAAAGGCAAGCAAATTGAAAGCAAAGAAATGAGAATGAAAGCAATGCATGAGCCAATGCCCTTAGAAGGATCAATTAAACCTTGTATCAAATGTGTGAAAGAGAGAAAAAAAAATTGATGAAGAAAACTAAACCTTAAGCCCTAAATCGTATGAAAATCTATTCTTCAAATTCTCCTCAAATATGGGACAAATTCAAGGCTTCATCAAAGTTGAAAGGATAAAAATATATATCATTTTATCTACCATCATCTTGCATCTAAATTTGTACTATCTACGTTTTAACTTTCTAAGCTCAATTTCATAACATTTAAAACTCTAAACTTTGTTTGTTAGTTCCACCTCCACATTACACCACACACATATCAAAAGCCCCCAAAAAAAAAACCAAAGGGTCAAAGAAAAGAAGCACATCAAGTTTGGAAAGGGAATAAAAACACCTCTTGTGAAAAGAGCAAAAAAATAAAACTATGAAAGAAAACCACACAAACACTTATAAATCTTGTGAATGTGATTACCTTTGGTAAAAAATGGATGAAGTTTTTTTCAACAATTTTAATTTGTTTCAAAGACACAATTTCTTCTGCAGCTTGGCCCAATTGAAACCCAAATTCAGGTGGAGAGATAATGCCAAGGGTCAACCATGGTGAACCAACACCTACCCTAGAAACACCTTTGAACTTTGCTATTTTTGCCAAGTTCACATTTTCTTCTTTGTCAAGTCCACTTTGCCAAAATGCTAAGTTGACATCCACTTTAACAAATTGTCAAGTTCATTTTGCTAAGTCATCAAATCCAAGTTTCCATATTGCCAACTTCACTTCACCAAATTGTCAAACTCCAAATTGCCAACAGGTTATCAACAAATTTTGGGGTAATAATCATCAAGTATGCATAATGGTATCTTATCAAATACCCGATTGATAACTATTGGTTGTCCTGTCAGTTATTATCCAGTTATAGGATTTTAAAAGGATACATATATTTTAATTTTCTTCTTTTTTTTTTAAGGAATTTTTATCATGATTTCTTTTAGTGTTTAGGATTGATAACCTACTTGGATGAATAACCATGTCATCCAGGTAGGTTATTAGATTTTTGAGAGATGATATTTTGGGTGCTTGGTGTTGAAACTTGAGAATAGTTATAGAGTTATGATATCTTGAAGGATTTTGGTTTCTTTTAAAGGATTTTTTTTTTAAGACTATATTTTTGCTTGATGAAATATTTGAATTTCCATAATTCTTCTTTTGCCTTAAGATACTTTTTAATGTAAATGGCAAGGCCATAGTGTGACACACCCCTTGTTTACTCAATTTTGTGAAAAAAACTAAAGATTGGTCAAATAACCTTACGAAATTATTGATTCTTTACTGATTCTTTCATGAAAATCATTGATTTTGAAATTTTTGAAAACACTCAAGTCGAAGCTTCCTTGATTCCTAAAATTTGAAAACACTGAAAAAACCGGAGGTAATTTTATAATTCATACAATCACCCAAGTTTGAACATTTGAGCAGCTTCAAGGGTGTTCAGTATGTGACCCAGCAAAATAAAAATGGATGAAGAAAAGTCAAAACATGCCATTTTGGCTCAGCAAAATGGTCTTGGCCCAGCATTTTTTCAGAGGATGCTAAAGCTTGGTAAAAGGCATAGTAGAGCATAATAAATATGATTTGACTGCTACGAAGAGTGTAATAAACAGGATTTGATAATCGATCCCTCTTTGTGTTGTGACTCGCCAACCATAATGATTGGTCCAGGTGGTTTGCTATCAGTAATCTCCCACCTATTTGCAGTCCCAGTTTTAGTTTTATGGGTGAGGAGATTGGAAAAAAAACTAAAGAACTAGGGTTGTGAGAAATACTTTTTCTTGGGTTGTGAGAAATATTTTTGCTGGGTCACATTATGCATACTGAGCACTTGTTGGAGCTGCTCTTAGTTGACTCCATCCAAACTGGAAATGGGGTGCATTGCAATAATGAGCCAAACCTGAACCCTTTCAAAATCACACACCACACATTGAGGCAAGGATGTCAACAATGTATATTGTCCGTGGTCAGAATTCCCGAATCATGGTAGACAAGGAAAGTACATGAGTTGGAAATGTTTAACACGTGATCGGAAGCTTGTTGGTGCCATGGATCTTGGTGTGATTGTCAATTTGGTTTGCATGAACAAGTTAGATTGCTTGGCAGGCTGAAAATCTATGAATGCTGGATCGGAAGTGAGGCAATTTGTTGTGTCATCAGATCCAATGGAAGCGATATTGCCTTTTGTGACTAAACATTGTATTTTAAATGTGAAGATGGAAACTTGAAATAGGAATTTGATGGTTTTCCCATGTGTTGTTGATGGGGGACTTTTTTTTTTAAAATCATGTTCGCTGTTCATATTTACATGCAAACTTTGACAACAAGCATGTGAACAACATATTGTTTATTTTCTCATGCCTTGTTGATGATTTGGGTTTTGGTGGACTATTGGGTTCAATGGAATTTTGATAGATACAAGGAATAGTAATGAACATTCCAAGCTCTACATAGGACTTACGACCACCTTCATGGATTAGATAATCAATATCTACCACCAAGTTGTTGACTTATTTTTAATGGAAAATCATTTTTCCACACATTATCTTGTAATCCTTAAGAACCTTTGCAAAAGGTTAAGCATAGTGAAAAAAAATTTAAGGTCAAAATAAAGATTTTTAGAGCAATCATGGGAAAATTCACTCTAAAGTACATTTTTTTCCTATACATGGTAATATGTTGTTGCATGCTACATAACCTAATTTGGATGGAAGGGACATTATACTAATGCAATGATCATTGATGACACAACTAGATTAGGTGGCCATGGTCCTTGTGCTCACATTGGGCAAAATAATATGAAAGAAGCCCAAATTGATGACTTAGAATTTGGCCTAGAATGTACAAAACTTTCAAAAACAAACCAACCCCCCATATTTGAAAGGTATCTTGAAAACAAGAGGTCGCACAAAGGATGCATACATGATTGACTAGATACATTGTACCATACATCAAACATTTATATCAAATGAATTGTTCACATGTATATGTAATTTTCAAATAGGTATTTTAAAACGAAAAAGGTAATTGATTTTATTTTTTTGCAAGTGTAAAATCTTCTATCAAGTTTTTCATAAAATGGTTGTTGAGAACAATTAACTTTTGGGTTTACACTTGTTCTAGTTTACAAGACACTCAATTGACATAAGGTTGGAAAATTAATCTATTCTCATCGTTCCTTGAATTTTGCAACACCAAAACAAATTCCATGATCATATAGATTTTCCAGGAAATCACTTTCACTACCATTAATTCTAAAACATGAAACTCAATGTTTACCTATTGAAAACATTAAAAAACTTATGTATCAATTACACTAAAAAATCAATGAAATCATATCAATCTTTAAAAAAAGATTAAAAAAAGATTAACCTTTTAATCAACATGATGTAACCTTTTGATTTCAAATTTGTGTTGGTGCGACTTGAGAGGGAAAAAAATTAATTTTCACATGTGATGATTAAATGATGATGATATGAGAAGGCAAGTATTAAAGGGTTCTAACATGGAATTGTCAAGTTGAAAGTTGGAGACCACATGATAGATTATGCAAAAACCAACTTTGATATCTCTTGATTGGAATGTAAGCAACTTTTTGTCCTTAATCTTTTGGTGGAGATTTGTCATTGATTATTTTTTGTAAAACGTGAAGTGTTGACCAAAAAAGATTATAATGTCATTGAGGTATTTAGGAATGTCATATTGCATCATCAAGGTTTAATTAATTTAGTCATTTGTCCTTTGAGAAATTTGAAAGGTTGGTTTTCAAAAAACATAATAATGTAATCTTTAATAATAATTTATTGACACATGATTGTAGTAGAGAGATTTGACATGACATTCATCATATGGTTGCTTAATTTATGAACTTATTCATATTCATGTTTAAGACACGTGGATTGTTTATTGGTTGTCTTTTCATGGGCTTGGATCTAGTAGGATCAAATTAATCAAAGAGGATTGAAGATGTTCATAGTTAATGTCCAAATTTAAAGCACAAAATGTTGACATCATTAATCTCAAAGTCAAGGATAAATATTTCTTTACATTCAAGATCCAAACAAATCAAAGGCATGCTTTGGGGGGGGTGGGGGCTAGGGAGGTCGTGTCAATTGTTTTTTGGTACTAGAAAACTATGTGAATAAAAATATATGGTCCCATATATTGGTCACTAGGAAAAGAATATAATTCAATTAGTCTTATAATAAGATTATTTTTATTCATAAAATCCAAATTAAATTAATATTAAGGCACAAATTTATTATTATTATTATTATTAAAATGTGACATATGTACGAGAGACTTATAATAATTATTAGTTGTTAGTAAATTCAATTAATAAGATGGAGAGTATGTAATTTATATTGAAAGTTTATAGTAAAAGATTAAAGTAGCACTAATGAGGTGGTATTTATTTGGTCAAGATAAGAAGTTGATGAAGGCCCATGGATGAGCAAATTGTTGACCCATGGACTTTAATTATGCATGCATTGTTTATTTTGTTTACATGGAATTGAAAAGTTTCATTTTTTCCTTTGTATCATTTTTCCCATGGAAACAAACCAAGTGTTCATTATTTCCGATGATTTTATGAATGCCAAACATTGTCTTCATTGGCTAAAATGTACTAAAATGTTTGTTGATGTGTTTTAAAAACTAAATTTGAACATTTCATGCATGATTTTATTTAGTCATGCATGATCACCTTCCATTTTTCAACATTCCTCATACCTTCAATTAAAAATTAAAATTCAAACAAATATATGGTGTCAAAATTCAATGCAAACATAAAATTTAAGTTAAATAAAAGGTGGTTTAAAAAGGTGGATATTAGATATTTAGATAATAAATTGTAATATGGTGGAAAAAATAAAGGTCTCTCAGATAATATACCCAAAAATACATTCTTTGATGCACATAATGGAAAAAAAAAAACACATAGTGACCCTTTGTAGGTGCATGCTAGGAGATATTGCAAAACTTTTTGAAACAAATAACAATTTAAATAGGTTATTATTAATTAAACAATTCCATAATCTTCAATTCAAGGAAAATGTATTTGTGAAGATTTTTTTTGGAATGTGAAGGATATGATGGCTTACTTTGGGGAGTGGTGCTAGTTGACGGGGACATCATGAAGATTATTTTGAATGATTTTATTGATAATTTTGAAGGATTTATGCATTCATTCTTGAGGTAACAACAAATATCATCTTATGAAAAAATGATTTCACAACTTTGCTAGAAAAAGAAATCAAACCAAGTTAACAACTAGTAAGAAACCACATGATGAAGTCCTCTTCATCATTCGTTCACACTAATGTTGTTTAGAATATTGTTGAATTATTTGATGTCAAGGTTTTTTTTTCATTCATTCAATGCTCATGATGAATATTAGGGTTAGTACAAATATTCATGTGTAATTTACAAAATATGTTACAAGGAACAAAAAAATATTTAGGTTTTGTTTGATCACTTGCAAAAATAAAAAGGTGCATTTAATAAAGGGGCAACAAATACAAGCAAAAGACAAGTTATAAATTTTATGATGTAAAGTGAATATTTTGATATTGTATATGTTTTTTGATTAATCAAAGAGCCTATTGACAATAGGTACTAGAGTTGACAAAGGTTTTGTTGCCACTTTGATTCTAAAAAATGTGTAATTGTTCACAAAAGTGAACATAAGTTGTTGTAGTCACAAGGGTTAGATATCTTTCAAATAATCTTTATAGTTCAATAGTGAAAGAGTCTCATGGTGTTCAAATACACATGGTAATATAGATTCCTAAAATCGCCAACATATGGCAGCATAAAACATGCCATTAAAAATTCCAAATTGTGGTCTTCATAAATTAACATTTCAATAGCTTGCATCTTGGCTACTTGATCTATACCATTTATGGATATTATTTGTGAAGAATGCACAATGATGAAAAAAATATAGGGAACATTTTCTTTGAAATAATGTAAATCAAGTTTAAAAATATTTAAGTTAATAGACATAGACTTATGTGAACTAATGCCCATGGCATCATTCACATTTTAAATACTTCATCATCTTTATGGATGATTACAACGAATGCACATGGATAAACATGATGAAGAATAAATTCAAACCATTATCTAACTTCAAAATCTTTAAAGAAATAATTGACAAGGAATTTGGAGGAGAATCCAAGGTCTTTAAAATGATCATGGTGGCAAATTCAAACTTCAAGCTAGCAATAAGAAATTCAACTATAGTTGATTCAAACAAAATCTTTAGCAAAATGAAATTTTTGAAAAGAAGAATCAAACTATTTTTTACAAGACTATATGGTTTTTGGAACTCAAGTACCACAAAAGTTTGTGGATTGAAATTGTTAGCACAACTTGGTCTACCTCATGAATCATTCATCAATAGTTGCAAATAAAGTCAAAGTTACTCCTTACCACATAAAAAATGACCTCACTTATCTCATTTACAATATACTTTTGGCCACACTACATATGGTCATTTTCCTCATAATAATTGAACAAAACTAGATTAAAGATCACAAACATGCTTGTTTGTAAACTACAATGTTTCAATGATCAAAGCTTTTAAATATTTTGATCTAGCATATAAAAAGGTTATAATCAATTTAAGAAACATACAATCCAAATGATGAAGCATTTAACAATCAAGCATTTTCATCTTGAAATTCATTAGAACCAAAACCACATGGTGTCTTCATGCATTTTCAATCGGTTAATCCTATTTTTTAACCCTAAACCTTCAACCCCAAAACATGACAACAAATAGCATCTTCAATCACATACCAATGATGATATTATTCCTTTAAATATCATCATTGGTAGTGGGTCAAATGTTGATGATTTTGAAAACTCAAGAAAAAAAACTTAAAAAAATATTCACAAAAAATTTCATCATAAAAAACAACAATGCCTACATATTTCACGAACTACATTGATTTTATGAAGATTTTTGAACCAATCTTATTTAAACAAACATTTAAACATCTAGGGTGACAAGATGCAATTGGCAAGAAATGGAATCAATGGTTAAATTTTATAAAACTTGGACTCTTATTGATTCAATTTTAGACAAAAGAGTAATATCAATCAAATGGGTGTACAAGCAAAAGTTTGGATTAGAAGGACTACTTAACATTTATTGAAACTTTGCCTCATAGCACAAGGCTTTGAGCATAAATGTGTCTAGTGAACTATGGAGAAACATTTTGTTGTTGTAACTAAATGGAACACTACTAAATTTTTTGTATATATGGTTGTTCATGAAAATGGGCAATATGTCACCTAGATATCAAAATTTTGTTTTTTTAATAATGATTTTGATGAGGAAGTTCTTATGTTCCAACATCAAGGGTTTTCAATCTTTGGATAGGAAGCTAAGGTTTGTCTTTTCAAAATAATATTGTGTGGCTTAAAATAGGTGCTTTGTGTTTATACAAAAAGATGAACATTTTCTTTGTAGCAACAAGTTATAAGCTTACAATATGGAAATGACATGGATTTATACCTATACTACATTTGAAAAGGTGAAAATTTGCATGATTTGCATGAATCCTATACATTGATCTTTTTGTCATTACAGTGAATCATACATTAGAAAATTATATGGCCCACAAATCAATTGAAGATAATAATTTGAAGTGTCTAGCCTAGGACAGCTTCAAAGGTCTTTTAGAGTTGAAATTGTGTACTTACAATGTTCAATTTTTATTCATCAGATCACATATGCAATTGGGACACAACAATTTGACATGATAAATTTACAACTATCACAAGGTGTTGATGGTTGAAAAGTTAAATTTTTTCAATATATATGAGTTTGAAACTATTCAAAATCCTACAAAATACTAATAAATAATTTTTAGGTTAATTTATTTAATTCACAATTGCATTAATATTTTATGGGATAGTAAGGAAATTCATGACCTTTCCTTATAAAGTCCACATGTTCACATTGTTAAGCATATCTTTTGATATGCAAACAAAAAGTTGACTACAACATACTCTATAAGAAGGAGACAATAATGAGCTAACATGATTAATGGTGAGTGCAAGGTTGAATGGAATGAAAAACAACCAAAAAATTTTCATAAATCCGTTTGTAAAACATTTCCATTGTAATTTTTTCTTTCCGTGCAATGACTAGGTATTTGGGCATCAATAATTCATTGGTTTCAAGAAATGTTCTCCAACCTATGTTCAAATTCACTTTTATATCAATATTTTGTACATGTATGCACAAAACTAAAATTATTATTTTTATTTTTTTTCGGTTCATGATATGGACTTTGTAAAAACCCATTGTTTTCAATAACAAAGAAAGTCCATAAATAATAACATTTAATTCACATATAGTGTGAAATCCTTGAAATTGTTTTTCATCAACATCCACATTATAGGATTTGCCATTCTAACATCCATTTTGGTTTATGGTAACTTGCAGAAATGCTAGTCAGGTAGGCCATTATTTATTGGACATTTGTTTTGACGCACTCCCAAGTCCACTTGTTAGTCCCAAGTCGGGACCAAATCACTCAAGTTGCGAAATTGGGGAGGACTTGGGGCACGTTCCTAGCTCTTAGCACTAAAGGGGGTAGAAAGGTGTGCTAAAGCTCCAGGATTGGACTAGGAAGAGGGACAAGCTATTCACTCACTCGGACATGCATCAAACCAACCAACAAGTTGGTTAGTTCGCATTCTGGAGCACCTTTGGTGCTAGGACAAGCCACGGGCAACCTTGGACTCACTTGACTCACCACGGCCCGGACTTGGGGGAAGCCACCACTTTCCCCCATATAGTATTCTCTGCGTCTCACCGCCGCACTTGCATCCAAATGGCATTTTTTCCCGGGACTCCCAAAGTGGAGTCTCAAAATTGTCCCAGTTTGGACTCCCGGGACTTTGGGCGTTCATAACTTTTCGCCCCGAGTTCTGATTGGGACGAGGTCTGAAACAAACGTGTAGCTCTCCTTGAGAGCTTTCCAATGGTGTGTCGCGCACTCCACCTGCACACGCTAGGATCAGGTTGATTCCCGACTTTTAGTGGTCAGGAGTCAAACTGCCAGTTTGACTCCCGGCTTTCTTTCGATCATAACTTGTGTTGCAAATGTCCAAATGGCTCATGTGAGGCCATTTTGGACATCTACACTTTGAGACCTTTCCAACGGTATAAATAACATTTCAATGCAAGTTGTTTTGACTCTTGCAATCATGTTCTAAGTTTTCGGAAGTCCCAGAGGACTCCCAAGTCCCATTTTCGCAAGTATGAGTGGCAACCTCACATTACCCTCAAAGTGGGGTTGCGACATGTTTCATCTTGTTGGAAGACCCATTAACTAGTGCAAGAAATGTTAATTAATAATGGCTCTCAATTGAAGCTAAATACAAAACCTTAATATAATTTAAAAAAAATACACATGGTGGATAAAAAGATTAATTAAGTCAATTTGTAATAATTAATTACTCCAGTATAATTTCCTTTTCTTTGAAGTGCAAAACTTTGGTTTGAAAAAGCCTTGCTCCAATTTGTGTGTGTGTGTGGTTGTGTACTTGGTTGTAATTCCTTGGCTTAAGGTTTTGGATAATCATAGTATGAGTAAGGGGATAAAATGGTGAATAGGAAGGGGGTTGATGTATGGTTCAAACAAGGGCATAATAGAATAAGATACATGTAGAGAGACTTAAAAGTTTATTGCTTATCTGTGACACCTCTTGGATGTCCTCCAAGGGGCAAAAGGGAGTGGTTCAAAACAAAGTGTTAGGGGTGTCTAATTTTGTGCCTAACATAACCCATTTGGTTTTTCAGGTGTCTCTTCTTATTCATTATAGCTTTTTGATTGTAGTAATTTATACCATATCAACAAGGTGGATATCAAACATGTATCATTGGTTGAAGTATTTGTCAATCTTCATGATGAGAAGCGGCCTCAAACCCTAACCAATTCTCATTCAATTTGAAGTACACAACCTTGAACACAAGTCTAAACATTGACAAAAAATAGTTATTTTATTATCTCCATTTTCACCTAAAGGTTTGAATGCACCTTATGTTCAATTCAATCCTCTTTCATGCTTGATGTTACCCATACTTCTCAACTAAATTATAATGCAGTTTCTAGATAAACTTGTTATAACAAGCGATGTATCCTAGTGTTCCAAAATTAGATATGGTTATGAATAGATAATCTTCCTTTGATCACACATGAGGCCAATTTGCATAAGATGCACATGGTCGTTTCATGTTCTTTTTGTCAAATGATGCCTGAAAACAATTGACACATTATGTGTTAATCACCATTTTCATACAAAGAAATCTAATCCATATCATGGATGAAACATCCACAAAGATATACAACTAAATAGTAAAAGAAAAAATGATTAGGAAAAATAGATGAAAATGTTGGAATGAGAAATGAATGGAGATAAAACCACCTAAATAGGCTAAGAAGGGGATAAGATGATGAAGAATGCTATACAGCTAACTAATTGAGTATAAGCTTGTGCAAAGTGTAGAGAGCGAAGGAATGCAAAGACATTGCAGTTCTCTTTTAGTTATCACCCAAAGTTTTTTTTCTTTTGTTGAAGGAGCCACTTTGATTAGCCCATCAACAATTGTGTAAAACATTGGGCAGATGCAAGCACATAGATGCTTACCTTTAGTGCAGCTTTGTAGTTTATATACAAGAAAGTTCAACTTTGGCCAAAGTATATGGGATAAAAAGTGTGGTGCTATTGGGAACATATTGGGGAACACATTGGGAACTATCTGCAAACTTGATTGGAACACAGTGAGAACACATTGTGAACAAAAAAAACTCAAAAAATTCCCTTCCCCGTCCCCAAACCCTAAAAAAAAAAAAAAAAAAGGTCTTCTGGAGTGCATGTTGAGCCTTCTCATTGGTTGCAAGAAATTTTTATTTAAAAAACCTCTTTGTCACAATTTTTGACTTGGGCTAATACCCTTCCCTAACAGGGTGGGTACAAGGTACCTATTGCAAATGGACTTATTCATGCTCAATGTGAGGTGTGATGATGGCACCTTAGCATGGCACCTTAGCATGGCACCTTACACCTAAGGAGTCCCCTTCACTTTTGGGGAAGGTATCATGTTGTTATCTGGTGACTTCGTAACTGTCTCATGGAATAGGTACTGGTTGTGAGTTTTGGTGCTGGGGAAGGCCCTAGGACTTTACCATTGCGAGAATTTGAGTCCGCACTGAGCTGTCACCTTCGGTAACCCCTCATTTACCAAAGGACCCTCTTGTCCTTCACCTATACCTAAAGCACTCGGAGAACCACAGGCTTTTTACCAGGTCCATTCTCAGCTTTGCGTAGTGCGAGCTCTTATTCCAGTATAGCCGAGGGCCTTTACAAAGGGGCTTTACTGAGCAACAAAAAGAAACACCCAAAAACAGATAAATTACAAGGGGTGTGACACACTATGGCCTTGCCATTTACAGTAAAAAGTATCTTAAGGCAAAAGAAGATTTATGGGAATCCTCTAAAAGAAACTAAAATCCTTCGAGATTTCATGACTCTATACCTAATCTCAAATTTCAACACAACCCAAAATATCATCTTTCAAAAATCGTCATTTACAAATAGACCTATTATTTATTACCTAGGGGCCAAAATCCCTTAAGCTGCTATACTCTATAATGAATCTCAACACAATATTCTTCTTGCCTTGGTGGCAAGGCCAACAAATGAACAAATTCCATTCCATGAAATGGGATGATA
>Ga0209611_10009902_pt1 | contig 14231 bp, 5 predicted proteins | sample S1TSphgellanicum_3_FD_187693 | JGI IMG/M metagenome (GOLD analysis project Ga0209611, IMG submission 187693) | Host-associated microbial communities from peat moss isolated from Minnesota, USA - S1T2_Fc - Sphagnum magellanicum MG (SPAdes) (version 2) | ecosystem: Host-associated > Plants > Peat... | reverse complement strand
AATAGTTTGAATTTAAATTTGACTTAAATAATTATCTAGGTATATTCAGCTAACATGAATGAAGTAAGAACCATTTGTGAAAGAATTAGTTTTGAAAATTAAAAAAAAGTAAGAACTAGGAATGGAATTTTTTTAAAAAGGAAATTTGTCCTCGTTTTTTGGAAAAATAAAGTGTAAGAATTGGAATAATTGGTCATTAAATTTTTTTGATATCTTCCCAACACTGCTTCAAACCTTGATGCCAACAATTGTATGTTCACCATATACATGCCACACAACTTTAAAATATGACTATTATTGATACATGTAAATTTCCTATTCAACCAAATGTTAATGAAATCATTATGTCTATAACAACTTGTCCTTGTTCACTAAAATGCACAACAAATTCACTAAATGTTTTATTTAATGAAATTGTCCCAATTTCACCCAAAACTTAATAAAAAACCAATCCCCATTCATTAGAGGACATAAAAAATACACTAGTTTTTCGATTAATGAAATTGTTTCAATTTCACCTAAAACCTAGCAAAATTCCTAATGAACTTGGCCACATCCCCTATTAGTGTGAGCAAAGGGATCAACCACCATTCATTAATTCATCATTCACAAATAAGTAAAAACCAATGTTGAACATGTACATATTACAAACTACACAAAATCTTAGTATCAAGATTTTTCTTAAGGTTCATAACCATGGTTTTATATAAATAAAATACTCAAAATTTGATATATAATCACAATTTTCAATTTTTTGAAAAAGGATATTTACTGAATTGAAAACCATTCTTATTTTGTGACAACAAACAAATATTCAAGATGCATGTTGGATTTATAATAGTGTATTGGATCTATTATATTCATTAATATATGGGTGGATACTAAGAAGTACATGTGTACATGATGGATTATGCATAATGGCTCTATTTTTTACACCAATTATTATTATTTTATAGTCATAAAAGAAATTCAAATAATTATAGTAAATTTGATTAATACAATTAATGTAACATTATCGTAAAAACACTATAATTATAGTTATACATTAAATGAAGTAAAAATATAATTCATAATTCAAGTTTGTATTTATAACTTCTGATTTTTATTTTAAATTACGATTAAAAATATTCGCAGTGATTTTATTGTAAAAGATTATTTGGTGTAATTATTGTAATCATAGTGCTTCAATAAGACTAAGTTATCATATTTACTACTTATATTCACTTATTTAAAATCAAAGTATTATTAAACATAAAACTTTACACTAATCATTAAAAATTTCCAGTTATCAAAATTAATTACATGAAAAACGTTTTAATTACTCTATTAATACAGTGATTATAGGTCTGGGAAATTTTACAATTAAATATAATTATTCATAATTTATAACTTATAGTTTTTAGTGTATAAACTTATTTAAAACTTTTATAGTAATTTTTATGGAAATAGAATAATTAATGCAACAAATGTAATTCTAGGATTATATAATAGTTAATTAAAATATTCATTTACGTTTTAAAATATTATATATTAAAAATATTCACAATAATTTTACTGTAATTATATTAATTTCGACATAAATACTGTAATTATATTAATTGAACTAAAATAAGTTATTTTTATTTATAACCAACACAAACTTATTTGAAAAACTAAATGTTATTATAACATGGAATTTTACACTAGTATTTAATGTTTTCACTAACAAAAAAAAATTAACAAGAGAAATTACATATTAATCACATGAATTACATACTAATTGTATAATTCATAATTTAACTTGGTATTCATAATTTAAAACTTATACCTTATAATTTAAAAATATTTTTAAAAAGAAATAATCTTCATATAAATTAAAATTTTCATGCAATTATTTCATATACTAAAAAGGAGTATACTAAAAACATATACTATTGTTTATAATTACATATTTAGAAAAATATCGGTAATCAATTTTTATACAAGAATAATTAATAATTCTAAAATAATAAAAACATATTCATGTAACTAATGTCTAATTACCTTAAACTAATTGTAACTAATTAATTTATATATTAATTACAGTATATTCGTAATTTATAATGGAACTTAATTGATCATGATTTAGAGCTTAAAGTTGTAATTTTGAATCTGATTTTTTAATTTTATAGTAATTTTACTGTAATTAGAGTAATTAGAATAATTAATATATTTTCAGGGATTATAATACAGTAAATTAAAGTATTCACTTTTGATGATTACTTATATACAATAAATAATTGCTAATACATCATAAAGTTTTTGAGTAAATTTTCTTTAATTAGTACAACTAATATGATTTCTATATATTATTGTATTTATTTTAAAATTACTTATTTATAGTTAATAATTACTATTACAACTCAATTTTTTTAATTAAGTGTTGATACAAAGTGATAAAATTCTTATTTTACAGTAATTTCAGTAATTAATATTATGTATTATGTGTATATAATATTAAATGTTTATTAGAGTAGTTCGAAAATAGTTATAACTAATGAATACTAATTTGAATAATAATTAAATAACAAGCCTAGGTTACAACATGAAGGTCATTGCCTAACATTTTCATATTCAAAACCATTGGCCATGTGGAATGAGCCAATTAAAAAACTTAACCCAAATTCTTTTAAACAAGTTTATGTATTTTATCCCTTAGCTACCCTACTTTCTTAACCAACCTATTAACCCATCTATTTACATATTTAACTACCTAAGTAGATATCTAGCCTAAGTAGGTAGGTAGGTGTTTAGTCTAAGTAAATAAGTGAGTAGGTCCTACTTACCTATTCACCTAGTTCAACCTACTTACATACCTACCTACCTAAAATGGTTTTGCAAAAAATTAATCAATATGCCATGTGGCACATTTTGATTGTGACACATGTTGCAATCTAAAACCATCTAAGCATATAAATTGGATGTTTTTAGATTATTTCATAATTTCATAAATATAATAATAATATTGAAAATATATTAAATTAGTGACATGTGGTAACATATCATAAGAGCACAAGGTTAACCAAATTAATTGCAATCTAGTTGCAAGCGACAATACGTATATGGTGAGTTAATGGATGAACATGTATTTTGTTGAGTTTTCTTTCCATTCATGAATGATTGTCGTTTGCAACTTGTTGAACACAACTAAAGGAAATATAGTCACAAATGTTGGTTTACAACTAAACATTAGTCACAAAAACCAATTGAAAAAACCTTGATTTCTCCTAATAATGATTTCCACATTTGTATCTGTGAATTCAAGTATGCAACCAAAAGTATTCAATCATGCTTCAATTTTTCCTTTCATATTTTTAATAGCCAATTTGACTAAATTGGCTTATGGATGATCTCCACTTTAGCTATGTCATGAAACTAAAACAAAAACAAAACCAAAAAAAAAAGACTTGTGAACATTAATATCTTGAATTCAAATTCAATACCCAAACCATTAATATATATGTTTTGTAAATTTTAATTTGCAAGTCTGATTGTGCATAATTCTTTCCTTAAACAATGAGTAGCTTATTGTGAAAACAATTGAAACATGGAATGGAATGGATTTTCTAGAATAGGAAATTTGCAAGGCATATTATAAATATATTTGTAACAAAAAACTCAACAAACTATCTTATGTTAATTGTTTTAGATTGAATGTTCCCAACTAGTGGCTTTTGTGAATGCCACCGATGATAACAAATTTGTATGTTCCCATGGTGGGAAGCTTATTGAAAAGGAAGGGGACCAAAATCAACACAAAGTACAAATTAATTGGCCTTTCCATAAATAAATAAAAGGAATTAGCCTTCATTCTATTTAGGCAAATTAGACTCAATTTTTCTTAGAAAAAAATTCATGGGTAGCCTTTTTTCTAGGAAAGAAAAAACCAAGTTTTCACATAATATTCTATGTTCTTGGGTAATTATTTTAGATATATTGTCAAATTGTTTATTCCACAACTTTAACCCTTGATCACCCCTCCCTGTTTGCAAAAAAACAATTGAATGCATATAGTGTATAAAAGAAGGCCAAAAATTAGGGGTCCAACATGTTAATATGAGGCTCAATGTTCAATCTAACATTCTTCCAAATTTCAGCCCCAATTAAGCATATGACTCCAAGATCATAGGGATCAAAGTGAAGAATTTGGGCATTGACCATTGATGATTGGGTTAAATAAGACTTTGAGAGTAGAAAAAAATCTCTATGAATAGTGCACTTGAAGGTTTTTAATAATGTTTCAAAGTTCCTTAGTGTGCCAAAAAAGGGAGCAAACTCATATGAATTGATCTAAAAGGGGTTGAGGCCTTGGTAAGTCTAATGTTTGCAATGTGAGATGAAGTTTTGCACATTTAAAAAATTATGTAAATTTTGTTTGATTTTCCAATCCTATAATGAATTTCAAGAAAACCTAATGGTGGAATATATGCAAATGTAGGTGTTCTATAAAAATTACATTAGAAACATTGAAAAGTGCCTCATGCATTAATTCTAAAACTAATGTTCCATATTTATTTATGCCTTATGGCTATTAAATGGGCAACTGAAGCGGGAAGCTTGGAATTTTTTTAAATATTTGTAATTGAAAAGCTTATTAGACAATGGTTGTTGTTTTTGTCAATGGCTTTTGATATTGAATTTGACTTTAAAAAATTCCAAATTTGAGACTAAAAATTGAAAAAAGTCCTTGATTTTTGTGTTTTAATGTTTTTCAATTTTCTTTCTCCCATAATTATAGTAAAATAATCCAATGCAATGAAGGTAAAACGTCATCATGAAAATTTAGAGCCATATTGTTGGTATCAAATTTCAAAGATCACATCTATTGATATTAGCCATTACTAAATAAATAATAACTAGACATAGTAGATATTTTAAAATTTAATTACCCTAATGTCTAGGTTGATTTTCATAATAAGATGCCTAATGATTATCATTATTTTTCAACTATATTTGTTAGCAAAAATTAAAATTAAAATTTACAATTTGTTGTTATATTAAATAATGAAGTTATTGTGTTTAATGCCTTCGTTCATATTTTTGGCATGGCATACACCTATTTTTCATAATTTTTTGACAATTTCAAAAAACAATTAACTAGTGCCTAACCAACCTAGGTATTATGGTGTACAAGCATGTTTGGTCTTTATGAAATATGATACATGCCAACATTAGTAGTAGAAACCTTGACATGTTCAAAATATAACTTTGTATTCTAACTAATTCAAACACCTTTCTTATTGTATTACTCAATGTGTATAATTATAACCTTGGCCATGGACACAAAATATGTTTCAATTTTTTTTTGAAACATAATTTATTTGGATAACATCAAAGAATATAGTCAAGAACTAAAGTGAATATGTTTATGGTTTAGGTCATACATCATATTAATGTTGAATAAGTTGAAAGTAATTTGGGGATTGCTTTTATTAGCATGAAATCAACCTAGGCACTAGTACAATTAAATTTTCATACTAAGGTTATGAAGCTTCATGCAAAAAAACATAGAGAAGTGTTTCAAAATGAATCTTTCAAAAAACCAAAAAAAACACACAAATGAACCCCAAATTTAATTGCTTGTGCACATAAAAATAAAGAAACTACCTAATTTAAAATAAACACCAAAACAAGATATAATTTAGATAAAACAATAAGACAACTTTGGATACCATTGGAACAACAATCAAGTAAATCCATTAAGGGTTTTCCCATCACAAATCATGTAATGCATTTTCCTACCAAAATCTTACGAAATAAAACAAGGGTAAACCCCACATAACTTTGCAATCCTATAGTAAAAGCTTATAGTTTAAATAAATACATTACATCAAGTAGGAAGTTTGTTGCAAGAGTTTCAATGTTTTTAGAAATATTACAATTTGAGATCAATAAAGGACTAAAAATAGAAAAACTTGAAGAAGTGGAAATAATGTAAAAAGAGAGAGATCTAATTTGCATACCAAAATTAATTTAAGAATACACAATCAAGTATTCCAACTACCTCTATTATTGTTGGGTTCAACAATCATCACTCCTACAAGTGCCATCACATTCCAGTAGTAACACAAGTCATAGATTTCTTTATTTTCCATCATGACACACTTTGAAATACATTCCCATAGCTTGCACATCCATAATTAATGTCTCATTAGATTGGAAAATTTTGTTAACCTTTTATGACTTACATGTTTCTTGTGAGGAGGTGGAAACCTATGCACTTGAACACTATATGAATTTAACATTTTTTTGATATCTTGGTTTCTTATATAAAAAACATTATCTAATTCATACCTCTTATAGGACCTAAATAAACGCCCCTAAATGCCTAGACATTGGGTCCCAAGAGGAATAGGATTAAAATGAGTTACATTCCAATAAATTTGAATGTGCCAAAGAAAATAGTGGAATGGGGTTTCATGTACCAATTGTGAAAAGCAAGAGAACCAACATACCCAACCTACCACCCCAATAACACATGTGAATCAACATTAACAACCAAACACAACAGCAACACAACAACAATACCATCTTGTCACAACAATAATACAAAATCAACCAAAATTAACAAACACCTATTGCATTTAAGCATGACATGTGGATAAATCAACTTCTTGAAAATGCCATCGATGCAATGGAGAGGGGACACACATGTTCAAAGAAGGCTAGTAGGTATGGGAACATCATGTTAACCTTGCTTTTAGATCACCTCAATTGTAGAATCGAAATAAAAAAAGTGGGCCCCTAAGGTGTGTTAATGAAATAACATGATGAAACAATAGCCACTTGGGTTCAAAATATGCAAATGGTTGGCCTATTGGTCACCCTTCAATAATTAAAATTGAAGATTGACGAAGTCACACAAACTCAACCTACCCCATTATAAAATGGTGTTCCAAGAAATAGCTGGTGGTTCTAGTTCAAAAAATGTCATACAAAAATCACCATATGCTTTGTTGAAGGATTTAAGTTTCTAGGGCAAATGGGCTAACTAAAGAAACATGCCATATGTTTTATTGCAACTTGGAAAATTTGTACACATAACACAAGTACCCATTAGATCACATTTGGAATTTAGATGAGACAATAATTCAAATAGGGTGACAATCTAATGCTAGGGTTTTAATTAGGCGAGGTTCAATATGATGTTTACAACACCATTCCCAAATTTCAAGAATGGCTAATTATGAATTGTGTTGTTAATGTAACAAGGATAACCTTTGTCTACTTTTTACATTTTGAGAGATTCAAGGATGTGGGAAGACTACATAAAGTTATATAAACCAATAACATGCATCGTAAATTAGAAAAAAATGTGGATGACAACTTACTTCTTCAACTTGTGGTTGATTTTTTTGGTGCATATATGTTCTGGGAGGGGTTTTTAAAGATAATTAACATATCTTGATTATAAATTGGCATGGATCACATGTCACAATAAAGGCCCTTGAACAAGGACAATATTAGGGTTGGACATGGTCACCTTACTTGCACATATTTCGCATGTGCTCTAACCATTGGATGTCACTTACTTAAAACCATTCAAGAATGTGTTTAAAAAGGCAAGAGATTATGTCGTGGTAAAAAAAACAAGTATCTTGAATCAAACAAAGTCACATTAGAAGAATGTGGGGACAAGGCCTTGTAGCAATCCTTGAAAAAGGAGAACATGAAATTAGGGTTTAGGGTTTGTTGAAATTAGCCATTGAATCATGTAACCATGATTGGAAAGTTTGGTCCAAGTGAAGTGTTCACTAAAATAAAAGAGGAAGATTGTGAAAATTCTTATTAGTTAAATACAACAAATGGATCCAACAAAAACATGGATGAGGTTAAAATTACCACAAAGTTGTTGAACATTTTTGGGACTTTCTAACCAATACGTGCCATTACTCCTGCCACGTTTAAATGCCCCTTTTCAACCAAGACTCATTACTATGTAGAAATGCGATGTAATTTAGCCACACCAATAAACAATTATGATGAGGACCAATTGGTGGTGAACTTGGAAGATCCTATTCTTGAATTAGAGACCTAACTAGTCCAAGTTAAATTCAAAAAGTTATTAGATTGGCTAAATAACCTATTGTCTTTACCACAATTACTAACAAAGAAAAGACAAGGTAAAAATCCATTTGTGAATTATTATAGTTCACACATTGTCACATTAGACCAAATACTTGGAAATATAAAAATATAAAGCAATGGACAACAAAATTGTTGATAAAATTAGAGAGTTCAAAACAAAGGAAAAGGAGGAGAAAAACTCAAGAAAGGTTGAGGGTACCTTTACCCAAGTTGAATGAACAACCCAAAGGATAATTGAGAAGGATAATAGAGTTAAGTTTAATGATACATGGTTTGTTGTTGTTAAGGTTGTTAGTGAAAAATTCCACAACAATTTTAGAATAGGGTACATAGGGTTTGGCTTAAGAATCACATATTTGCAACAAAAAAATGTTAGACAATGTTCAAAGAAAGGCAAAAATGCAACTTGTTGGGCATGTCTTAGCTAGCCAAGTTGTAACCTTCCACTCACTAATAATAAATGAAAGAGGCAAGGGTTTGTGGTGGTTTTTGATGGCATTAGTAATGCCCAATCAAAGATGACAAAATGGACAAACAAAGAGGATGGAGAGGTATGGGAGGTTGTGATGGGTTCTATTGGCTTTGGTGACTTAGAAGGGAGAGAAAAAATTGATAGATTTTTAAAAAGAAAAAAGAGGGACATTGATGAAAAAATATAGAGGGATTGAGAAAATGAGGGATAAAAAGAAAGAAAAGAAAAATGATTGAAAGATAAAAGAAAGTGACAAAAAGAAAAAAAGATTTGTACATATATCTTATACATTAAATATTTTGGTTATAAATTTTTTTGAGAATTTTAGTTGCACAAATCATTTGTAGTAGAAATTTTGGGTATTAAAAATTTCTTGAAAATTTGAGGTGCTTAGATTTGTAATTCCACTATACACTAATTTTGGGTATTGAATTTTTTTTTTGAGGTACATAGATGTGAAGTAGAATTAGGTTTCAAAAAAAATTCCAACATTTGGGGTATACAACTTTATAGTTAAAGTGGGTATTAAAGATTTTTCAAGGATTTATTTAATGCCAGTGCATTGCAAGTTGTCAGAATCATTCTTCTTCTTCTCCTACACCAGCATCTCCATTGCTTTCCATTACAAATGACTTGTAAAACACCTTAAGAGAACAACCACATCACTAGACATTCGACACTTTATTGATCACCTTTGAAGTAGCTCCTAAAAAACCATTTCTCACTTTTAAGTTTTAATGGTTTTAATGGCACAAATGTTAGCTCACATGAAGGTGGTCCTTGCTTTCTTATGGGAACACAAAATAAACACAAGTAAACACAAAGAAGAAAGAGAAGGGGTAAGGGATTAAAAGTAAACAATTTGTGTTCTTCTTGAGTGATAATGATGGTGATAGTTAGGGTCTATTACAATGATAGGGTGATGCAGTGGTCAAACTTAACCATAGGTTGCTTTGGTCAAAATCAGGCAAACGTTTGATTTTTTCCACCTCCCACACATTCTATCACATTTTGCCATGTCATTTTCAAATGCACACCACCTGCATGAATGTCTTCCTAGCCACACACATCAAAGAACACTTTCATTTCCTCTTGTGAAAAATTAAATTAATAGTTAAGTTTATGTAATCTTAGACAACCACAAAGTAATCAAGGGGAGGATGACCATTTAAATTTAACTCATTCACATAACTCACATAGTGGGATGGGGTTAAGTGTAATTCCTATAACTTGAACAATGTGTTGATAATGATGTTAAATATAACAAGCTGAATTAAATGTTAACAATGGCATTGGGTATAAGGAGTTGAATTAAACATTAATGATGGTGTCATGTCTAACAAACTAAACAAAACATTGGTAATGGTGTTTGATAAATGCTAATATTTTGACATTATTTTATTTTTGAATTTTGTACTTTAACATTTTATTTTCAAACATACAAATTTTGTCATAATAATTACAAAACTCATAAGTAAAACACAACATAAAATTCATTCTAAAATGCATATTTACACAACTGATTCCTTTCCATTGATCTAAAAATGAGATTAGACCATGCCATATTGGAAAAAAACAAAACATGAAACAAAAATACACCATAATATCATTTTTCTTTTCCATGAAAATTGATCTCTAACTCTATCATGAACTTCTCTCTTTTTCAAAATTACTCCATGTTTTTTCCTCATCCTCATAATCCTAGTTATCGCAACCTTAACCTTGGGTTCACGACCAAAACAAGGGCTGACAAGAATGCGAGACAAAAAGGAGGTTCGGGAGACACATTTTATATTCCCGGGAGTGCAGGAGAGTGCGAGAGAATGAACCCTCACATCCCAAGGCAATTTCCACTTGGGGAGTTGGAGTCCCAATGCACTCTCGAATTTTTAGGGAGCGATTGCAGGGGTCAAAAACTATTAGATTGAAGAGTTCTTTATATCATTGGAAAGCTATTGAAACCTAGATGTTTAAAATAGGCTTGCATGAACCATTTGGACATTTGAAACACAAGTTATGGCCAAAAGAAAGGCCGGGAGTCAAATTGGCAATTTGATTCTCGACCACTAAAAGTCAAGAATCGACCCGATCTCCTTGCTTGTAGGTGGCGTGCAACATACCGTTGGAAAGTTCTCAACAAGGGATACAACTTTGCTTTAGACCTCATCTCAATCGAAGGTCTGCACACAAAGTTATGGGGCCCCAAAGTTGGGACTCCCGCAAAGTCGTGGGAGTCCCAACTTTGGGGAATTTCGGGACTCCCATTTGGGAATCCTGGGACAAAATGCCATTTGGATGTGGGCCTCATGAAAAGGCACAAAATATATTATAAAGGGGAAGGTGGTGGCTTCCCCCAAATCCGGGCCGTGGTGAGTCTTGTGAGTTCGAGTTTGCCCATGGTTCGTCCTTGCACCAAAAGTGTTTCAATTATGCACTAACCAACTTGTGGTTTGGTTTTGTGCAAGTTTGTGTGAGTGATTAAGTGCTTGTCATTCTTCCTAGTCCCATTTCGAAGCTCTAACACGCCCTTTTACCCTCAAAGTGCTACGAACCAAGGAACGTGCCCCAATTTCTAGCTCTTTTGTTGGTTTCATTTTAGACTCACATTTGAATCTATCAAAAAGCTTGGGAGCACGTCATTAATTATGTCCAACTATATTTATAAATCTTTTAGAAATCCTTTTAGGTTCCTGCCATAAGCCTCAATTCAAAACCTTTCATGAATCAAAATCAACTCATTTATTTTGTTTTGCCACTTTTTTGTCCACCCTATTAGACATTGATATTCCGTTTCTATCAAATTTGTCCAATAGGGACAACACAATTATGTCCTTAACAATGTCAATTATAACAAATTGATTTGACTATCAATGTAAGGTGATGGCATTGAGTACAACAAGCTGAACTAAACATTGATGATGGTGTCAAATATAACAAGTTAAGTTAAACATCGATGTAAGGTGATTGTGTTAGCGTAAAGCGATGGTGTCAAGTTTTATAAATAAATATAGATACAACACAAAGAGCATACACAAACATAGACACAAAGACTTCACACAAACATATGCATTGATCCCTTATGTATCATTTTCACGCGATGTTGTCAAGTTTCAATAGACAAACATAAACACAACACAAAAAACATACATAGACGAAGAGAGAGGAGACTATGAGAAAGGGAAACATAGCTTAGTTGATATGAGGAAACAACTATAGCGACCATCAATTCAATGTTCTTTTACATCTAGGGAGAGACAAAGAGATTGCCCCACGTGGCATTGGGGGGTTGTCAACCTTAGGGTAGAAGTTTATTGTTTTAAAATTTTCTATTTAAGAACCCTCAACAAACTTGTGATTGTGCAATTGTTGTTACAACGCTTTAGACTTATTATAATTTAAAAATAATTGAATGGTAATAAAAGCATAATAAGCCCCTGAGATTTGAGTTCTTAATGTTTACTCACCAACTGTTTTACCCTAATGTACTTTATTCCTCTTTGTTTAAGAGTGTGTACACCTACAGTAGTAAAATAGCATGTACCATTTGTTTTGGATGAAGTATATATTTAGGATCAAAATAGTGTGGAACTCAAGCTAGTGTGCTTGAGAGTTTCTTTCAGATTTTGGGCATGGCAGGTAGGTGTTTTTCAGAATTTTTTAGCAAATTCAAAAACCCTAAACCCTAATTAGGGCCTAACCAGCCTAGGTACTACAGTAAACGATTCAGTGGGAAGTGCTGTTGTCTGAGGTTTTTTAGAGAGTTCAGATTCCATCCATCTTGAATTCTGCCAAAATGATGACCCAAGCTAAAGGGATGATGTTACTATGGAATATATAGTCTCTTCCAAGTTTCATCTAAAGTACCCACATCTTTGGGCATTTCATTTTTGGAAAGGCACATTTCGTGATGGACACTGGATTTTGTTGGGATAATTGTGTGTTCACATTCACTATATCTTGGCCGAGTTTATTATGTAGACTTAATCAAATTGGTAAGATATATTAAAAAACTAAATCTTTCATGGAATATTAAGCTGTTTGATATCCCTTTGATTTTCTTATGTTGAGCTTGATTTTCAGTTCCTTACATTTAAGGTATGTGCAGAGTGCAGACGGGTATCTGATATCACTTACTGCACAGCAACAAATTTTTGACACCAATTGTTGTTTCCCTCCAGTTTAGTAGTAGTTTGGCTCAAATTGTGTTGCAAAGGACCCAAAACATGTGTTGGGCAGTTCTTTACATTTTCAAAGACCCCTCACATCTGGTTCTTTGATTACTTGCGCATGAGAGAACCTCGACCATTCTAGAAACCAGTTCTCTTTTCATTGATAAGATCTCGTCATGTGTTGTCTGTTTTCTTAATAAAAAATTTTAAAGAGAGAAAACGAGCTTGATTTAAAACATGATTTGACATAAATTTTCTCATTTTTTTGGTTCCTTTTACACATTAAAAAAGTTGATGACAATTTGTTTTTTAAAAGGAATGGGGACTGGCTGCGACCTCCCAATTCCCCAAAATCCAAGAGATGTTTTTTATAAAAGGATCAGCAGTTGACTAGTATTTCACATCTCCCCAAAGCCCGACATGTTAATAAGAAAATTTAATGACAAAACACTGGCAACTGCATCTTGTGTCCTTGGAGTCCAAAAAGTATTTTAGTTAAAGTGAAGACTTATCACTTAACTTTGATGGCATTTCTGATCCACACAATGGGCGAACACTAAATAGTAGCAACGAGTTAAATGCGGCATCAAGCTCAACACAATTATAATATAATAGAGTGCAGGGACTTGGGAAAAAAATCTGATGCCGCATTTAACTTCTTGTTACTATTTAGTGTGTTTGCCTTCTTGCAGTGTCTAACATTCATCAGTTCTTTCAGAAAATATGCATCAATTTTCTGAGAAAGAATCAGCTCAAACTGCAGAAATGGCTCTAAACCAGATTAAATACACACTCAAAACAGCAAAAAGAAAATTATGTCAGAATTTTCATATACCCGACACTTTTCTAAGAAAATTGTTGCAAGATTCTTTTTTAGATGCCTTTTAGTTCACAACATTCTGAGCAGAAAAACATGGAAGTCGCCATATTTAGACTCTTGGGTCCTTGGAGGTCACCAAAACATATAGCAGGAATCTGAAAATGTCTATTGCCCTCTCTGACTTGTAGCCAAATACATGGAAGTCTCCAGCCATATTACTGGGTTCTTTGAGGTGGCGAAAACATAGTAGGATTCTAGAAAATATCCTTCTGTCCTCGCTGACATATAGCCCAAATTTGGCTCTTTCCTCTTGTGGATGGTTGCCACTATGATTACAATACAAAATTGGAAAAGAAAAAAACCCTGCACCCAACACTGCTCAAAGGGTTTAGGTTTCTTCAGCACTTGTTTGAGCAGGACTGGTCTCTGGATCCATTCAATATGCCCCACAAGTGTGCAGGTGATGAGATCTTGCATTCAAAGGTCAGTTTGATTAACCTTAAGCTGATGACCATAAGCTTTGTCATAGTAGTAGTAGTACTACTACTACTAGAAGATTAGTCTTGGAGCTTGTAGCATTTATTGAAATTGTCAAATTTTCATCTCCAGGGCTCCTCCTTAAGGAAAAGTAAAATTTTCAATAAAAATCAGCAGTTCATGCAGA
>Ga0209611_10009900_pt1 | contig 14233 bp, 15 predicted proteins | sample S1TSphgellanicum_3_FD_187693 | JGI IMG/M metagenome (GOLD analysis project Ga0209611, IMG submission 187693) | Host-associated microbial communities from peat moss isolated from Minnesota, USA - S1T2_Fc - Sphagnum magellanicum MG (SPAdes) (version 2) | ecosystem: Host-associated > Plants > Peat... | reverse complement strand
AGCTTCAGCTGGATGACATCCTTTTCAAGGCAAATGTGAGTGATTGCTTGGTAAGGTAATAATGGTAAGACCCATGTACATGATTGGTAGCATGTATCGAAGTGTTTGATTCCTTGCTTGAGAAAACTTTTGGGTATTACCCGTCTTTCAATATTTTGCATGGTTTGTTCATAAACAGAGATTGAAGAAGAAGCCAATTTCATTTCCAAGTGCTCATCTGCTAGTTTTGCACATTAATTTGTTCAAGTGAGCAATTGTTTAGTTTCAAAACTTTTCTTTAGAATTAACTGCCCAGCTAGAATGAACAACTTCATACTTGTAGCCATTCAAGTTCATTTTCATCCGGTTATTAGCCTAAGGTCGTCTTAACCACATTAGGCTATTAAATTAGGTGGCCATTTTTCTCATAGATCGTAGACTCCACTTTTCAATCATCAAAAAACCTCTCAAATGATGAATCTGAAAAGCTTTCCAAATGATGCAAACATCATTCAATCTTGGTTGATATCGATGCTTAGTAGTAGTTGATCATCCTTTATGTTTTCACTTTCATTTTAGTCCTTTTTGGTTGTGTTCTCTTGGAATGGAATTTCCCAAGTTTGCCTCCTTAGAAAGTCTATATTCCAATGTTCCTAAAGCTCTAGGAGAAATTCCCTAGTGCATGTGGAAGAGGGCACCTTAAATTATCCATCTTAGAAAAGAGGAGGAATTGAATGCCAACCAATTTGGAGCGGTAGGGACCTAACGTAGGGACCTAACTAGGTGGTGATTTTTTTTGTATAAAAAACTAAGTTCAATTGGCAAGCACAAAAAGAAAAACCAGGGCAGAGAATGTTGCTGCATTTCTCATGACAAAGTAATAATCTGACTACACCAAAACACATAAAGTAATATTGAAATTGCGTGCCAAGTGAAGATCAATATTTTGAGTAAGAATTGAGCCTTGGTTTGATATTAGATTTTGCCCAATGCAACTCAAAGTCCCACCCACCACACACAAATGTTAGTAAAACTCATGATGAAGTAAACATAATCATCATGCATGTTCACATCATGGAAACAAAAAGACCATGACATAAAAATCCAATGGACATACAACAAAAAGACCATGACATAAAAATCGAGTGGGCATATGGGCTTAGGTGGTAGCACCAATCTGCACTTTTTAATCCCTCCACAACTTATCATGGCCATGTGATAAGGGAAATTTTCATGAGTAAATTTTTTTTGCACAAACATGCAAATAATTGTGTCTAAGTGTTGTTTCAACTCATTGCATAGTTTGATTTTCAGGAATGCAATAATGGAGAAATTGTGTTCATCTTTTACGTATTCCAAAACATTGAAACAACAACTATCTCAATCAACTTCGTACACTTATTTGGTCATTAAGTTAGCAAGCCATTGTTGCCAATTGTCACTCACAACTTTATCACTAGATTGGTATCAAAGGGTTCAAACATGGGCTTGGATGCTTGTGTCTTCATAATGAGTTTAAACATGAATTGTTACAAGTTTAAGAGATTGGCATTCAAAGGTTCCACAACATGATCCAATGAGGGTTTTGCCTTATATGACTCACAATAATGTTTATTCATGACACTAAAATGCAAAAAGAAAGGGGAATTGATATCAAGTTGCATCCAAAATTGTGAATACATAATGCTAAAGGCATTCATCAACTCAAAATCCATAAAGTGTTATGCAAAATGTGAGGATTTTTGTACTAGTGTGGAAGCTAATAACCTAATCTTGTGTGATTGTGGTAGAATTCTTATCCACAACATTTGGAAGTGCTCACATTGATGACAATTCTAAAAATTATCAAGTTCATATCTTCATTGGCTCACATTGAATCTTGACATTTCTAAAGATTTTAAGCCCTCTCATTTTCACGATCTTAACAAGTTTAATGAATTACAAATGTCACTTAAAGGAGCTTGAAAAATAACAATATAATGGATGGAATCCTCTAACTTGGCCACGATTAGCAAGTTAGACAAAGCTTGCACATTAAGATTTGTTTCATGGGCCATGCAACAATGCCTCATCATATAAAGACTATGTTTATCCTTCAATTGTGATGTCATTTTAATGTGATAGCCCTAAAAAAATAGTTCCATCTATACCAAAACAAATGAACCTCTCACCTAACTCCTCTAAAATCAACACTCTTTGCTGTATAAGGGATTGTGTAATTACAAAGGTTAGATTGTTAACAATGCCACCTTCAATAACATGTTGAAATGTGAATAAGATAAGCAGTTTCCTCTATATATGCTTGCATGACATACACATGAATGGAGATTCAAAAGTACTTATCAATAGCAATAATTTAATCTACACTCATAAAGACAAACCTCCCTCCAACCACAATATTGGGTTTTCTCTAAAACTTGTTCACACATACAATTTACATTTCACAACTCACCCCATGATACCAATGTTTTGTGGGATTGTAAAAAAAATTGAATTACATGAACAATTTTTGGTTTGTTATGTATTTTATCATGGGGTGACCATGACTTGGACAATATTTTTCTTTTAGTCAACCTAAATTGCATTATAAGTGACTTGCTACAACATTAGTTCAAGATGTTTACCAAGATACAAGTTTTCATTGGCAACATGAATGTTGTTTTTTCTAAAAACAATGATCCTTATTTTAAAACTTAAGCATGGCTACCACAGCCTTCTGACAACTTGCATGCTTCCATAAAGTATCAAGCTAAAAAATGAGGAGCTTACTTCTACTTTCAATTTGGGTGCACACATTTCATCAAACTTGAGTGATTTTGCCATTAGAACTTAAAACAAATTTTGCCCAATGAAGCTTTAACATTGCCCATGTATTTAAAAAAAGCTTATTCAATTCATAAATCTTCTTTTTTTTCTTATATATCTCAATGTTCTTTTCTGCCACAAAAGGTTCCAAGATTATGGATTTAAATAACACAAGAGAAGGAACATTTATAGGGATAGTAGCATTATAATCAACATTAATTGGGGTGATTTTATCCCCAAATAAATACATATATTTAAAGTTCTTAAGGGGTTAGAGTTTTGACATGACAACCCTAGAGTTGGACTGCAACAATGGTCACACAAATAGTTAAACCTCAAAGACATGATCAAGAAAATATGTTGAAAAAACCTTTTGATGTGGAGTTCTTTGTGATGTGGTCCAAACACAAACACAAAAAATAATAAATTCCTTTCAATTCTTTTGATGTTATTTGAACCCAAACAAACATTTTAAAGTTACCCAAACAATGCTACCCAAACACAAAATTATTCTAAGTTTGAAAAATCTTGTAATTACTCCTTGTGATTTGCAATGTTGTTAGAACAAAAAAACAAAAAAGAAAAAATCCTCTTGAATATTGATGCAATAGGTTACACCATTATAGCTCCTTGCAATGCCATCTATGGTCCTAAGATGAACACAAACAAAAGAATTCAAGGAAGAGAAAAATCTCATAATTAAAAAAAAAAAACTATATTTTGAGTTTTAGCTTGGAATTGAAGATTCACAAATTTCAGTTCTTAGCTCCACACAATGAGTTGCAAACACAAACAAACAAAAAATGCCCTATGAATACCTGACATTTACAAACAAATTTTTTAATCTAAGAGGTGGTGGATAAGTGCAAAGTTTCAAACACAATTGGCCTTACTCCTTGCAATGATCAATCCTAACTATGCAATGCCTACACAAGCTTCACAAAACAAAACATATTTCCTCAAAGATTCAAGGTGGTTGATTTTTTTTGGCATTGAAACTTTCTTGGCATCTTGTGCAATAAAAACATGAGACAACACAAAAATAACAAAAGGAAAATGACATCACGCCTTTTTTTACTATCGATGGCCACAGAAGTACAAACTTGAATGCTTGAAAATGAAAACATTAAAAAAATCCTAATTGCTCAAGAAGAATACAATTCCAATGTGAATGGAGGAGGTGGAAAGGTGCCTTCCTTTGCAAAACCCTAAATTTTGATATGTAGGATTTAACCCCTCCATCCCCAACCATCTATGATTGAGGTGCCACCAAGCAACTTTTGATGGAACACTAGTGACAACTGCCTATAAAGAGCTAGGACACAATTTGATAACAAACAAGAGAGATAACACCAAATCAATTTTCAAAATTGATTTGTGGACAGGATCAGGACTACTCAAATTACAGCCATAGAGGTGTGAGGTCCACAGAATTTTACTGAGGCTGATCAAAGCATAATCTTGAGGTATGTCTTTCATTCAAAGACATGCACAACCCTGCGATGAAACTGTGTTTCACTACCTGCTTCAGGTTACTTGGCAACTATAGACATCATGGTTGCAATAATAATGTACATTTCTCTCTTACAGCTGACCGTTGTATGAGCGAAGGCTTGATCACAACATGAGCATCAAAGTGAACCATGGGCCTATGTAGAAGGACCCCAGGATTTCTGTAGATGCACATAAAATCACTTTCTGTCCACAAGCAACTTGGAGCAGCAGGAATAAATGCAGCTCACTCCCAGGGTACAACTTTTGAACAATTTCATTGTCGCAACAATTCAGCCAGTACAAGTTGAAAGCAAAATATCTATAAAACTGCAGACAAATCTCCACAACAAATAATTTGAAGGCAACATGACAATCAGTGCAATCATAACCTTATGAGAGTTGCTCACGAAGTGCCAGACCATCACCTTAACAGCTATGTACAGGAATTGGTGTAAGCATCAGTGTGAACTGATAGCCTACATATCAGGTCCTCAGCTTTCTGTAGATGCCAACAATTTTTTTACTGTAGGCCAACAAACACTGTGAAGGCAGGCATGAATTCCTCTGGTCCACAGTGTTGTGCTCAGTTCAATGGCCAACCAAAGACACAGAACTCCCATGTTAGCTTTCAAGCATTAAACCAAACAACTGTTTGCAGAGTTCAACTTCATACCCATCAGCAAAAAAAATCACAATATATACCAAAACATGTATCCAATGGAACAATGTACACAGCTCCACCGTTTCTACAAATCTAGCTCCAACTACAGACCCACCCCAGCTGGGCAACTTTCCAACATTTTCCTACTCACTGAAAGCCACATACGAAGTGTTGGCACTGGTGATCTGATGCTGCAGACTGGAACCAGCTTGCAGAATGAGTGCCTGGAATTGAGCAGGGATCTGATTTCTCTATGTGCCCTGCGACCAGCATCTCCGATATCGTCCTCCATCTGCAGAGAATGCACGCATGAAGATGCCCTTTAAGGGCTGCGTTCCGGGACCGGACATGTATGAAAAAGCACGTGCATCTCACTTCTTTGCCTGAATGCTCCATCAGATCTGTAAAAACGACAGAGAATTTTGTTACATTTGGCCCGAGTAGAATGCACAGTGACCAATATATGTGAAGGCAACACATAGAGAAACAACTCTTACCTCTGTTACCCAGGTGAATATCATCGATGGTCGCAGAACTTTTCCCTTCAGCAAAACAACACATCGAGCGGCCATCGGCATTACACAACCACAACCAAAAGACTGTCGTCTTGGAGCTTAGCTCCTCAGCAAGAAAGCCAATCAAAACACTCCCCTGGATTCGGGTCGCTAACAAAGACGCCAAGTTCTCTTGCATCGCCCCGTCTGACGAGCACGGCCTTATATCTACCTCCATCGCTCGAGGTTTCCAAACTATCTAGGACAAGAACGAACCAAAAAGAAAGTAGCAAAGACGCAGACACAAAATCACGGCCTACTTAGAGAGACCGATGCGCTGTGAAACCGAAATCTTAGTGCGATGCTCCGCGAGCAGAGTGGTTGCTGCAGGGCCTGCCGTCGCTGCTGCGGCCGCGGCAGCGGCTGCATCAGCTCGCCGCTTAACTTCGTCGAACTCTTCCTTGTCATCTGCCTTCAGTTCCAACCTCGTTGGCTTCCTCCGCAACATCCCGAGCACGGGTTTCTGACCCTAAGAAGCAGTTTTAAAGAGCAGAAGGATTAAGCTGCGATTGCCGAGCGAACGCGAGAATGGGAAGAACAAACCCCGAGATTTATACGGTGGTTGTGCGATGCCGCCGTATGACCACGAACCCTAGAAACCCTAGAAAACCTGAAGGAGTAACCGAAACCTAAAGTATGAAAGAAAGAAGAACCACAACAACAACGCAGATTAGGAAGAAGGTGGACAACAGATTGTCGTGTTTGTGAAGCTCGAGAGGATGGGAGCCATGGAAGATGATGGGCAAGAGGCGGAGAGGAGTTTGGATTCCAAGGATTTGCAGCAGCAAAGCAAGGCGCTGGACTCGTTGACGGACCATGTGGAAGATCGGCAGTTGGATTCCAAGCGAGTGCAGCAGGCGATGGCGTACATCGCCGCCACGGCAGACGCCGACCGCAATGCACAGAGATTGAGAGAGAAGGAGTTGGCTGCCGTCAAGATCAATCCCGCCGATGTGGACGTCATCGCCAGTGAGCTCGAGCTCGACCGGAAAGTCGCAGAGAGAACTTTGCGAGAGCACAAGGGCGATGCAGTTGCAGCTATTCGCTCATTTCTTCGTTGAAGAATTCCTCTTGACGTTTTCCATTCTTTTTCCGCGATTTGCAATCAGGACTTTTAGGACAGGAGGGATTCCTGGCCATATGAACATGCAAGAAGCATCAAACATTGTAAAAAGAAGAAGAGATTTCCACTGTTGCACATGCTCTCTTCTTTTTTCCCCAGATCTCAGAGAGTTCCACAGAAGTGTACCATTGTTGTTCTTGTGAGAAGATGTGTATATGCAGCAGCTGATGAATCATAGTATGTTTTTTCCGGACACAATTTAATCCAGGGAAATTCTGTCACCTTCATACTTCATGGCAGCTTGTGAATCCATGTATGCAGTCTTGATGCAGGAAGTTGTTACAGGCAACACCCTGAAGAGGAAGCTGGACAGACAATTTCGTTCTCGAATTGAGATCCTACAGCCCTTGCTGTGAATTGTTGAAACTCCAAAACCTGCTGCATTTAGAACCTTAGATCCAGAGGCTTCAACAGGTGATCAGATACCGTGCAAGCAAGATGGTAAGCTACAACTGGAGTAGTTTTTGTGTTGGCTTTTGAGCTTCATGAAACACACCCATCCTCTGAATATAGAACCCTAATCCTTGAATCCTTTTGTTCTTTAGGAACAACTCTAATCCCTGTTTGTTTATGAGCTGATGAGTGTGCCAATGGCAAGCAGCAAGATACTGGTGATGAACTGGATGTGTAAATCAAGTCAGGGAGCTTTCTGCAACTTTGACTGGCGTATGCTGTCATTTTCTTTCTTTGACATTCCCAATTTTCTGAAGACTATGTTATGATGAGCTTCTTGTATGTCTTTTGAGCAACGCTGTTTGCGTGTTATGTTTGTGGATGATACTCTCTACTTGTGCCCTCACTACTTTCTGATATGAAGTGGCAGTCCACAGCTTATAGCTAGCAGATCACATGAAGACTGTTCTCTGCTGAATGGTCTTGATGGAAGAGTCTCAGCCAAAGACATAAGACTCTGTTCTCTATTCAAAAAGGTTGCATAGAAAGCTTGATGCACACATTAAAATGGCTATTATCCTTGCATGCTTTTGCTCTCAAAGGTGCAATGTCATTTCTTCAACTTTTTTCCATTTTGCAGCTGCATCATGCAACACTTGTTGGTGAAATTTTAGGTGTACAAAGGCAACTGACACACTAGAGATGCCCTTTTGGTGTGACAAAATTCAAGAAGCAAGCTTATTCTTTTCCTGTAAAACTTCTGAAGCCACACCTATGCTCCCCTATGTGTGTGGCATCGTTCTGCAGTTCTCTCTTCAGAACTGGTCCACTCATTGTTTCCCCTGTATCAAAGCAAAATCACTTACATTTCATCCTTCACCTTATTGCATATTGGTTCTGAAATGCAGGGATTTGCTGTTCATGACATCAAACTAACAGTTGTGAATATTCCAAGTGTTGGAACCAAATTTCAGCATGCAGAGATTTACAGTTAGGGTTTAGGTTCTGGGACTTTGCAATGCCAATGCTGTCTTCCTTTAACCGTTTGATGGAACACAGTTTTGATGCTTCTGCAAAGACAGACTGCCACAAAGGTGCGATGGTCAACCAGGTTTGCTCTCTAAAAGGACTTTCCATGTCTTGCCAGTGCATATAGTAGACATGGCGGACTTAATTCTTCTTCATCTTCTTGTCATTTTGTTTGAGTCAGCTAGTTTCAAGATTTGCAGAGATGTCATGGAGTGAAATCTGGGCTTTGGAACACGCATTGCCTTGCATGCAGGTGAAGCAGTGTGTACTTGTGGAAACTGAGGAGATATTCAATGCTCGAGTCAAGGTGGAGGTAAAGAGAAAATCCCCATGATTTCCATGCATTCTTCACCATTCTCCCTCTTCTTGATTCAACTACTTGGACAAATTTAGGGTTTCATCAATTGTATTTTACAAGGCAGCCATTAAAGCTTGTGTTTCTGTAGCTCCTGCACTACTAGGTATTCACCAATCCTTTGAACATAGCAATTAATTCCACAAGGCTCTCAGAAACAACTGATGAATCTTTGAGGACACTCATGCCAAGCTTAATTAACTCATTCCCTTCATAATTGTCTCACTCTTTGCCTGAAAACCCTAAACCCTAAAACCTCGTACATGGATATGAAAATGCAAATTAGCTAGTGTTTTCATGTTCATGTTATGTATAATAAAATAGTTTAATAACCTACCTCTTTCAAGCCTTTGTACAACCTTTTTGGCCTATGCATTTTACATGGACATGAAAGATCTAAAATGAATAATGATGAACTATTGGGAACCAACAACATGGAAATGTATTCAAAAAAGGGGGGAAAAAAAAAAGAGGGGGGGATTTTGTTTAGTTTGGAACCTCGCCTTTTGGGCAAGGATGCTACACTCAAAATAATAATAAGTTTAGTGACAATGGTAACATTAGAGAGTTCATATAGGGTAGACAAGTTTAGGTTCTAGCAATTATTTTGTCCTACCAAGATAGATATAGATTTTGAATTTGCTTTGGATGGAATGGAAAAGGTGTCTTTCAAAGTTTTGGTTTTTTTAAGATTGTTTTGTTCCCAAAATCATAGTCATGAATGATGGAGGTGATAAAAAAAGTTTCAATACTTTGTGCACCAATTTATGTCTTATTTCTCTTCAATTGTTTCCAATTGGAATTGATTTGATTTTAATCAAATTTGAGTTCAATTTGCATGTAGTGTTATTCAATACTTTTAGTCAAATGGAATTTAATTTTCTTTAAAAAATAATTCATCATTTCATTATCATTGGTAGTGTGTAGCAACATAGAGCCCAAGTAGTAGTAATAATAATTTTTCAAAAATCTAGATTGTTTGAATGTGATGATTGAATTCAAGTAACCATTTCAACAATATGAATTTCATTTAAAAGTTTATTATGAAAATAGTAGGAGTAGTAGGATTTTTTAAAAAATTGAACTTTAATTGCTATATGGACTAGGACCCAAGTCCACCCCAATCCACCATGTAAAAGTATTTTATTAAAGCATTTAAATTGTCAAAATGATAACTAAATCTTAATCACCACACCTTGACAATCCAATTTAATTTTGTTTGGTATTGAATTTTGGTCACCGTCGAGATAATTAATTTCACCTTTGTAAAAGCATTTGTAAAAAATATTGTTTTGACCTTATGTTGACATTTAATTAATTTGATGCCAAATTTCAATGGTATTAAAATTGACATGATTTTTGTGATTTGACACAATTGGTTGATAATCGTGATTTGAATTTTGTGTAAGGTCTTTTTCTCCCAAATAGCAAGACAAACAAATGTGCATTATGGTTTACGTATAGAAGGCACTACAATGAACAAAACGAAACTTTTGTTGTAATAAGGGAATTATGATTCTTTGTTTTCCCAAAGCTTTCAATAATTTGTCCTTTACATTTAAATAACCAGCCTTCATGGTCTTGTGAATGTTCGTTGATATGACATGGGTTGTAAGTTACAAATGTTGGTAGTGTGAAGGCAAATGGATTTGCAAACAATATAAACAATAATAAATAGTGTAAACAAATGTCCACAAGTTTAAAAGAAAAAATTCTTTGAATGATATAAGATTTTAGGAACTAATGATCTTCACTTCAAGAAAGGATTGATGAATGAGAAAAACAAAAATTTATGAATGTAAAAATGAATGCCATTAAGATGTTAAATGACAAATTCAAATTTTTGTCCAATTCATTTCACTAATGGAAGGTGACATTTTTTTGAACTCTTCAATGGGGGCTTAATGATGCAACTTGAACACCATGGCACAAATATCAATAATCCCTTGTGAAATGCACTTTCCTTAATTTTTTTCTTGCAAGATCTCATGTTCATTCCTCTTGGTGATGATCAATAATATTTCCATAACCTTCAATTCCATAGTTTTTAAATAACTTTTATATGTAAAGTTTCAAAGACATAGTAGCATGTGCTTCTTCATCCAATGTCAAAATTAATGTTTTCAATAATTAAGAAAGTGATGTTATTGCTTTTCAATGGAGAAACATTTAAATTTTATGAAAAATCATAGATTTAACAGAAGTATCAAGTTATGGCACAACTCCTTATGTTATGTTTAGGGTACAACAAAATGTTTTTTTTTCCTAGATGATGTAAACCATCAAAACACACCCAATAGGTTTAGGGCAATCTTAAAAGATAATTTGAGTAAAAGGATCAACTTTTAAACTTCAAGTTAAACAATTATAGCAACTTGATTTGCTTTATGCTTATCATTGCCTTGCACATGTTTATAATAAAAGTAGTTCATCAACATGTGTTCAGATTGGGTACACTTTTGCAATGGTTTTGGTCCAAAAATGTGAATGTTAAATTTTCTTTCTATAGTCTATCTAATTAAGAAAGAGTTTGTCGTAGTCATGAGTTTTTTTGAAATGTAACCTTCAACTTTCTTTTTTTTTTAATAGTTAGATCCTGCTCATTTCTCATTTAGTTGAAGAGGAGTCAACATTAGGTCCTATTTCATATAATTGAATAATTTGTCTAAAATTATTTTTAAAAACTTTAAAAAGGTTTGTGAATCAAAATTTTAAGCTAAAAGGGAACATGGGTGAAAGTTATCTCGTGTAAGAACCTTTAGGAATCTATCATAACATCATTGGCAACATGGTCAAATACATGCATAGGGTGTGGCAAGAAGAAAACTAATGAAAAATAAATCATTTTCATTTTTTACCACTGCCTCTCATGTATGTCTATTGGGCTTTCAAATTTTCAAGCACTTGAATATAATTTGTTGCCTATGTATGTTTGTTTTCAATTAGCAAAGGCGGTTGTTGACAAAGGGAAAATGCAATAATTTTAGCATGGTTATGAAGACATAACCTATAAACAAGTTAGCAATTACATTATGTAATATCAATGTTGATGATAAAATGGATGAAAAAAAACATGAAAGAAAAAATCAAAGATATGTGCACATTGTTAAATTATGAAACAAGGCTAGAAGCTATATCAAAAACAATGTCTAAAGAAGCTAAAAGATCATGTTGCATGAAATCATAAAGTTGCTACAATAAAAGAAAGTGGGGAACTTGTGTTTAAAATTAACATGAAATTGCAAGTATGTTAATAACTATTGATAGGTAAGTTATGCTTGAATTTTTTTTTTTGAAAACATTATTTAATAATTATTTCTCCATTGATCCAATTGCAATAATAAGGGGAATAATGGAAAGGATAACATGGACAACAATTGCTATTGAATCATGAAGAAACAAGGGTGGCATTAGTAGTATGGGCATCAATAATTACTAATTCGTTATAGAGAAGTAAGGGCAATAACAAGGATAGAACAATAGGGGCAATAATTGTTATTAAATCATGGAGAAGTTCAAGACTTTGTCCTACTAATCTTTTATGAGGTTGTGCCAATTTTATTTGTATGAAATTTTGATTATCATTATCTAAATTGTTATTATTTATACATCGACTTCTTACATTGTTGTTGAGTACAATTTTGTTGCACATAGCTACATTGTCATGTGCTCATATGGGTGACATTTTTGAATTCATCATGTTGATAAATGATAAACTACAAGTGATTCATGTATTGATTGTCAATGAAATAAAGAAAATGACTTAAATGTTGATTACAAATCACCATTAAATAGATTTGGGAGGTTGATTTCAAAAGCTTCAAAACCTTGGTCTTGACGGTATAATGATTCCATAATATATCTCAAGTGGAAGATTGTCTATTTTGTTTAATTGACATGTCAAAAAATCTTTGGGTAAGGTTTTTTTTAATAACTAACACTTTGTATTTCCAAATGAAGTTGAACAAATATTTGTTGCAAAAGATTGATTTAACCTCAGAAGAATTTTTTTTTTGTAAAACATTTCAAAATCCCAATACAATCTTTGACAAGTTTTTAAAGCTCCTAAGGCATGGATTGATGGCATTGAGTGATCAATTTCTTTGTTGGTGATTTTAACCTTGAGTCCCCATCGATTAATGAGGGAATTGAGTGTGTAGATGAATAAAAAGATGTTAATGATTCCTTTAAAAGATAAAGAGGAAATTGAAAGGGCATAAACATTGAAATGAAATTCAAAATTTCATATAAAATAAACAAGAAGACTTTGATAATGAAGTATTTGCATAATATGGTTTCAAGGTGCCCAAATAGAAAATATTTGTTCCTTTAGTTAATTTTCACTACTTTTTTGTTGATATGCCACAAGGTTCTATTTGCGCTCTATTGACTGGGGGGAAACATTATTTTGGCTTGTGCATATGTGATGACAAGTGGGTAGCCAAATACAATTTAAATAAAGTTATTCAATTTTGTCAAATTTGAACTAAGGTATTTTTTCTATCATTTTGGAACTATTCACAATTTTTGTATTAATGTAAGGAAAGATGGGATTTTTGCAAAATCTTGTTTTAACCACAATATTTCACAAATTTCTCATAGATGTGTACATTTCTGACTTTGACTAATTGATGTTTTAAATATTTTTCCTTACAAAGATTGAATGTTGTTTTGTTCCAAGATTTTTTAAGGTTATTTATCTAAACTTGCTATTTTGGGGAAGATGTTGTTAGTCATTTATGGTTATCTCATGTGTTTATTTTTTAACTTGCAAAGGAGAAGCAACATAAGTTTGGAGATCTGGATACTAAACTAAAAAAGGTAAAATCATTGGCACAATAATGGCATCACAACACCCAAATTGTGTTCAAACATTAATTTATGTTGAATATCTTAATTTTAATTTTTTACATATGTCCATTTTGAAACTACCACTAAATAATGTCTTTCCATTCATAAAATGGTAATGCGGGAATTTGGTGTTGAAGTTGTTTGAATATCCCATCCCCATTAATGCATTTTGTTTTCTAATGAAATTAAGTAGTAGAAGGTGCCTTAAACTTTGGTTTCTTTTGAACTTCAAACTTCCATGATCTACAAAATTAATAGTTCATTGCATAACTACTTAGACGGTTAGTTTGTAATAATATAAAATTATTATTTTTCGTTGACCTAACTTGCATGCATTAATAACAAATGAAGTTTTAAAATTATAAAAAGGCTTTGATTGTCCAAGTTCCTCATAATTTTTCTCCACCTTCTTATTTGTAATTAATCTTTTTGTTGGTTGTGTTGATGTCATCTAACATTTTGTGTTTACAAGATATTTCTTTGTAACCACAAGGGAGGGGTTTCCTAATGTTGTAGTGGTGTGAAAAACATGAGGCAAAAACATGGATTTACAAAAAAACAAAGTGGCAAAAAAGGGTGGAAATTTTTGTGGAATTGATTTGGAGATAGAGATTGCAATAAATAATATCATATTAACACATATAGGACTATAACAAGGTGTCAATCTCTTGTCTTCTTTTATTAAAGATTGTTAGGCTTCGGGATTTACAATTTTGGTTGATCTAGGAATCATTACAATTAGCCAACTTTATTTTTTTGAAATTTTATTGAAATGTGAAAAAAAATTGGGGGCTACAACCCCTACAAAGGTTTTTTTTGGAATTAAAAAAAAATTGCCAAAAAATAATGTTGGACTAGATTTGTTAAAATTAAGGTGCTTATTCCTATAGCTTACTAAACAACATGATTACAAATCTTTGTTATTGTTTTACTTGTTCTAGAACCAATTCTAGTTATATCCTTCTATTGATTGTTGCCAGTGGGGTATA
>Ga0209611_10009899_pt1 | contig 14235 bp, 9 predicted proteins | sample S1TSphgellanicum_3_FD_187693 | JGI IMG/M metagenome (GOLD analysis project Ga0209611, IMG submission 187693) | Host-associated microbial communities from peat moss isolated from Minnesota, USA - S1T2_Fc - Sphagnum magellanicum MG (SPAdes) (version 2) | ecosystem: Host-associated > Plants > Peat... | reverse complement strand
CCCTTATATTACCAGTGATGGAATTGGACCTCAAAAACTGCACCACAAAGCATAAGTGGATGGGTCACTTTTGAAGAGAAAAAAAGTGGAAAAAAACAGATTTTTTGTTTGTTGACAAGTAAGGCTTAACATGTTGCAACACTGCCACTAACTACCCTTACAAAGGCATATTATTTGGACTGTGCTTGAACATGGCATCATTCATTCAACTGAATACAATTATCTCGTGTGTAGTGATGCCAAGATCATCAATAGAGGGAAAAAAAAGGTGTTCCAAGAATTTTTTCAAGTACGAACCACACTCTCAATCTGGTTGATAATGTTTGCATAGTGAAGCGCCAAGCCTGAAGTGCCCAACTTCCCCGTCTTTCTTTTGTATTCCTCCTCTGCCTCCTTTGTCAACACTGCAATCATCCATTATTATAACCACCAAAAAAGAATTTCAAGAAAACATTGGTGAACTCAATTGTTCTGAACTAATGCTTCAATCAACAACGGCAATCTACAGCAGAGTCTTTTTATTTGTCTGAGAAACCAATAGAAAATTTAGCACAATATTTTTCAGTCATCAACATATGCATCTGGCTGCTGCCGCCTTCTTTGCTTTCAAGAATATTATTATGAAGTTCAAGAGAAAGACCATCTTCAGCTGAACAACCACCCCATCTAGAAATTGAATTTGTAGCAAAAAGAAGAAAATACACATAAATGCAGTATCACTCAAAACTTGAAATGCTGTAGAACTGTCAGAATTTTGGTTCTTGCAAATTGGGTTTAGGGTTTAGGGTTTGCCAGAACCATAAACATATGCAAAAAATGTGAAGGGAATTGTTACCAGAGGGACCAAAGTTATCGTGTATTTCTTGGTACATATAGTAGACAATGTCCACAAGTTGATCCATTACCTGCAAAACCATTTTCACAGTCTTATTTATAGTCTTGTGAATTTCTCTCCAATTCTTTTTGTCCCAGTAACAAAATGAAAATGATTTCATCTGGACATAAAATTGATAGCCAAAAGCAATACTCTCTCAAATTTGCACCCCTCACATGCTATTATGTGATATGATGGAAGAAAAAAATGTACCTCTTCAAGAACTTTAGACCAGAGACATCTCTTTTTCAATGCCTTGACATGCTTCTCTTGGCTCTTGACTTCACTTCTCAGAAGCATGATGCTGTCTCCTACATAACCATAAAAACACACCCAGCAACAAAAAAAACTCCTTCCATGATGAACAGCCTAAGTTTTTAAATCATTTTTGTTCAAAGAAATCATCATCATCATCTGGAAAACCCTAAAACCCTAGTGGATCTTTTGTTTGAAGGACTCTGGTTCAACAAGACTGGATACTTGGGTGGTCTTAGAAAGTTTTGAGCAACTTGGGCAGTGATGTGACATGGTGATTCCACCAAGTTCAGCATTTTGAAACAAAATTTACAGAATTTTAGGGTTTAGTTGTTGCTTCTGGAAAGAGAAAGGATACAGGAGTTGACCTCAGACTAACAGGCTACAAAAGGATATATGAAACAAAAAACAACTCTCTTTTTCTTTTCTTTTTTTCCTTCCCCAGAAAGGGAGGTTTTCAAAAGACCTGATGTTCTTTTAGGGGAGGAGGGTGCGCACCGCACGCCACAGGAGTACCACCATCACTGATGATGAGCGCTTCTTCGTGTTGTTTACGCTTCAAATCCATCTGGAATCTGTCAAGAGCATGCATTTCATGGTACAACTCCTGCCATGCACACCATTCATGTCCCCCCCCCAAACATGTATACATATGATAAATTCCTTGAGTATTAACAAACAAAGCACAGGACAAAGTTCACTGTTTCAAAACAGCAACACAAGATAATTTGTTTGTACCCATTTTTGTCTACAAAGAGTGAGAGAGAGAGAGGGATGTGCGCGTATACAAACACACGCGCACACACAGTTTTTATAGAACTTGATTTGCAACAAAAGACATGCATGGTGATGATGATGATGGTGGGGCTTCTGCATTTTGTTTCTTACCGCAGTATTTTCAGCCAGTGTCATCAAGTTTTGCATGATGACATCCGCCTGCTCTTTTGATTGTCTCGAATCTTCAATGTTGAGTCCCAATCTGCAAAGCAATTGCCAACTGAAAGACTGAAAAAAATTCCATCATTGCACTTTCTTGCTTGCCACATTACCCATCTTCTCCTGGCAACAAGTTCCAAACACTTTGACAGAGGAAAAAAACAACTGAAATTTTGCTTACTAACCTTTTGCACAAGACTTTGGCCAAACAGACCATTGAACAACTTTGTTGGAAAAAGAGACAGAAAGAGAAAGCAAGAGCAAGAGAGAGAGTGGAAAGAGTGAGAGCAGAGAGGAACAGACCTGTCAAAAACCCGGTCAAGTTGATGCCACTGTGGGTCACGGCAGTGATTGCCAAATCGAATGACTTCTCCAGCAAAGATCTTCAGCTCATCCCTGCAACAACAACAAGACACAAATTTCTTCCATGACCACTGCCATTGCAGCAGATATTGACACACAATGTTGAATTGCTTGTCTTTTTGCAAATCTCCGCAAGTGCAGTGGATTTTGCATCCCGATTGTAGCTAGAATGTCAAAAGGGAGGAGGAGACAATTGCAGTTGTGGGACCCCCAACAAAAAAAAAACCAAACCCTAACCTCTTATCAGCAGCAGCAATCCACATCAATTCTTGCATGTCTGTAGAAACCAGAAGTTGAACACCCTTGGACACCAGAATCTCATCCTTCAACACTTTGATCTCCTCCCATTCCAAGGACTGCTTCAGATTGCAACCTTTCACAATGGTGTTGGCAACTTCAAAAGCTAAGATCCCAATCTTGTTGCCATGAGTCACTGCTGCTCCTCCACCACCTCCTCCAATCCCTGATGCAAACTTGCGCCCTGGGTTTAGGTTTGTCATTGTACTCCCCAAAGTGTCCAGAGCTTCCACAGCCTTCCCCAAGCTCACAGTTCCAGCTCCTCTTATCACTTCCGACATCTGCAACGAAGCTTTCACAAATCAGCAACAGAAAAATTCAGTGGTTGTTTTTTCTTTTTCTTTTTTCTTTTTTTGGGTTCAAGCTCCACCCATTCCTCTGCAACAGCAGAAAAGCATCTTGGGAAGCTTCTTGCAGTGATCCAAACCCATGGGAAGGAAGATGATGATGGATGATGTATGTACTCTAAAAGCTCCTTTCTTTGCAGCATTGGTGGTCTTGGATCGCACAGCACTAGCTCTGGCAGACAGCATCCTTGAAAGCCGCACTCTTTGCTGCTCCTCTGTGTTTGTATTGTTGTTGTTGACAGTGGTACCATGACCACCATCGGCATCATCATCATCAACAGAGCTTGCTCCTGCTGCTGCCGCTGTTGCTGCTTCAATTGAGAAATCCTCATTCACATAAGAGAATTCTGTCTTGGGGACTGCACCACTTTCAGGCTTGGCATCTGCCAGCTCAGGTGTCTTCTTCCTCTCCTCCAGATCCTCAATTTCATGTGTAGCAACCATGACAAAAACCTTGGGAGCAACAGTAGTATCAGCAGCAGCAGCAGCAGTAATAGTTCCATTTGTTCTGCTTGGTGATGGGCATGGTGCAGGTTGTTGCACTGGGCTGCTGTTGTGCTGCTGCTGCTGCAGATCTCTCATCCCTTTTGCATCAGGTAACCCTCGATCCTCGGAAGCTCTCCTCGAGCAAATAGCCCCCATAGTTTGTCTCCAAGTCTCTCCCAAAGACTCCAAAGCAGAAGAAGAACCACCACCCACTAGGTATATACTCTTGGGAAAAAAGAAATCAATCAATCACTCACTCCGGAGGAGCTGGTTTGCAGCAGCTGCAAATGGAGTTGATCTGGTTGCTCTGATCCTCGGCTTCCCAAGTTCTAATCTTCATCACTAGAGCTACTCCCAAGTAGTTCTGATCATTAGTCCTTCAAGCTCTGGAAGTAACTGGATGCAGCAACCAAAAAACTGTGATCTAAAAAGCTTTGCAAAACAAAGAAACGATAACCTCAACAGAAGAAGAGAGGTTTACAGCAATTCAGTTTGAGCTTGCTGCAGCAAACTCCTCAACACTTGAAAACTTCTGGAGGAAAAATCGCCCCCATGTCTAGTACTCTTCAAGCTCCCAATCTATCTATCTCTCTGTCTATCTACCACCTTTGTCACCTCAACTACTAGTCTACCAACAACTGACAAAACAGCAAACTTTGCTCAAAACCTGAAGCTCAGATGATCTGCAAGTTCTTCTTCTTTCAAGCTGAAGTACTGCAAGTTGATCTTCCAAGCTGATCTGCTGCAAGTTGATCTTCCAAGCTCTGCAAGCTGTTTGGCAACAATAATAATAAGAATAATCCCCAATCTTCTTCATCAGTAAGTGCAACCTCTGCTATATTGGTTTTCTTCATCACCAGTTTGCATCAGTCAGTACCACAAACAATTCCAGTAGCACAACCCAACAAAAACAAGCCCAGCATCATGTGTTGAGAAGGACACGATCAACATGATCAACAACAAGGGCAACAGAAAGAGCAACAGTCACAGCCATAATGGGAAGCTCACTGAGAGGAAGAACACCACCACCACCACCACCCATGATGATGAGAGACAGAGAGAGACAGAGAGCATCAATCAAAAAGAAAAATGAGTCTAATCCCAGTTGCAGATCAGCTGCCAAAAACACTAGTGCAAAAAACACTACTTCCTTGAATCTTCTAGGATACTGATGATGATGCTCTTTCAAGTCTGGAAGAAAACTCTCTGCACAAAACCCAAACCCCAAAAACATAAAAAATAAAATAAGGGTCTTGCTCTTGTTCTTCTTCCTCTTGCTTGTTCTTGTTCTTCTTTCTTCTTGCTCCTTCTGCTACAGCTTCTTCTTCTTCTTCTTCTCCTTTCTTCAGCTAGGAATGGGGGGTGGTGCAATGAGATTTTAATTTTTTAAACAACAAATGAGGGAAAAAATACAAAACCAAAACAAAACCAAAACATGAAGTGGGTGGTTTTTTTTTCTTTTCCTTTTTGGCTGCCTTTCTCAAAACAGCAGTCTTGGCTTGGATTCAAGCTATGACTAGCCCTACTTACTTACTTACTACCCTAGCTACTTATGGGCAAAGAAAATGAGCTTCACTAAATTTCAGCTTTTCTGAGCTGTGATATTTTTTTTATTATTTTCTTCTTCTGCTGCTGCTTCTTCTAGGGTGGACAGAAAGAAAGAAAGGAACCAACAGTGGCAGGAGCTTAGCTGACAAGAGGAATGGAAGGGAGTGCCCTCCCTTACAAAAAGGGGCTTTTGCTTGAATGTGGTGATTAAGTAGTAAGACCCAATTTGGGTGATTATTATGCCCTTAATCTGTGGTGATTAGTAGGACCCAATTAGGGTAATTATGCCCTTGATCTGTGCTGATTGGTAAGACCCAATATGGGTGATTATTATGCCCTTAATCTGTGGTGATTAGTAAGAACCCAATTAGGATGATTGTTATGCCCTTAATCTATGATGCTAATTTAGGAGACCCAATTGGGGTGATATCCTTATGTCATTAATCTGTGGTGCTAATCTAGTCACTAAATTGGGGCTACTTTTGGATGCCCATAATGAAAGGTTGGAAATTTGGGTATAAAAATCAGCTGATCATCATATCATCAGCCAAGATATGAACCATATCATCAGACAACAACAGTCACTTAAGTTACTGCTACTACTTTAGACTACAATTCCTTGCCCTTTTTTTTCTGAAGCTTGTCTAGATTTCACACGTGACCCACAGAATTGCACAGACCTGCAGCTACTGCCACCATCTGCTTGCTTTTTTGTAGACCAATGCAAATTTACTTCATGTGGGTCAAACTCTTCGGTGGGTGGGAGCCATGAGGCATTCGAGTGACCATGAGCCATTGAATGACCACAAAGTGAGTGAGTGAGTGACCGACCAAGTGTTCTACCGAGCTAAGAAATAAACAAACAAACACAACTCATTCTTGCTGGGTAGACTACCGAGCTAAGAAATAAATAAACAAACACACTCATTCTCAATCCATGGATCGTGCTAAGAAATAAGCAAACAAACAAACACACTCATTATTCACTCAGTTGAATAATTATCAAGTATCCTGAGCTTCGGGATCTTCCCTCTTCCTAAGTTGGGGATCTTTGGTTTTGAGTTTGGTTATTGTTGTTGAGCAGTTTCTTTTGCCAGTGATATAAGTATTACCGGTGTTTTTTTTTTTTTTTTTTCTGCGCCCGGGGGAACTATTTTGTGATGTAGCCAAAATGGTGATCATCTGTAGCAAGAGTTAGCCAAATTTGGCTATATACAACATTTGAAATCTAAAAAAATTCAAGCAGCCTTTTATATTATTTCTAGCTATACCCATTGAACCCAAATGTGAAAATTGCAAGTTTCTCTTTTTTTTAATTGTGTGGCTATTGAAAATTCCCCATAATCGCTACATTTTTCACTTTTTAAAATTCTTAGTTTCACTTTTTCTTGGCTAAACTTGGCTAGTACATATAAAAGTCTGATAAGTAGTTGCTAGCAGCTTGAGGAGGAATGATCAATCTTTATCTTCTCATCTCTGTTTTTTTTTTTTCTTTTTCTTTTTTTTCATCATTTTTTCATGAGAGCAAAAATTATTTCAAAAATAGTACCAAAAAAGACCAGTGTTTTTTTAGTCAGATGTTTGGCAATTCTTGGCAGTCCAAAACACTTATTAGATCTCAAGTATAATTATGCTAATGCCTCAAAGAGTTTTATGTTCAGGTATAATTTGTTGCTTGTCCATCATGTACATAATGTTCACCCAATTCTCAGTTTTAAACAAAACAACAAAAACCCATGTTGTTGTTGTTGTTTGTTCATTCCATTTTGTAAAGGGTGTTGAACAAAAACAAAAACAAAAACCATTTTTGTAACTAGTTTGTTCACTTGATTTGTAAGGTTTTTTATAACAAAATCGAAACCACTTTTGTAACGAGTTTGTTGGCCTTGCCTACCAAGGCAAGGAAGGGATATTGTGTTTAGATTCATTAAAGAGTATAGTAGCTTAAGGGATTTTGGCCCCTAGGGAGGTAATAGCCAGGTCTATTTTATATGAGGATTTTTGAAAGATCATATTTTTTTGCTTGTGTTGAAACTTGAGATTAGTTATTATAGAGTTATAATATATCTTGAAGGATTTTGGTTTCTTTTAGAAGATTTTTTTGAAGAGATTATATTTTTGCATGGTGGAAATATTTGAGTTTTCATAATCCTTCTTTGTTGCCTTACAATATTTGTTAATCTAAAAGACAAGGCCACAATGTGACACACACCCTCTTGTTCACTTGATTTGTAAGGGTTTTTCTTTAACAATAACAAAACCATTTTTGTAACAAGTTTGTTCACTTGATTTGTAAGGTTTAGTTTTTAACAAAAACAACACAATTTAATTTTTATTCATTGTTTGTTAGCATGATTCTTGTAAGGTTTTGTGACAAGTCAAAGCATAAAATAAGATACTTAGCTAGAGAGACCCATTCCATTTTGGGTGGGTTAGAACTTGAAACTTGGGTTAGGGCCCAAACAGGTAGAGGAAGAAGAAGACTAAAAAAAAGACTAGAAAGAAACTAGGGTTAATCTCTCTCTCCTCTATACCACCACACTTGTTACTTTTTTTTTCTTCTCCTCTCTCATCTCTCTCTTTCTCTCTCTTTGGCATCTCAGCCTGCTTTTGCTTTGACAAATTTGTTCATCTTTTGACTGCCTTTGCCTTGCCATGCTTACCTATCTTTCTTGACTTGACCCCACCCCCACCCACAACAAAGTCATCACTCCCCAAACTATACCATTGCTGGCTGGACTCTAGAGTTTCAATGGTGGGTTAATATGCAACCAAAAGCTTAAACTAAACTACATCATCAAGTTTGAGGGTTGTAGTGGGATGTGAAAAAGAAGAAAATCAATTTTCCCTCTTTTTGTTAGTGCATATCTTTGCATGGTAAAGTTACAATAAAATGTGTGGAAAAGGGTTTTTTCTCTTTTTTAATTTTTAATTAATTTTTTTTTATACAATTGATATTAACCCTTAAATGTCGAGGAAATGCACAAAATACACCGCACAAAATAAGTAGAACAATTTGGTCCACCCTGACATTTAGGGGTTAAGCACTAGGGCTTTGTCTATAATGTGTAGAGTAATGCCCCCACTCCTGTATAAAGGGGTTTAGGCATTAAATTGCATAAAGGATCTGCAGAATTATTTTATTTTATTTTTTCATTGTGATACCCAGCGGATACCCAACATGATCTTGTGAAGATATCCACTGGGTATCATGAGAAATTTTGAAGGAAAAAAGAGAGGGGTGGGGGGGGGTGTTTCGAAAAGAAAAATGCTTGTTGGAGGGCCGTTCCATTTTTCAACATGCTTCACCATTTGCAAGGGATAGGTAGATTCCATTTGATAATGTGCCCTCCATATACATTGAAAAAAATCCACCCATGGTTTACAATTGTAGGAACGACTTCAATAAGGTACAAAATGCATGATTGACTTGAAGAGAAAAAAACCAAACAAAAAAACACACACACACACACTTATGTACATACCTACACGCTTGAAATTGGCATAGTTTTATTTTGTTTTCAAACTTCTAGTTGAAAGGGAAAACATGGTCAAAATGAGGAGGAGGCCCCATTTTAGCATATAATTCTGACCAAGCCCAAGTCTCATAAAGCTTGTCCTATAGTCAAATAGGAAATGGTGTGGAGAGTACTACTATCCCCAAAGGCAATGGACCCCAGACCAAGACTAACATGTAATTGTAACCTTTTTTTTCTTTTTTTGTTTAAGGCTTCCTTTTCCCAAATGTCTTTTGTTTTCAAAGCTTAAACTCTAGTAGAACTTGTGAAAATACAAATTAAGGATAAGCACTAAGAAGACATCAATAAAAGAGCAAGTTCCCCTCCCCCCCCCATGGTGACCTAGGTGCCTTCACTAACAATCAAAGAATCTTTCTTTTGGGGGGAGTCCATTCTTTTCAACATACGGGATTCATCTTGGAAACTTTCCAATCCTCTATAATTATGTGATGATGAATCTATGACACATAATTTCCTTTCCTCATCCAAGGTCATTTGACAATCTTTGTTTGACCTTCTCTCTATTTGCCAAAGGAACTTTTTGAAAACTCAAGGGTTTTTCTCTTCGTAAAACCCACTATGGTTCTTGTGGAGTCATTCAAGCATATCCTCAAAACAATTTGCATTCATTGTTCCACCTTTCATAGATGCACCAAGTTCAACAACATTTCGATCTATGCATTACAAATCGTGTTACAATTGCACATCATTTCACAAACCACTAACAACAGGCAACATGTGTTAAGCAAATCATGGGAAGCACAACTTGATTCTTCTATGGTGAGTAAGTCTTTATCCCAAGCAATCACTAGGAGCAACTCTTTTAAGGGTTCAACAACAAGCTTATTGAATGTGCTAGGTGAAGAAGAATAAGCAATGAATGTGTTGGTTTGTAAACGACACATACATTGTCACTTAAATCTTAAACAATTGATAACAACAACATTGTTTAAAGAATACTCAATCTTGTTAAATATGTTAACCAAGCATCCAATCCAACAAAATATGCTAGGTGAAGGAAAATAAGTATTCAATGTGTTTGTTGAAATACACTAAGCACTCTCACATATTTTGAACAATATGTAATAGTAACATGTTGGGAATCAAGCATTCACTCTAACTAAATGTGTTAGGTTAAAGAAAATAAACATTCAATGTGTTTTGTTAAAGTACAATTTATTGGTTATTATCATGGAAATCAAGGTTTTTAAACAATCAACACATCCTTGGTTGAAATATTAATAGCAATGTAATGTATTCTACTTCAATGGTGGTGCTCATAATATAGTATGTTTGTTTCTTGCTACACCACACAAAGGAGCTTAGTTGAAAAGAATAACACAATATGTGCATGAATTTAGATCAATTACATCATCAACATTTTCTACATTAACAACGGCTTCAAGGAGATTTCTTTCAATGTTGTCACATAACACAAGGCAAGATTAAAGGTACCAAAAAAATATTTTAAAAACTTGTTTCACCACCAAATAATGGGCATGATGTGGTTGAGTTCAAAATTTTGAAATTGTGTTCACAACATAAGAGATATCAAGCTTACTTGATCCCATATGTGCAGACCAGAAGCTCCCAACTAATAAAATATATGAAAATTTTATATGATCATGCTCATCGTGGGGAATTGGAACATCATCAAAACCAACATTTGGATTTGTTCAAATAAATATTGTTTTACAGTATATGAATTGAAGCCATTAAAAAATTTGCTCAAGATAAATTGATTGACACAATCTTGGCTTAGCCCAAGGTATCAATGGTAATTCCTTGAAATTACAATAACAAAAAGAAAGAAAAACCAAGGGCGTGCTCCCTAGTTCAACACATTATGACAAGAGGGGTGTGCAAGAACTCCAAGACATGATAAAGATGAGCTCCTCAAGTTGAACTCACAAACATGTGAAAATGCACAAATCCAAAGTTGAGGGTGATTAGAACATTTGAAACAAAATTGGGTCATAAACTTGTTTTGGGGTCAAAACATAATAATTAAATCAAATAAATAAATTTGACAATGAAATTGTTTGAATTCACATGTACGCAATAAAATGATTCAATAGTTCCTCCCATTATAATATAAAAGCTTGTGTACCTCTATTGACCTCATTTAAAAACGTAAACATAAATTTTTAAACACAATTACATCATAAAAGTGTCTAAAAAACATGTTTGAAATAGTTGTGTAAATGTGTTACATTACATCAAAACATGATTTTTATGATTATGACATGTTGTGACTAATGTCAAAAAATAATCATGGAGTCATATATGGACATTAATCATTACCATTTTTTCAATTGTAGTTGTATGACTTACTACATGATTATGGTTCTCATTACATAATTAATAATCATTTTGAAAGATGTGAATTGTGCCCCTTTGACCTTTTTTGACCAACTACGATACCTTCTTAGGTTAAGCTACCATATGTGGGCTACGTTAGATTAGCCTAAGTTAAAATACCTAGTACTCTTGAAAGCCTACCAAGTTTAACTAAATAAGTTAGCCTAGGTAGCCTTCACTAGGTCTAAATAAGCTTTATGTAAAAGTAAGTAGGTCTAGGAAAACCTTAGGTAGGCCTAGATGGACCAAAGTACGCCCAAGATGGGTTTACATAGACCTAAGTAAGCCTTATGTATGCTTAGATAGGCTTAACATAAGCTTAAATAACCTAGGTAGATCTAGGTAGACCATGAATAGGCTTAAGTAGACCATGTTGACAAGCCAAATACACCTACATAGGCTCTACATAAGCCTATATAGCTTATGTAATCTATGTAGACCTAGGTGGGTGAAAACACATTGCAGTACTATATCCTAGGCAAGAAAATATATTTATTTTTAGTACATGTATTATTATTTTGGGGGTAATTTTCTTTCGTTTCATCTAACATTTTGACAAACAAATAAAATGGATTTTACACAAGGCTTCCAACACAATTCTTGTTCCCCCATCAACTAAAAATATTTTTTTAACATTTAAAAAAAAATCATACACCTACATTCATTTGAATGAAAAAACCCCATTTTATGTTTTTTGTAAAATTACATGAATGAAATTATTCATATAGAATTGAAATGGTACAATCAACTCATATTCAATATATGATTGAGTATTTCATCAAGTTTGGTAATCATTTGAATGATTTTTGTAGTATATTTACATTTTGCAATACATTGTTATGAATACTATTTTTTGACAAATATATATATTTTTAATCATTTAATATCAATCAAAAAATGGAATTTAAAAAAAATAAAATAAATCGACTACGTTATTATGAGTATAATTTATGAAAAACCTTTTCAATATTAGCTTGGTGGAAATTTGAAAACACCAATTCAAGAAGTAATATTTGTGACAACAACTTTTTAACATTGTAATGTGCTTTCACCAAAGTAGGCCTAGGTAGACCTTACATAATTATATAGACCTAACTAGACCATACATAGGCCTAGTTAGTCGTATAAATAGGGCTAGGTAGTCATATAAATAGACCTAGGTAGGCCCTAGGGGCATGTGCAAATTAAAGTGGACTAATATATCTATAACATGACAGTTTTTTTGCATCCTTGTGGATTATAACGTGTTCCATGTTGAACAAAAATTGAATTTTATGATGAATTTTATGTAACTTAAATGAAATGTTTTAATGATTTGAAAATTAATGTTTTACACCAAATGTGGACTTTTTAATGTGCTTGACTTCTATCTTAAGAATACAATAAAAAATTATAAATGAACTCATCATGATAATAATTTGTAATGATGAGTCAATTTATTAATCCTTACAATTCATAAATGTCATAGGCAATTCAAAATAAGGGTTTCAAAACCATTTAAAATGCCATGAAATTTTTGGGGGATGTTTATAGATACCAAAATTGAAGGAAATTTGTGATGTTCATTACAACATGAATTTTTTGAAATTTTCATTTTTTTTTCAACAAACATTATATTTTGGGATGTATTAAAACCTATCACCATTAGATTTTTTTTGGAAAAGATGATTTTTTAAAAATTTCAAACATTGACATCCAACAATGTCACATCAATATCACAACAAAATACACTACAAAAATGTATTTTTAAGGGAACCTACTATGTCACTTTTGGTTCATTATAAATTGCACATACTCCTAGTAGGCATAGGTAAACCCTAGGCAGCCTATGTACCCCTAAGTAGGTTTAAGTAAACCTAAGGTAAGTTAGGTAAACCTAGCAAGACTCTAGGTAGCCTAAGTAAACCTAGGTAGGCCTTATGTAAGGACTTAAGTAACCCAAATACACCTAGGTAAACCTAGGTACGACATAGTTAAATGCTAGGTAGGTCCTATGTAGGTTATATATGGAGATTTTATGTAGGCTAGGTAGACCCTACGTAAGCTACATGAACCCTATGTAGGTTAGGTAGACCTATAGTTACATAAGTCATGTAGGCTTGGTTACTATAGTCCAAGTTAGGCACCATAGGTTACTTAGTCTAAATTAGGCACCTTAAATTAATATAAGTTAGGTGCCTTAGATTATCTTAATAGACAATTAGGCTAGGATGCCTAGTTTATGTTGTATAGGCTAGCCAAGTGGCAATATTTAATGGGTCAATAAATTTCATAATTTACATTTAATAAATTAATCCAACACCTATATTGATCAATATGGGTCATTGGATGTCCTCTATGACCACCATTTTAGAATCCTTGGTTGTTAATGGCATTTGCAATTAAGGCCATGTTTGTGATTATTGGCATAAATAACCTAATCATTTGGATTGAAAAATCGTTTAGTTTTGTGTAGTCATAAATAACATAAATGATTAAAAATGCATTCAATATTTATGCAATCTTATAAATCATGTTTTCATGTAATGTGAAAACCTATTTCCATTCCAAAAGTAAAATAAAACATTTGCAAATTACATGTTTTCACAAAATTTATGGTAAACTTAATGTTTAGATTTTAGATTTTTTGATTTAAACATTGTTTGAATCTATGTACACCTACTTTTATAAAATTTGACATTATAAAAAATGAATTTCAATTTTTTTTCATAAATCATAATAACATATTTAACTACCTCTGTAACATGTTTATTAAAACAATATTAGATAAGATCAAAAATCTTATTAATTTTTATTATTACAAAATATATTGAACATCCACCCAACATTGAGCGGGAAGGGTTGTGTAATCTTCTCACACAATCAAATTACATGTTTAATGATTTGAGACATATTTTGGTACTTTTCATTCAACCAAAATAATACATTGATTGATTTAATTGATTAATTTTTCCCCTCAAACTCACCATAAACTCACATGGCTTGGACATGGGAGGATTCACCGTTTCTTCCCTTATAATATACAAAATGTAATTAACAATGTGAAAAATACATTGAAATGGTTAAAAATTTTAAGAGTTTCAAAATGGACTCCTAAAATTGGGGCTCATTGTGTTTTGAATCTTTGAAGCCTCGTAACTCCCTCAAAACAAATATTTTAAAAGCATTAAAATATTTTATTATTTCATAAGATGCAAAAAAATCTCCTTTATTTCATGTATTCCATAAATATTAAAATACACAAAAGTGA
>Ga0209611_10009898_pt1 | contig 14236 bp, 12 predicted proteins | sample S1TSphgellanicum_3_FD_187693 | JGI IMG/M metagenome (GOLD analysis project Ga0209611, IMG submission 187693) | Host-associated microbial communities from peat moss isolated from Minnesota, USA - S1T2_Fc - Sphagnum magellanicum MG (SPAdes) (version 2) | ecosystem: Host-associated > Plants > Peat... | reverse complement strand
GACATCATTGATAATGTCAAGACAAAAATCCCATATATACAAGTCATGTCTTCTTACATGACAAAGGTTAATTGACATCCAAGGAGGGGATTATGTGATTCCATGCACTAACCATTCCAACCATGCCATTATAGGGGAACGTGACAATATCACTATGGTGGTCTACTAAGTAGTTTTGGACAAGCGATTAGTGGATTCTACTAATGATAATGATTGGTAATTTTTTATGAACATACATCCAAAATCACCACTTGAGTTATTTTGCCCAAAAGGCATGTGCCATTATAAATAATGCAACAAAAATAATAGTTGTTGAACGTTCAACAACTATTCAACTTTAATTTATCAAAATCTTCTAGTGTTCAGTATTAGTTATAAGACCATTGATATTGTAAATACCAAGATGCAAGACATATTATTTCCTGATTACATTTGATTGATAGCTATCGAACCTTCATGTAAGTAAAATGTTGATTATTACAAGTATTACCAATGTATAATCTAATTTGCGCAATTTATTCAAAATAGACAAGTACTTGACAAGTACTAGTGATCTATATTTGTTGGCATTTGTCATCATTTACAACATAAAGAGCTCTAAATCTAATCTATTCAACAAGATGGAGATGTAGATCATAGCTCCAAGACTAATGCATGTGAAGACTAATATCCAATATGACTAAAAGCAATTATGCCACAACTTGCAAGCTCCATAATATCCAATGTCCCTTTTATGGAACTAATCATGTGCATCTATGATGTACATGAACTTTGACATCATCAACAATATCAATAATTTCAAGATGAAAATCAAACCATATAGGTCATGTCTTCCTAGGTCGCAAAGGTCAATTGAATCAAAGGGGGGGATCATGGGGTTGCAAGCATTAAGTATTCCAACGTTGGAACCATGCCATTCTAGTGGAATGTCACAATTTATCATTACGGTGGTCTACCCACCGGTTTTGGACAAATGGTTAGTCCACGTGGATTCTATCAATGATAGTGATTCATCAAATTTGAAGACCATACAACCATTATCACCACTTTGCCACTTTTGCCCAAAAGCCATGTTCCACTATAAATGTTTAGGAATAAATGCTCAAAAATTAATCGTCTTTAAATTCATCAAACTTTTGAGGGGAATGGCTTTAGATAGTAGACATTTATATTGATAACAACATTATAAAGGGTGCACCATCAATGTTGGTCAATCCCCCTCCTTTAATTATTACATCAATGCATTGTACATATTAGTTGCAATATCTCAATTGTTTAATCAAAACTTTAATTCATGTTATACCAAAGGAAACCCAATGTCCAAGACATGTACCAAAATTGTGAAATCAACTATGGGGTAGGTAGCCCACTCTACATTAATCTTCCCTTTCCACCTGAAAGTTGTCTCCTTATTCACCAACCCTTTGCAATTATGTGTTGAGGCGTTCAACATCCATAGCTAATACCTCTTTGTTGCCTTCCCCATTGTTAGTTTGGCCCATGTTGGTATGGGAAACCAACTCCTCGCCTTCATCACTGCCTTGTTCTTCGACATTGTCCATTCCTAATAGCAATTCATCAACTTCAACCACCACATGTTCGTTATGTGGCTCTTTTCGCAACACCACTTGCCAATCACCACCACTAACTATGTCTGAGACAAAAAAACACCTACATTCCCATAATCATAGTTTAAGTTGCATGTTAAGTTGTGAAGTTTTTGGATAATAACATTGTAATTAAACACCATAATGACAATTGTTGCAACATCCAATAGCCAAACATTGCCAATATTCCACCTTACCCATCCCAACCATCTTATTACTATGCCAACCCTATAATGTCATATGTACTTATTCATGCTTACATATGAAGTTTCCCTAGCCTCACCTAAGTCACAAACATAGGAAAGACATATGGTTCCACCATGGGTGGCAATTGACATGCGAGGTTCACCACGTACCCAAAACCCATGTTCATCTTGGTGTATGGTTGTGTTTCCTTGTGTATTTGATGGGATCCATGAACATTTAAACATGACCATTGGTAAGCCTACATAGTCCACCACAAGAATCTCTTTCAAGACCCCAACATAGGCCAAATTGCCCATCACAAAGTTTTGATCTTGGGTTGAACTACAACTAACTTGCCTAAATATGCATGCCACCCCAGAATCATACACCACATGTCAAGGCCATGTTTCCACGTCCACACGATAGTGGTTGCCATATGCCCACATTCTCTCGTACATGTATGCTATCTAGGATGGGGGATGTGATAGCCGCATAATGACTTCATCTACTACAATGCCCATGAGGAGTTGGTCCTTCACATGCATTTCCAACCATTGAGCAAAAGATGGTGTGTCACATTGCAAATGTTTTGGGAGAACAATGCAAATCTTGCCTCAACGTCCAACCCGTGCACATGCCCTATACTATGTTCTTTCTGTTTGTTGGTGGTTTTGTTTTTCATCCCACTCCTTATACCCAATTTTCACTAAGACATCACTAGCCATAAGCCATTTTTCAGATTCACACAATTGCAATAATGACCATCACTAATGAACTTTCACTAAAAAAACCATCCACCTCCCATCAAATATTGAAACCTTTTCCTATTACATATTATGTGTGTGTGTGTGTGTGTGTTTAATTTTTATTAACCTATTTAACAAAAGAAAAGAATGGCACAAGTTATTTCAATAGTACTTGTATAATGCTTTTGTAACCATGGAATTTGATATAACATATTCATGTATCATTTCCATTTCCGTAGAGGACAACATTTTGACCACCCCATTCCCACTTAAAACTTCCCTTGCATCTACCTCCTCTTCATTGGCATCCCAAATTTGACATTTCATATGAAGATATAATGCAAGATATTTAGTCATAAACCCCAAGGCCTCATCATACATGTACCCTAATGCCATGCAACCTTCAAGCTTAGCCCTGTTCCTCACATTTTTTTAGCACATACAAATATCTTTCCATGGGGTAACACCATATGTTTCCCACTAGTCACACACCTCCAATTCATTTACAAGATGAATAATCAAGTGGGTTTGCAAGTCAAATAATGCATGTGGCCACCAAATCTCTAGCATACACAAAGTTTTTGCAACATATGTTTTTAAATTGGGGATGTCATTAGGGTTTACCACCTTAGTGCAAAGCTTTTAGAAGGTTAGTACTAAGGTGGATGATTGTTTTTCTTGAGCCAGGGTGTAGCAAATTACAAAACACCAGCTGGAAGTATATATGTTTTCCAACATTACATGATGATTGTGGCTTTTCATGTTGTATAATGTATTTGGACCTACGTGCTTTTTTAATGTAGTTGCATACCCTATTTGTGCACATATAGAACTAACAAAGGCCAAAAATGCTTGCCTTTCATTTCATGTGAACACATACAGGGCCAGAGGCTTCACATAGTTCATATTGCTAAGATCCCAATGAAGCCACAAATGTCACTTCATGCCTACTTCCTCCAAGTCCTTGCGCACCTCCATTGTGTCTCATTCCCCAAACAAATATTTCAAAAGACTTTTTGAAATGTTGCATTCAATGTGCATGACATCCAATGTATTTCAAATAAGAAGTTCTTGCATTGTACAACCATATTATATTGTACATGGTTTCACATGGTAAATTGCAACCATTTGACTACTCCACATCTAATGCGATTCCTCTAGGTTTTCTTAGCAATAATCTAGGCCATCATTACATGTTTCATCAAGTAAAAACTAAATGTTGTCTACATTCATCAACTAGTAAAAGAAGTGGTTTGGGTAATCACTAAACATTCCACTAATAATTTAGTTGCACATGCCATTATCATTGCAATCACTACAACAAATCGTGGTCCCAACCACTATGCATTCCATTCATTTTCAAGTGGATTAGACCAATTCCACTCTAGTGACATTGTAATGACAATTTAGTGGAATTGGCTAGTGAATTGGATTGGGTGGCAATGACTAGTGGAATCATAGTGGATTAGTCTATTGTAATGGCATGTACCATACCCAAGAGAATGGTGAGTTGATTATCCCTTATGATCTTTAAGTGAAATACATATTGATGTTTTGGTGATTACATAGTGATTTTCTTGTGATTACTTGACCTATTATTTTAGTAGGTGTATATTGATCTTTTATTGAGTGCATCAAATGATATATTTTAGAATGGTTGTGGATTAATCTTCGTGTCATGGGTCCATAGTGATTTTCCAGTGACTAGCCATGTTAGTGATTCTAAAAAGTTTCAATGTGTAACACACCATATTACACACATGACAAATCACATCTTCTATTAGCAGGTTTTCTAGTTTGTTGGATTAATATATTACTTTCACACTTTAATTCTAAATATTAGTTTGCATTAACATTCATCACTATAGGGTGCAATACTAGTGGTTAGGCTCACTATAATTAGGTGGTGGGATTGATCATTGTATTCCATGTCATTACAAATCTATTAATGACTTGGAGGTCGTTTATATAAAAGTTCACCATAATCCAAATCTTCCAATTACCATTTTTGTTGTGTCTAATCATAATCACACATGAAATTGAATCCTTAAGAGTTGTGTCATTTTTTGCACATGTCACTTTATTTTTCCTATCAACAATTTTGTTCATTTACATAGCTAGGTGGTCCATACCTTACCTTTTGTAAAGGTGTGATAATGTATCCTAGTCATCAAACACTATAACGTCAATCACATCATGTTAAAACTTACATGTTATTAGGTCATAAAGCTTATTCCCTAACATTCAAATCACTACCCCATACATGCACATGTCCACATCTAATGCACAAGCAAGATTGGCATATGATTAGGTGTCTTAAGGTTTAAGGTTTAAGGTTGAACATGTGTGTTTTTTAAACAAATGTATACTAGTTTTGTTGATCCACTTCAATGTATAGTTATATATACCACTAAGCTATAATTTTCAGAATGTCACTAAAGTGTGGAGTACTAATAAATGCCACCATTGCAAGTGCCATTACAAGGCCACCCACTTGTCATTCGAATTGTTATCACTAAATTTCCATTCACTCTAAGTTTCATCGACCTTTTTTTCCTCATAACTTGAATTAATTTGATGTGATGTGTCGCTTACATGTTTTTTTGGAATAAGGTGTTGACTTTTCTTGGGCCTTTTGCTTTGAGCCACCTCCCCCTCCCCCTCCCTTTTTTGATTCAATCATGGTTTGTATACACTAGCCCTTGTAAAATATAACATAATTTGTCCAAAACACCTATGTCATTAAGGCCTATTCAATCACTAAGATATGTGACATTAAGGATGGTTTCATCAACATTTATGTCACTAGTGGCCTATGTCACTCAACACATGCCACATAATATCACTAATTAGCGGCCTATGTCATTCACTAGGATTTAGGTTTGTCACTACCACCTATGTCACTAAGGAGTCATATGTCACTAATCATTATGCCATGAAAGCCTATGTCAATCACTAGGACTTAGGTCTATCACTATGACCTACGTCAATAAAGAGTAATATGTCACTAATCACTATGCCATGAAGGCCTATGTCACTCATTAGGACTTGGGTCTATCATTATGACCTATGTCACTAAGGAGTCATATGTCACTAATCTCTATGCCATGAAGGCTTATGTCATTCATTAGGACTTGGGTCTCTCACTACCACCTATGTCACTAAAGAGTCATCTGTCATTAATCACATGTTTGCATCTAATGCATAAGCAAGATTTGCATGTGACTAAATGTCAGGGTTTAAGGTCAAACACATGTGTTTATTAAACAAATGTATACTAGTTTTGCCTATCCATTTCACTATACAGTTATACCATAAAACTATATTTTTCAGAATGTCATTAAAGTGTGGAGTACTAATAAATGCCATCATTGCACATGCCATTACAAGTCCACCCACTTGTCATTCAACTTGCAATCACTAAATTTTCGTTCACTCTAAGTTTCATCGATGTTTTTTCCTAATAACTTGAATTAATTTGATGTGATGTGTCGCTTACATGCATTTTTGGAATAAGGTGCAATGGTGCTGATTTTTCTTGGCCCTTTTGCTTTGAGCCAGCTCCTCCTCCCCCTCCTCTCTTCATTCAATCATGGTTTGTATACACTAGCCCCTGTAAAATACAAAACAATTTGCCCAAACATCTATGTCATCAAGGCCTATTCAATCACTAAGATCTATGCCCTTAAGGATGGTTTCTTTGACATTTATGTGATTGGTGGCCTATGTCATTCAATACATGCCACATAATATCACTAACTAGTAGCCTATGTCACTAATCATTATGCCATGAAGGCTTATGTCACTCACTAGGACTTGGGTCTATCACTATGACCTATGTCAATAAAGAGTCATATGTCACTAATCATTATGCCATGAAGGCCTATGTCACTCATTAGGACTTGGGTTTGTCAATGTGACCTATGTCACTAATCACTATGCCATGAAGGCCTATATCATTCATTAGGACTAGGGTTTGTCACTATGACCTATGTCACCAAAGAGTCATATGTCATTAATCACTGTGCTATGAAGGCCTATGTCACTCATTAGGACTAGGGTTGGTCATTATGACTTATGTCACTAAAGAGTCATATGTCATTAATCACTATGCCATGAAGGCCTATGTCACTCATTAGGACTAGGGTTGGTCATTATGACTTATGTCACTAAGGAATCATATGTCATTAAGCATTATGTCGTGAAAGCCTATGTCATTGAGGTTTGTTTCAATTCAAACTTGGTGTACTATGTCATTAGGACATATGCCACTAAAGCCTGTGTCATTTAGCCTATTTTATTTTAGTTTATAATATCATTAAGGTTATTGTCATTTTAGTTTGATGTAAATGTCATTAAGGTTTCTATATGTCATTAGGGTTTATATGAGTTGGGCCCATTTCATTTAATTTTATGACATTTAAAACATGTTCTTTGTTGCTAGGGCTTGCATCACTTGGACTTGGTGTTAATTTATGCTTAAATCATCTATCATACTGATTGATTTTTAAAGTTTGCTGAAACCATAAAACATGCACATGAAAGTTTGAAAGATAATAATTGTGTTGTTAGCTTTTACACATCTTTATCCTATTCTTCCACCTCATGTGCAACTCCTTCGAACTCCTATCAATCACAATATAATGATGTTTCATGATTTCCAGAATAAATTAGGCATAACTTGTCAAATCTTAGGGATTGTGGGATATCAAATTGAAGCATTTAAAGAATTTTCAATATTGCAAGTATTTGCACAAACTTAAAACATTTTTGTTTGGACATGAATAATCTTGAAATGCTTATAAGCATGTATAATAACTAGCTTGATGACGCTCGTGTTGGTGGCTCTCCATCGTTCATGGAAAAATTCATGAAAATGGAAGAAACCTTAATGGATGAAAATGAGGCTAGGATTGTATCATTTAGGCTTTTGGATATGGATGAAAGTGACTAGAGGGTTTAGGTAAGTTTTGTTTCTTATTTTTGCATTCTTTCAAGTCTTTTTTTTTCCCCTTAGTTTGATGTTTATGTTTATCAAAGCTAATATAATTAATTTATATATTTTTGGTTGTCAAAGGTTTTTGGAGCATTATGTGGAACAAGGTTGTTGCTTTAGGGTTACATAAAATGGGCTTTGGTCTTCATGGATTGAATCTCACCAATCTGCTAACAACTCCTAGCTCTCCACCATGACCAAAATGACTTAGTGTGTTCACTTGTGCCCACATCGCATGATTTTTTACTGCCTCCTCCTATTTTTCCTCTAAGGCAATGAAACATTTCAATCCTTCCCAATGTTCCGCAACATAATCAATAGGCCTCGCTGCATTTGCTTCAATGATAAGCTTTAGACCATGTCGTCTCTTCTTCAAAAAAACATTGACCTATGCCTTGAATTTTCAATAAGACAAGTCACCCTTGAATCAACGTACTCCCAATTTTCATCTAACCTAGATTTCACCTCATTCATCAAGTGGTGGGGCTAGGTATTGATATTATCTACCCAAACCTTAGGATTAGATGTGATGAAACCAAAAAAATTGCTAGGTTTCAAGTTTTAAAAATCTCTTTCATGATATGCCACTTTGCATGAGTTTTTTTGGCATCTTGAATTTGGCAAAGTTAGGGCAGAATTTGGGGGTGTTTTAGGGCCAATTTTTTGGTTTTGGAGTAAGATGTTTAAGGGCACAAATAGGACAAATTCTAGGTATGTATTATGGGGTGTTGAAAGTACTTTTTAGGTTTGAATTAGGGCTGATTTGGGGGCTATTTTAGAGCAAAGCAAATGTCTATTGGGGGTTTGTGAGGTGGTGGGTTTGAGGGGGCAAATTTGGGGGCTAGTTGCAAGCTCACTTGAGAGTGTTTGTGGGTTGAATTCAAGAGTGTCACAATGACCCATTTGGAAATTGGCATACAAGCACATGAGGTGAAATAATATGAAATCCATTGGCATAAAAAATGATTATGATTAATTAATAAAGAAGTTTAGGTTAATAAAAGTAGGTTAGATTAGTTTCATTTGGTCTTCTCAAGGCTTTGTAACAATTTGACATTTTTGAGAATTACAAAATTTCCTTATTTACATTCTTTCCAATGATGTTTTGAATTTTGGAACCTAATTGGGGGTTAATTGGAACCTACTCTAGAATTGGGAATTGGTTTAATTTCAAATAGCCCTATAATTGGAATCAAAATTGGTCCTTAGATTGAACAACTAGATTTAAAACTAGATCCCACTTTTACAAAACAAAGAACCTACTTCAAACCATAATCGACCCTACAAATGTTTTTGGAACCAAAATCAAAGGTTCCTTCTAAAACCCAAAAACCGCGCAACACTAGTCTAAACATAATGAAACCAAGTCATTTTAGGGTGAATGCATGGTTGAATGGTTTGTTTTTGGAAAAAGTTTCACACAAAATCCATTTTATAGTTTGAATTGATAATTTAATTTGGTACCATTGGTTGAATGTTAATAAAACATATCAAAACCAATAAAATTCATATTAATAGGAATGCAAGAAGAGATTCCAAGAATATACATTTGAAAATCAAAGAAGAACAATTTAAAAACATATGAAAATATGGCTCAATTTCGGCCATTCAAAAGTTTTTAGTTATAACTTGCTTACAATTTTTGAGAGAAAAATTTCACATAAATGTTTAATTATATCATATTATACCACATATTTAGTCATTATATGGAATTTGGAATGAAAATCAATATGAACTTTTCAATAATCTATTGTTTTAGTTAGTTGACCTATCCAAATTTATGAACTTGGAAAGTTCACTCATTGTTAAAAGTGGGTGTATTTTTTTCAAAAATTAATTACAAATATTTTTTCATAATCAATTTGGTAATTTAGAACTAAGTCCCAATTGGGTACATTCACAGTAAAAGGAGCCAAAGAAGTTGTTGACAATGTTTAAAATTGCACTTACATTACTTTGGAAAATCACCATTAATTGTATTCAATGAATTATTTATCCATAATTTGGAATTGTGCTTTGGTGCTCATGAAATTGAACTCCTATGAATTTGGAATCATTTCACTATGTTATTAGAGTCCTTTGTCATACATAAAGCACTTGTTGGCAAGGTTCTTTGAAGGACTCTAAAATTTGAACATGCTTTTATTATTCAAACCTTCATCAAATGCTCTCAAATTTATTATGGGCTCTAGTATACTTCATAAGAAGGGCTACATGTGTTTATATTTTTAAATGCACATGTATTGAATCTTTTTAATGGATGTGGTTGATTTTGATTTTGAATGTCTTTAATTATAAAAAAAGTTCAAAATTTGTCATCATGGTGAAAACAAAATTATACATTTGACTATAATCTAAACCCTCATGCAAAAAAATATAGTTTTTATTATAATATGAGTCATGTTTGGTCTCAATATTTATATCCAGTCCCAGAAATTACATTTAAAATACAATTTTGATATTTAATAGACCAATACGTGTAGGACACGTGTAAAATGTAGTCCTTGGTAAGGATTGTGATCTTGGTCATTGTGGCTCCTTTTATTATGCTTTTACCCAATTGAAAATTTCAAAATTATATGTTTTTCTTGGAGACATTGAAGTAAGATGCATTGTATTAAATTTCTAAAAAAATGTCACAAAAGTGAACCATTCAATATTGCATACACCTTGAACGCCTATTCATTAAAGGCTTTCCAAGGTACCAAGAGTGCAATTAGAGGCAGCAAAAAAATAAAAATAAAATTACCAAGTTCATTAATTTTGTAAGATGTAAATGTGTCATTCACAATGAAGAACATTCTTATAATTTTGGGCAACTTTCCCCCACAAGTGTTGAAAGAAACTTTGAATATTTAACCAACTTTTTTCAAGATATGCGCAATAGACCAATTTACAATTTTTTGTACCATTAACTGTAACAAAATAATAAGGAACATCACATTTGTATTCCCTCCATTGAGCACAAAAGGATCAAACAATTATAATATGATATTGACATAAAGTATATGCATGACCTAAACAAGTGACTTTACATCTCCACCTCTACCACTACTTCTAATGTGCATGAACTACCCAATATCCTATTCTATCTGGATTATATAAATCTACAGGTCCATGGAAATTAGTTCATTCCAAATTCATTCTTATGAGCCAATTGGCCTTAAGATGACATTTCCCATACACCATGAAACCCACTAACAACAAAAGCCCGAAAAATCCCAAAACAATCAATAAGAAAATACAAATGCAACAAAAACATGAACATAGTGATTCGAAATCATAGGCCAACAACTTCATTATAGTCCCTTATTTAACACTTAGTAGCCATTACGTGTTCACAATGCTTGTTGTTTCACAATATGAATTGGCAGGATGGAGGTGGACAAAGAAATGAGATTGCAACATGTTCAATTTATGATTTTACCAATGCAACACTCTCTCTCGATGCAATCCTTACTTCAGAGCTCCTAGATATCAAGGTATTCTCTCCCCTTCCCATAACTCACAACAACACTATACCACGTACATTAATAACATCACATGCTTCACACATCCTTTAGATCATTTTCAAATTCCTTTGAACTTATTATCATTTTTCCATGTTTGCTGACCCTTAACTACATAATGAAACCAATTCTATTTAAAACACAACACAAATGCAACAAAGATTCTATGTTGTATCTAAACCACAACCTTTCAACATATTACACCAAGTTATAATTATTCAATTATTAATCACTTAAATTAATAGAATCGGGATTTTGTTCTTGAAAAACTTAACCCCCTCTTCACTTGTAAATGTCTCCTCATATATTTTCACCAATAATTGACCAATCTTCTCCTGCCCATTTTCTCCAAGCAATTAAAAATGCCCCTCCAAACCTCTAGCATCAAACGTCGTCAAACGACATCAACAACTTGTCAAAATAAACAACAACAAAACAAATCTAAACCAAAATAAAAAGCAAAATGCCAATCATCATAGAAAGTGACCGTGCACATCCACAAAGTGCTTCAACTATTAGCTATGAATGATGAACTCCAAAACAAAAGTTGGTGAACCTAAATGGCGCAACAAATGGAGCTGGTATGCAAACACTTAATTATAAGCCCTATTTTCATGCCACATATGTAACATCTCTCATACAAATTAGATTGCGTCTTAGTCCCCACAACTCATAGAGCATGCATGGAACATTTGCAGATCTCTTTTGGGCTGGTCTTAGACTTGTTCCTTTTGGCCCTTCAACACAAAAACTTTGCCTCCTTCATCTTAACCAAGATCCCCATTTCCATCAAGGGACTTGACAAACATAAAAGGTTCCTCCCAACTAAAAGCCAAAGATTTTTTTTTACCAGGTTTCTTCATCTTAACATAGGTGATTCCCTCCTTGAATCCAAGAAACATTTATTTGCCTTTCCTGGATGCATAAGCCTATTTTTGTCTAACTTGCACTTAATTCACATTTTCAATAACCTCCCCATGCATTCTAGTAATCAATTACAACTTGTTTATCATTTGTTCCACCATAACAATAGGGTCATCATTTGCCTCAAAGCCTATACAAGGGGACTCAGAAAATTATCAACCTTCAATTTGGGAACCCACCTAGTTAAAACCATATGAAGAGAAAATTTGGTACTAGCTTGTACCCCACATCTGTACTCAAATAAAATACTAGGTAGTTGTTTGTCCCAATCTTGGGAATATTTAGGAATAATAAGCCCATGTTTCAGAGTCTTTATTAATCTTTATGCCATTCCATTGCATCTTGGCCATTGTGGAGTTGTGTATTAATGTGTAATCTTGTAGTTCTTACACAATTGATCAAATTTAACTACCCACTCTGATTTGTTACCTATGAAAACATACTTTGGAAATTCAAACTTGCATATATAGGACCTCATCTTCAAAAAATTGCACAACTGTTTTTGTATCATGATCCAACACAATTTTAGCTTTGCACCATTTTTAATAATGATTTATTGCCACTAACACATATTTGTTTCCAAGGTTGGTTTCAAGTAGAGGACTAGTGGTGTTTAGGGCCACATGATATAAATGATTCCAGATGGGTATGTTCTTGAGTTCCTCTAGCTCTATTATAATGCTTCCCATTTTCTTCACAAGTTGACAAGGCTTGCATGATCGTACAACAAACTTCTTTAGTTTGGTTGTGTAAAAAATATCTACTTTGAATTTCTACTTGAGTCTTTGCTTCACTGAAGTGACCAATTTCATTATGCATATCTTGAATGATTTGTTATTAGTCTTCTGGGTGTGGCACCACCAGTCCCTTAAACATAAGATTGTCATTGTTCTAGTAGTAATGTAGGATACGTTTGTTGACCTTGGATTGCTTCTCTTCATTGCATTCATTAACAAGTTGTTTTCTGTTTAATGTTATCATGTTATGCTCATCCACCCAAATCTCCATTTTTTTGAGCATTCCCAATTGTTGTTTGCATTAGTGGTTTTGATATCATCTCCTCCATCAACCATCGCCTGAGTTTTTTCAACAAGCTGCCAATGGCTTCTAGTATCCAAGATGTCACACCTCCTTCTTTTGAAGGTGTTCAAGCCTTGTCCACCTAGAGTATTGACCTATGTGTGATCTCTATCAATAGTGAGTACCATTTTAGTGTTGGTTGGTATTTTACATCTCCATCATTATGTAATTCCACCATAAATATATGGTTCAACAAACCCTAATTCTTTAACTATTGTAGGATTAATCCCATCTTGGAGCTTCTTCTGCCATTCCAAATGTTTTCTCCCAATAACGAACTTGATTATAGGATCTTGCAATCTTGGATTTCATCACCCAAGTCTTCATCAATTTCAACTGCATCAACAAGGTTATGATTTAAAGCATCCATGTTAGTGTGTCATGACCTTGCTAAGTGTACTATTTTAAATTTGAAATCTTGCAAGGTGTTGATCCACTTGCCTTTTCTTCCATAAACATTAGAAACAATAGCCAACCATTCCAAAGGTTTGTGATCAATCCTAAGTGTAAAGTGATTATGGTAAAGGTATTGGAGAAAGTGCATCACACCCATATAAGTGCATAACACTTTCCTTCCATAGGGTGGAACTTCTTGTGCACATGAGAAAACATTTTGTTGGCATAGGCAAATCACTTATTCATTTCTTCCCTCCTTTTGTGACAATATGGTTCCCACACCACATGTGGATTAATTTACATCCAAAATGAATGGCTTTGTAAAATCTAGCTTAACCAAAATGGGGGCAAAAACTAAAGCAATCTTTAAAAGATCAAAGGCTTCATGGCAATTAGGGTTCCACTAAAACACCATATCTTTTTTGGTCAGATCAAATAGTGGTATGGCTATCCATGAATAGCCCTTTACATAGTTCTTGTAGTATCCTATTAGTCCCAAAAACACCCACACATTAATAACAGATGTAGGTATTAGAAAATTGTTAGCAACCTTTATTTTTCTAAGATCTCGTTGTGTACCTTTTTGAATAACCTCATGACCTAGAAAAGTTAATTTAGATTTTGCACATTCACATTTGTCGGGATTAAGTTTGAGGTTGACTTCCCTTAATCACATAAACATGTATCACAAATGTTCAATATTTTCTTCCCAAGTTAAATTATGGACATTCAAATCATCAACAAATACCTTCAAAAATTTGTCCATATATACCCAAAAACCTTGGTCATGGT
>Ga0209611_10009897_pt1 | contig 14237 bp, 5 predicted proteins | sample S1TSphgellanicum_3_FD_187693 | JGI IMG/M metagenome (GOLD analysis project Ga0209611, IMG submission 187693) | Host-associated microbial communities from peat moss isolated from Minnesota, USA - S1T2_Fc - Sphagnum magellanicum MG (SPAdes) (version 2) | ecosystem: Host-associated > Plants > Peat... | reverse complement strand
GGGGGGGGGGGGGGGGGGGGGGGGGTCTCTTCTTCCACGCTAATGAAGGTTGGTGACCCCTTGACTAAGTCCTTGGCAAAAATTAGGGCAAGCCAAGACCTAATTTTTCTCAAAGGGGCAGTTGGAAATTCTTGGAATATGGGTTTGAACTGATGACTTTTTTTCCCAGCTTTTTTCTCTATTAAGAAATTTCAGGCTTTCACAAAATTGACCTTTGCAAAAGGGGGGGTTGGATGGGGGAATCTTTTAATAATTTTTTTTTCAAAAATTGAATTCGTTTCTTAATTTTGAAATTACATATTTTTCCATTATCTACTATAATATTGTGATATGAGTGGTGAAATTATTCAGAGTATAGCCTATGATAATTATGATGAGTTTCAACATGTTAACTTCATATTTCCCCAAAATTTCATTTCACTATTTTGAGGATTATTTAATGACGAAATGGACCTTAGGGTAAGATATTTTAGGTCAAGAAATTCAGAAACTCATTGTGTGTTGTCCCTCCTCCCAAAAAGCTTTCTATGATACTTTTTACATGCAAACAGATGGAAAGTAAGCAACGGTTAGAGTTTTTTCAGGTCCAAAGGGGAAGCTAGGAGTGAGGTGATGCCAGTTGCATCCGTGCACATAACAAGGACTTCATAATAACAAAGTAGTCCGATTCCAACAATTGTCGTAATTGGTCCTACCTACCGAGAAACTACATGGTCATCATATTACATATTGGAATTCATCTTGGCTATCCATGGACGATTGAGTCTAATTTAATTTGTTTGTTTTGGATGAGCTGATTTGGCTACATTTCAACTACACTCATGATCCAAGGAAGTGAGGTATGCCTGCTTCTGAAGATGATTATGCCCGAGGGATTCTAAAGGCCAAATAGTGCACCCTGCAATAAAAGCGGCTGTCTGCCCTAACGGTAAAATGTTGGCCATCATTCTTCTTCTTCTGTACACAAGGGCCAAAGGCTGATGGTTGGTTTCAGATAACAACACTACCAAACCCAGCTCTCCAAAAAAAAAGAAAAAAAAACATCAATAGCCTGACCTCTCACTAATAAATTCGTCCTTTTGTCTCTATTTGCATGCAATTGGGGCCTTTTCTCTTAAGTACTACCTTCTCTTCTTAGAGTATGAACAAAGCAAAAAAAAAGGACACACTTTCAACTTTGCTTTGCATGCTTCCAATATGTGGCATTGCCAGGCTTTGGGAAGTCCTCTCAAACTGATGACCCCAAAACACCCACAACTACTGTTGCAGGTACTTAATTTCCTTGCAGCCAACTTTTGAATGTGGTGTAAGGTAAAGAAAGCCCTAGAACTCGGACTTTAGATGGCATAAAAAACCGTTGTCTGTTTCTTATTAAAAAACAATCCCATGGTATCACACCAAAAAAGCCCATGAGCATCTCCAAAAATGAAATGCTTGCCTCCACGGACATTACACTTAATTCAAAAAACCCCTGGGGAGCTTGGGGTATGTTTTTTTTCTTCTATTTTGGGTCATGGGTGGCTTTTTATGTTATGAGACACTTCTGTTTTGGTTTAGTTTGCAAGGTGTTTGTAAAGGTCCAAAAGTAGTTCTATTCTTTTCATGTAGTTAGTTAGATGGGTGAGTCACATGGAAAGAACACTAGAGACAAACTTTTGTTTTAGTTTAATTTGCAAGGGGGGTTGTGAATGTTCAAAAAGAGTTTTATTCTTTTCACTTGCATGGGTTGGCAACATGGCCAGAAAACTAGAGATAAACTTTTGTTTTGGTTTAGTTTGCAAAGTGGTTGTGGAGGTCCAAGGAAGTTCTATTCTTTCCATTTAGATGTGTGCACCACATGTACAAAAAAAGTTAGAGTTTCTTTTTTTCTTTTTAATTTTATGAACCTTTTTCATAACTTCATTGTAAGTTTCCTTGTGTCATTTTGTTCTTCTTTGTTCTCCTATTTCTTTTTCTTCTTTGTACTATGGAGAGATAGAAAATTTGCATGCTTAGTGTAAACAAAACTTGTCTTTGCCATGGAGATTTATAAAAAAGTTTCATTTTTTCAGTTACATGAGTGCCAATTAGTGGGCTATGTGGACAATTTTTTATGTTAGGAGTCTGTCAATGTGTCAAGAGTGAGTCTTTTGGTTTGGTTTGACATCATGTTAGTCTGAGAAAAAAATATAAAGGTTTTGAATAATAAAGTTGACAATTTTTTGAATAATATTTTTGAATAAATATTTTTGGGGTTTTTTTAGGCATGTAATTGATATAGAGTGGTCAGATGGTCCATGGTGATATAATGCTAGTAATCAGAAAAAAATCAGTTTTGAGGTATGTGAAGGTATGTAGAACTGGATCAAATTTGGAACCAAACTTGCCTAAGATTTTTTTTAGTCCCCACATGAGGATTCATAAGCATGAGACATCAGAATCCTCCAATGAAATTTCATTCCAATTTTAGTGTGGATGAAACCTTCACTCAGGTTATGTTAGCACTACTAAGAAAATCCTACATGCATATATGTGTGTAACCCACGAAACCAGCTAGCTTTTGCTTTGATGAATAAGATTGAAGGAGATCAAGTATGGAATGAGAGGGAACGACAAAAGTACAGAATATACAACAAATAGAGAGAGCTTTCATATAACAATCCCGGAATGCTCAAAAACTGTTTCCTGAAAATCCTGCTTGCAACCTTCTTCATGATGGTCACCAATTGTGTTTTACACTGGCCATAATTTTGAAATAAAGTGCTTGGAATCTGGTCGATCTATCTATGGTGGAACCAGATGTGTTATCAACAAAATGATGTTGCCAATTATGGCCACCAGGAATTGCTGCATGTCCTTTTTGGGTGCAAGAAACTTAGTGCTATGTAGATAGGTAGGTAGGTATGTAAGGCATTCATTCAGTAACTACCAGGTAGGTAGATGGATGTGCATGATTTTGTGAAGGAAAATTTGAGAAAAAATGACTAGAAGTATACTCTTTGGTTTGAATTTTAATAATGAGGAATCGATTGAAAAATAATTTTTCTTAAACAAAATTGGTGTGAATTGTCCAAATTCACAAAGTTGAGGATTTGAGGAAACCTTGTGTGATTGCAATCTTTTACAAAGTTGTTTTGTTTTGTTTTTTGTTACATCATGTTGTCTCAGCCAGCATCTTCTTCTTCTTCCACCAAATGGGTTCTGTATTGTCATGGCCCATAAATGAAGTGTAATTTCTCACTGTACAAGCAAGAGGGACTTGAGGTTTAAGCAGACACCTTTGTACATCTGAATGATGCTGATGATTGCTGCAAGCTCGGATTCTCTATTCTTCTTCAAGGTACGCAATGTCTGCAAATTTGCTCAGGAGATTATAATCGAAGTAGTGCGAGGCTTTTTTTATGTCCTGGAAACTGAGAAGTGCTTTTTTTCAGGAATTTCTGATTTTAGCCAAAGTGGCAATTATCCCTACAAAGTTTAGCCAAATCTGGCTACAACCAAATATATGAATTACAAAACTTTAATCATCCTTCTATATTTTTGGCTATAAAATTAAAGCCAAATATAGAAATCTGGCAAAAAAAAATTTATTATTTTCCCTCATTTCTGGTGATTGAAAACTGTCAAAATCACTTCATTTTATTTTTTAAATTTGGGGTTTTGGTGAGATTTTGCCATTAAAAACACACTGAGGGACTTCTGGTCAGATATCAGGCGAAAGATTTTGTTCAGTGTTGGGTAGTTAACAGAAATAGAACCTGATAACTGATGGTTCTTTAGAATATAACCATGGTTATCAAAACATTGAAAGAAACATTATTGTGGGTTCTTGTGGAGCTTCTTCGATTCTGGAAACTTTCCAAAAAACTGGTCTTTTGATTTTCAAATCTTCAGTAGGTAAACCAGAATGGAAGGTTATTTAAAGGGTCTCTGGAAACTTGCTCTGGAGCTTGGCCTGATGCTTGCGCTGAAGACTGTAGCAAATGAAAAATTGAAAAAGAGCAAGAATTTCATGGTTGTAGAAAATTATCAATTCTATAAGTCTTACCTTCACGTTTCACAAGACCTTGTGATTGGTAGTGGATAGAAATCAACAACATTTTGACACAAAGACCTTGTGATTGGTAGTGGATAGAAATCAGCAACGTTTTGACACAAAGTGCAATTTTACTCTATAACAAAAATCAACTACTAACATGCGCAAAACAATTGAGTACTAGAAGTTTGGAGACAAAGTGGGGGTGATTAAACATGAGCTCCTCAAATTTGTAGGTTATCACAACTCTATCATTGTCCTGAATGAAGCTAAAACATTTGCAAAAGACAATTTGCACAAACCATTTGAGATTTACAAAAGCATGCCTCCAAAGCAACACTTGTGACCTTCAATAGACTATTGGTTGCTCCTTGAAGACAATGGGTGACACGCAAAAAGACTTGCACAAAACACTTCTATGAAATGAAAATCCCTTGAATAATCAAATGCCATTGAAATTGAAATTCTTCCTAAGTTTAAAAATCTAAACTTAGCAAGTACATAGAAGTGGCCCATAAAGGAGGTTGAGAAGATGAGAAAGATCAAAGACTATGTCATAAAGGCTCTAGTGTGCATAACTACAAATATGGCAACAACTTTGAGAAAATTTTGCATCCTTGAAAAGTAATTGATAATGGCACTATTCACCATATTTGATGAGCAATTCATTTTGAAGGAGGCACATAAGTATTTCATGTTACAAGGAAGTGTGGAATCACAAAAATTTCATAGTTGCTTGAAAAGAACACATTGGCATTTGGTCCTTCAAATGTTTCAAATACCTTTACTATTCTTGAACTTGAACCTATGGAGACTACACAATCGAGAAATACCTCACAAATTGTTGTTGTGATGGACATTTCAAGTTTAAATGACATTATAAACATTGGAACATTGAAACATGTATAAGGCAAAAAACATTTATATCAAATCAAGTTGTTGCCTTTCTTTGTCTTAAAATGTTCAATGATGTCATTTTTTAACCTACAATTACTATCATCATTTTTTATTTTATTTTTGTCATTCATATATGCATCAAATGTGAGGCCTTTACTAATTTATACAAGATTCTAGCCCTCAAAAGCTAACTCCCTATTATCAACAACAACTTCATTATCAATGATCATATTGTGAAAGCTCACACATGCGATTAGCACATTAGCTATCACCTCCCTATTCCATTGGTGATTTGGATTTGCAATAGTTTGAAATCTTGCTTGTAAAACCCCAAAACAATGTTCAATGAGTGAAAGCACACTAAGTGACCTCTTTTGGAATGTTGCATTGTATTTCTTTCCGAGGATGTGCATTTTTAAGTGTATCCCACTTCAAACTTTCAAAAGATTTGCACAATATTTTTGCAACTTATGTTAAAGTATAACCTAAGCAAGAGATTAGAAAGAAACTATCCCATTTCATTTTATAAAATGGAAGATTGTAATATATTTATGAAAGCAAATGTAGTGTACCTCTATACTCATAGACACAAATATACTCCAAAAAATATTTAAATGATTTGTAATCATTACGAAAGTTGAAAGTATATTGAACCATGTCATTTCACTTAATATGAAACATGTTTTGATACCATGTGACTAATTTGAAATTTTTCATTTCAAAAAAAGATGTGATAAATGTGTGGTAAATTGAAATTTTAACAAGTAATCACATTCACATATAGGTTGAGCACATGCATAGCTTAAGGGGGAAATGGGGGGCTACAACACAACAACCTCCCCCTTTGCCCCTTGTTGAAGCCCCTGGGTGTGGATGTGGAGCCTCATGGCTATGGTTAACAGCTTAGGCTATAGTAATCATTGCAATTACGCCCCAAATTTAAAAAGTACAACAACAAGGTAAAAACAAGCTTTTACTATAAAATTTGACCATAGCAAAAAATAATTATCAATTTTTAAGATACTAATTAAAACTTTTTAAAAGGTAAACTCATTTTTGTTTTCCAACACTTGGACTTTAACAACTTTTTTTATATTCATATGTATTTAAAATTGAAATTAATTTCATCATTTTTTGGATTTTTTTCTTTGATTTTTAATCTTTGTGTATGTGTACACGTTAAGGTTGTTTTTGAAATGATTTTTTGTTTAACTATTTTGAATTTATCTTTGTATGATGTAAAATATAAATGTATATTTAATATATTAAAACATCACAATCTTTGTACATGTACATGTTAGATATATATTTAAGTTACATTTAATTTATTTTTAAAATAAACATTACATGGAAGATGAATGGTACCTCGAACTCTAAAAATAAATTCTTCAATTTAACCAATCTCAACCTCTTATGACAATTATTTCTCAAAACCTCAACATGATCAAAAAAGAAAAATACCAATAACACATTATCAAATGTCATTGAATTCATTGCAAACACCAACTATAAAATTCAAATATGAATAATTAAAATTTGTTGCAAGCTCTACATTCACAAATTTAAAAAGCACAAAATATTAAAAGTTCAAAAAACCAAAGAGCTCAAAATGCTTAAACCCAAACAACAAACTAAACCTTAAAATTGAATATTTTGTAGAAAAGATTAAACCGTAATATGATAAAAATGGGTTTCATATTTAACCCTCATAAATGAAAAAGGTTTAAAAAAACTCAATATTCACCCTTGCCTAAACTTACAATGGTTGAAACTACCAACATGTGTTTAAAAACAAATGTGCCATTTTTGCCTTTATTTTCTTATTTGGGAACAAAATGGGGGCAAAAGTAGGGGCTTCAAGGGGGCTTAGATGTGCATGTGCCAAGGTCAATAAAAGATGATGAGTTTAACTAAATGGGTCATTTTTTAAATTTCATTGAAAATTATTATTTTAATGATCAGTGGAGTCTTAAAATTAGTGTAATCAAAATGAGACTATGGTTCTATTATACCAATGTACCTATAAATGTATTTATGAGTTTTTCACTATAGATAATGAAATTTATTATTATTATTAAAATATTATTATAAAATATTATTTTTGTAAAAGTAATTATTGTAAGGCCCAAGAATCAAAATTAATACCCAAAGTTAACTATATCGTGCTTCTGGAACAATTATATTATATGTATTATAATACTAAACCCAAAAATGTTCCAAAAGGGTTCACTGTAGTGTGCTTTCACACCAACACCCTTTTGAACACTCTTTTGAACCTTTGCAAAATGTTGTCATTACAAACCTTGTGATTCATGAATTGTCTCAACAAAAATTGATCAACACAAATATATTCCATTGATGAGTAGATTAAAATGCCAATATAAGACATTTTTTTCATCTATAATGCACATGCAATGTAATGAAAGAAACGTTCCTAGGAAACCCCAATTTACATTAATAATTTTTGAATTGACCCTAGATGGTTGTGGCAAGTAATCGCATCGAAAAGCTCATGAATTGCTTTTACAAAGTGCCTCAAACATTTCATGGTTGTGCTTTTGGCTAATTGCTTCTACTTGTTGGTGGCATCTATTAACGTCAGATGCCAACATTTTCAACATCACTTTTGGATTGTGAAAAATCAATGCAAACCACACACATCATTCATGATTCTATGAAACAACAATTGTTTCATCCTATAACTCTATCAAAAGGCTGGTTGTTGTAAATTGACAACATTGTCGCAAGATAATCTTTCCAAATTTGCAAGAGCCCAACATGTTAATCAAAATTGTTGTGTAGGAAAGGAACCACCATGATGATTCTTAGGTGCACTCTCAACCTAAGCTAGCAAGTTTTGTGTAAACAATTTGTTGTCATCATCACCCAGACTTCATGCATGCATGCGGCAAAAGATTGCAGGGAGGAGCAATTGCAACACAACAAATTTGAAGAAGATCGGACACAAGAGATTCATGCAATAGAAATATTTCAGAGACAAGGTTTTTTCATTCAACGACATGGGCTTCAAGAGCAAGTTCTATACAGGCGCCAGTCTACTTGAAGTGCCGTTCTTGATGTCGTCGTCTGTGATCTTGGGTTCTTGTCGAGCTGCTTCGCGCTCCGCATCTCTCTTCCACTTCATTCTCAGAAGCGCAAATGTGAAGGCGACGAATACCCAGTAGCAGATGTAAGAGACGAGTGTACCCACAGTAGCTTCATCACGCCAGCCGAAGATTGCATTCAGGATTTTCCAGATACCGTCTTTCTCCTGGTGACAGCAATGCAATTGCCACAAGAAGTGTTCGTTGTCAGTGTACTCTTCGAACTCATGCACGGAGCCAGAGAAAAGACCTGCAGCAATGAGCAGGAGCAGCACACTGGATCCCAGCAAGAACCACTTGAACCCGACATGGCTGCCACCTTTGTAGAGCAAGTAGCCGGTGAGGACGCCACAAAGAGCACCGACAACTGCAGGAATGGGAACCGCTGTGCCAGAGCCGTCCAGTCCTACACCGCCGAGAAAGATCACCGCTTCTACTCCCTCTCGTACCACAACGCTCAAGGGAAGAAGGAAGAGCGCATACTTGCTTCTCTTGCTTTGCACCTCTGATGCACCGGCCTGCTGCTTGTTCAAAGTCTCGAGCGTGACTTTAGTGAGCTTCTTCTCCCATTTGGCTCTCCATGTATCCACTCTGACCATGGAAAACGCCATCACCGTGATAAGTATCACAGCAATGAGACCAAGAATCCCTTCCCACAGAGGCTCCGAATTCTCCCAGGCGTTCTTCGCGACAGTGTAGTAGAGGGAGATAAAGATCGTCGCGGCCACCAGCGACAACGCCACTCCCGTCACGACTCCCATCCACACATGCCGTTGCATGCGCCGCCTCACAACAGGGTCGTCCACGATCTTGCCCAGGAGAACCAGCATAACTGAAAGAATGATGGAAGCCTCCAGCGTCTCCCGGAAAAGGATGAAGAACGCCGGCACACTGAAGAGCTGCACCATGGTGATCCCGACCGCCTATCGATTGATCAAGAATCAAGAGTTACAGCTTCTGGAACGACAACAGCGGATTGAATGTCGTGGAGAAAGAAAATAAAATTGCAGGGAATGTCGAGAGGCTGGCGACTCTTTATAGTGCAATTCGAGCGCACTTGGAGACGAGGAATCAGGCGGGCATTGCGCAGCAGCGATGGAGACGCGAGGAAGGAATGCAGCGCAGCAGCGGGCGAGCGACGGACGGGAACAATGCAACGCGAAAGGGGCGACGGACGGGAGCAATGCAGCGATGCGGCAGTGACGGACGGCGGACTGCAGCGGAGCGGCGACGGACGAGCGCATGTCGAGCGCAGGGCAGAAGTGGTGAGGATTTACGGGAAAGGACAGGGGACGTGCACGGTGCAGTACGGGATGGTACAGGAGTGTGTGAGCTCGGGCTGCTGTGGAGCGTACACGCGCGGGGGTAGTTGAGCACGCAGTGGTGCCATGGCGTGTGTGCGGTGCTATGTACAGTAAGCGCGGCCGACACACGCCAATGGCCATGTCGGCTTCTTTCGTTCGCGATTCTCCCTCCCTACTCGTTCCCAATTATTCTCTACTGTTCTCAATTGCTCCCAATTGTTCCCAATCAGCTCCCACAAGCCGCGTCTTTTTGTGTGATTTTACCCACTTTGCTTTCCTTCTGTCCTGAGGCCCAATGTTTTTTTTTTTTAATGAATTTTTGTTTGTAGCCAAATTAGCAATAATCCATACTAAGTTGTAGAAAAGTTGGCGATCATCCCTAAGACCATGTATCCAAATCTGGCTATAAATCAAATATGCAATACAAATTTTGTATCATCCTTCTATATCTTTGGCTACACATTGAAAACCAAATGTAGAAATCTGGAGATTTTTACTAATTTTTTCTCTAACTTCTGGCGATTGAAAACCTCCAAAATCACTTCATTTTCATGTTTTTAGTTTTTAATTTCTCTTTTTGGCGAAATCTCACCAATTTTTATTTTTTTAAGGCTTTAAATGCCAGCCCTTCCTAAATGAGAAAAAAGAAAGAGGGCTCATATTATAATACCTAGTCATGTTTTGATTTTCACAAATTTTGAGTGTTGGGTGGTCATTTGATTTTACCAAAAAGAAAAGAAAAACAGAAACTCTAAAAGATCATATCCTTCCAATGTTGGGTGCTTATTTGAGTTTTTAGCCCCCACATAAAAAAATTAAAAATTAAAAATTAAAAAAAAACCCTAAAGATGTCCTTCAAGTCTACTAACCCTTGGGTGGTTAGTAGGTTACCTATTTGAGTCTACAAAGAGCCAACCTTATCTGATAAGGAAAGATTCGAACCTGAGAACCTCCTATGGCAAGGGGCCAAAAAAAGTTGCTGAAGTGGCAGCTGAGGTGGCAGCTGACATGACTGAAAACAATTGAGAAAAGGGTCCTTTAATGTAAAGATATTATGACTAGGCCTGGTTTGCATCATCCAAATGTGGAAAGAGAATTCAAAACGGAAGTTGTAGTGTAAACACGCCCATCATCAAACACAATCCTACAACTGAACTGAAGGCCTCTATAGTTCAGATCCTAGTCAGTCAATGGACACACGTCCTCATTTACACACTGTCCAAAAAAGTGCCTATGATCAAATGCCTTGTCTTGAAATATTTTGTTTAGATTTTTTTTCAATATCTAACCAGAAAGTGGATTTTGCGTTCATCTATGGATGTGGATAGAGACCAATATATATATATATAATTTATATAATTTATTTTTTAATTTATTTTTCAACTTCTAGAACTAAATCAACAATCAAAAATTAGATTTAAAAGTACACAATGTAATCGAGAAAAAATCAAGTTTAAAATAGATGTGCAAAAACTAGATCTAATAAATGTGCAAACACCAAGAGAAGAGATAGCTTGGACTAAAATCATACACAAGGTTTATGATACAAGGTTCAAAAAGTACTTATATTATTGCTAGATCCAACAATATGTTGTTTTAAATTGTATATCAAGGAGTCTTCAAGGTGACAGATTTTGACACTAAATCAAGGCCATCCCACATTGAGATTCACACCCATCACTTGCAAATCAACAATAGACATATATTGTGCTCCAAGATTTTTTAGACTTGTAAACTCCCATCTCCCCCACTAAACCTCTATCTAATCACATGCATTGTATATGCTAACTTATTGACCCAATTTCTCTATTCTTGGACTATGTACATGAAAAGATAAGGGTAAACATTTAGTGGGACCAAAGCATACACCTGCACTTATTGGAGGTTGGGTCCAAACAAAATGCAACAATCACAAACTTGAATGTGCCTCACAAACAATGGAATAGTATGTTGGACCAACCAACATTGGATAAATAAAATATGCCCCCTTAACCCCCATCAAAGACAAGACCCAAAGCAACAACTATTAATAGAATTCAACAAGTGCAAACGAGACATGCAAATGGGCAAACTAGGCATTAGAGAAGTCTAGGAGGTTATTGAAAGGACATGTTCTTTTAAGAGGGTAAACGAATCATGGAACATGCCTTAACTTTTATTGATATCATTTGAATGGTAAAACAAGATCTAGAAAAATGGAATCAACATGTCTGCTAATAGAAGATAAGATTCAAAAACAATTACATCAACCTTAACAGCTTAATTATGTAGAAATGTTGACTATTAATAATGCTACATTAGTTGAAGATAATGATCACATGGAACTCACATAAACAAGGCTTACACCTTTTCAAAATAGTCTATCAAGGAATAGCTAATGGTTCAAATGTAAACACTCAAAATTGAATATTCAACAAGTAAAAATATGTGGAATTTGCAAAATACAACATTTGATCACAACTTCTTGTGATTTGTATCATAACAACTTGCAAGCATTGTACTCTCAACACAAGTGCAATGTAAATCATATGTGGAATTTAAACATTTGAAAGAAGTGTTCAAACAATCAAACAATGAGAAAGAATAATGATTCTTAGTAGACAAGTTTACAACATTATGCCCAAGTCTTGAAAATGGTTAAACGTAAACTATGCATATTTAATGCAATGAGTGGGGTTTTACTTATAATTTACATTTTCAAAAATGGAAGAATGCAAGACAACTACATCAAACTATGCAAATTTAGGATCTACATGGCAATGTAAGAAAGAGCTTAGATGACATGCTTCATGTTCATGCTTCATGACAATGCAAGGTATGTTACAAGTGGGTCAAAGCACAATATAATGAACTAGAGGCTTCCCCTCAAGCAATTGCTTAATTTGGAATATTCTTCTATTATTTTGGAAAAAATATTTTAAAATAATCTTTATATATATATATATATGAAATTAAAATGATGAGGTTTATATTTTTAAAATTAAATTCTAAATTGATTCAAATGTTCTTATGATATATTATGATTATTATTATATAAATAAATCTAAAGGTTTCAACATCAACTTAAATTATCATTTAAAAATATGAAATATTAATTAATGTTTACTATTGATTTGGTATGTATTAACATGATTGCATCCAAGTGGAAAAATTTTACAATGGGAATTTTTTATAATTCATCACTTATTAGTTTTGAATAAATATGATCCACATATTACCCTAGAAACAATAGAGCAAAATTTTCTAGATGTTATCACCTTATCATTTCACACATCAAATGCCTTCCAACTTCTAGATGTTACATTTTGTTTCACTTAACCTTTAAAACAACTTTAAAAAAGGAGAAATGGGGTTATGGTGAAAAACAATTATATGGAACCAAACATTTGATCAATTTAAGTAGATAGGTGGACAACATCTTATAAAACTAATCATTCACCAAACATAATATCAAGTCTAGATTTAGGGTTATAGGTATATTGCCTTTTAACCTTAAGGCAATGGACAACAAGACTTAGCCTTAAACAAACATTTACATGTGTAGCAAGTAACAACAAGGGACGTGAAAATGATTACACATCAAATGATCAAGTTGATCATAATCAATAACCATTGAACTATTTTAAATAATAATAATAATTCATGTAACAATTGGGTGAAAGCACATTATGCCCCCCAAAAATTATAGTCACAAAAAAAATAATTCTGCATTTGGGTTTTTTTGGTACATGTGGACATCACATCTTGGATTAATTAGGGTTTTCAAAAAATCTCTTCAAAATTCTAACTTATTGTATACATATCATACTTGTTATACATCATTTTTTTTGGTGAAAAATGATGAAAAGTGACTCACTTGTAATGTGTTTTCATCCAATTAAAAGTCCTCATATATAGGTCAAAAACTTAGAAATGTTATTGAGTAGATATGCCTCAAGGCCCAAGGTAGAAACAAGATGTGCCAAAAGAAACCAATGTAAGATGAAAACACAATCCAATGATCGTCTTTCATGCATTTTTGGGCATTATATTATAATATATATTTATCAAAACATGGTGCATTTAATTTTGGGTTTAATTTGTGGTGTTAAAGCCTTAGGATTATTATTTTCATTATGTTAATGATATTCAAAATTATTTGAAAAAAAAATTTAATCATTTAAATTCAAAGAACCAATGGGTATATTTATGGCATACCTATAACAAAGCTTGTTTTTCATTTCAAATTACATTAAGTATTTGGTTTCATTAATCATCCAAATGTATGTTTGAAATGGATGATATGCATAGGCCCAACTCAAATGTTTGTCACTTTCCATTTCAGAGTGGTTGTTTCTCCAAATTTCAAGTTACCACATGTATGATGCATGTATAAGTAGGATGAAATATTTTATGAATTAAAATACTTATATGTGCATCATATGTATTTTAAATGCACAACATTTGTGTGCATAAAATATGAACCCATGGAAGACAAATTTTCACATGATCTCCATTACCGAATCATAAAATGGAAAGTTTACAAAAAATGATCAACACCTTGAAAAAACCCCATTTGTGACGTGAAAATGATCAAATTCTTCACATGGTTCACAAATATGGTTCAAAACATGTGGAATCATCACATATGAAATAGATACTACAAATTTTATAGATGTTAAAAATCATTTCAATAGTTTTTGAAATATATTTGCATGTTTCAATACACAATTACAAGTATATTCTACACAAAATATATTCCAATTCACCAAGATATACATAAAAAATAATTAATTTTAAAAAATTATATCGTTTGGGTTATGTTCTACCATAGTATGTAAAAAAATTGTGAAATTCCTTTTTAGTGTTGACATGGTATAGTCTCAAAAACATCCACCCAAGAAAATAATATAATGTGACTACGTAAAGGGAGTCACC
>Ga0209611_10009894_pt1 | contig 14239 bp, 16 predicted proteins | sample S1TSphgellanicum_3_FD_187693 | JGI IMG/M metagenome (GOLD analysis project Ga0209611, IMG submission 187693) | Host-associated microbial communities from peat moss isolated from Minnesota, USA - S1T2_Fc - Sphagnum magellanicum MG (SPAdes) (version 2) | ecosystem: Host-associated > Plants > Peat... | reverse complement strand
GTGAGTATCTTGTCACAAGTGGATTTCAAACATCCGATGCAAATTTTTCACTATATGTGAAAAAAATAGATCATGGGATTATAGTCATAGTCATCTATGTTGATGACTTGATTATCACAAGAAAAAGTGATGTAGACATCTCTAATTTAAAGAAGCTTTTGAAGCAAAAGTTTGAGATGAAGGATTTGGGAGAGTTGTGTTATTTCCTCGGCATTGAGGTAATCCATTCCCCTAAAGGGATATGGTTACTACAAAGGCAATATGCCTTGAACAAATTGGCCAAATATGGGATGACAGGTTGCAAACCCATTTCAATTCCATTGGAGCAAAATGTGAAGTTAAGTGCAGATGAAGGAGACCTTGTGGAGGATACCACTATGTACAAACGCATAGTGGGGAGTTTGATTTACATGACCATCACAAGGCCAGATTTGAGTTATGTAGTTGGAGTGTTGAGTCAATTCATGCAAACACCACGAAAGCCACATTTGGATGCAATGAGGCACATACTAAGGTACATAAAACATACCTTGCAGTGTGGAATTTTTTATGAAGCTAAAAGCCAATTATAAGTACATGGATACACAGATGCTGATTAGGTTGGCAATGTTTCAGATAAAAGATCAACTAGTGGTTTCATGTTTTCTTTTGGAAGTGGTGTTATTAGTTGGAGCAGTTAGAAACAACCAACAATTGCATTATCAAGCACGGAAGCAGAATACAGAGGTGTAGCAATTGTTGCATGTGAAGTAGTTTGGTTACAAAAACTATTCTCTGATTTGGGACAGTTAGTGGATGCTCCTGTTGTCATCTATTGTGATAACATTAGTAGCATATTACTTGCTAACAACCCGGTCTATCATGCTAGGGCAAAGCACATTGAGGTGCACTACCATTTTATTAGAGAAAAAGTTCTAGCAAAAGAAATTGACCTCATTCATGTTAGTACCGAAGATCAAATTGTTGACATTTTCACAAAGGCTTTAGGTACAGACAAGCTAAAGAGGTTTAGAAAAATGTTTGGTGTATTATAAATGGATTTGAGCTTGAGGGGGAGTGTTGAGAATTCAAGCTCAACTAGTTAGGTTTCATTAGTTACTAGAGTAGGAAAGTAACTGGGTTACTTTCACAAGGTTGAATTACTTTTGTTATTTATTTTAGTTTGGTTATTTGTGGTTTGGTCTTTTAGTTAAATACCTTGGTGTTGATGGTTTGGCTTTCTTTTCTTCATTACACAAGTTTGTGTATTTCATGTGGCAAGAACCTTGGAGAGTTCTTGATGTTGTGTTTCGTGTTGTGAGCATCATGTTGTAGTTTCTTTTCAATAAAGGTTTATGTTTGCACTTGAGTAGATCTCCTATTTGTTAACACCATGGTCTTCGTGTGGATCGCAAAGAATTTGATGATATATGGATGTTTGCACGGGCATCCCAAGGCTTCCACTAATCGTTGTTTACATGTTCTTCGCTTGTCATTTGTCTTTGGTGCCTTCCCTGCCAATTCAATCATGCTTGGGATGTGATTGAATCTTTTGATTCACACCTTGCACACTGCACCATAACCACCTTGAATGTTTCCACTTGACAATGGGAACACATTTGTTGTGCTTGGAACCTATACCACACCACAACTTCCAATTTGGGCTAGAAGGTTTTGAGCGCCTTTTTCCATCCATGGTGTAAGCCTTGCCTTTTTCTTCGACCAATTTGGCCCACCATGAAATTTTCTCTCACAAGCTCGCCACTTTCATGGTTTAGTGCACCTTGTCTTTTTGTGGATAAATGATATCAAGCCATTGCAGAAATTATTTTCCACTATTCATAGGTTGTTACAACTCTTTTAATTCCATAGGTTTTGGTGCATAAACTTGCTCTTACTTGTCTTCAACAATAGGTTTTTGCAACTCCTCTTCCATAGGTCTTGATGCAAAAACTTGTTCTAGCTGTTCTTCAACAATAGGTTTAGGTATAATTTCCACCTCTTCCTTTGAGTTTGAAATAACAATGACTTGTGGTGTTGGTGTGGTTGTAGAAGTAGTGGTTCTCTTAAAAAAATTAAGGGTTGCTTCCAATTCCTCTTCTAACTTTCTACTTCTTTGCTTTTACTCAAACATTTTAGTCTCCTCTACTATAGGTGCATGTGAAGCTAGTGGTTTTACATAAATTGCTCCAGTTAATTGAACCTATTCCATTTTCTTTCTCTATTTGCTTTCTTCTAAAAGCTTTAGCTTTTCTTTCAAGTTTTTTCTTTCTTGCTTCTTGTCTTAACTTCTCTAAAGCACTCTCACTCATGGCCTCTATCAATATGAAGAAGTGAACAAAAATGAAGAGAGAGAATGAAAGTTGTGGCGGTTCTTTATATTGTTTCAATTGAAAATGATTTTGTGGCTATGAATGGACATAACCTTTAGGGTTGGAAACTCCTAAAATGTAGACATCAATAAGTGCCTTACTAAACACGTCATTTTGATCATTACTAACATTTTCATTATTGTCCTGAATAGGCACATCACGGTAATAATGAATAGGCACATTTGTTCCTTTAATATTACCAAATGTTAAATGATTACTAACCGATTCAAATTCTACATGTTGAAAATCTTTAGGTTCAACAGGTAGTGGTTCAAGTTTTCTTATAATCTTTCTAATTTAGACACTTAGCTGGTTAGGACTCTAACAAGTTGTGGATTTTTGTTTTCACTAGGTTTAGATGGTAACATGTATTTTGTAGGCAGTAATGGAAGTAATCCATATACAAGCTGAAATGGGGTATGACTTGTTCCAACTTTGTAGGCGGTTCGATATGAGAATAAGATTGTAGACAAGTGCTTGTCCCAATCATTTATGTTCTCATTAACTACTTTGGTTAGTAAAGTTCCAAAAACCTTGTTTGTAGATTTAACCTATCCATTTCCTTGTGGATAATAAATAGTAGAATTGGTATGTTTAAGAATAAAATGGTTAGTAACGTATTTGATTGCATCATTGATAAAATGGGTACCTTGATTGGTCACAATAGTTAGTGGACATCCAAATATTGTAATAATATGCTCATACAAAAACTTGGTGGTTATTGCATTAGTGTTAGTGTGGAGTGTTTGAGCTTCCACCCACTTTGTTGCATAATTAGTGGCTACCAGAATGTACTGGTTGCCTAACATTTTGCTTGCAAGTTTAACAAGCTCAATAAAATCCAATCCCCATTTTTGAAATGGTTATTTAAGTAACGTAATGACCAATTTTGCTAAAATTTGGGCAAAAAAATTACTTGTTTTTTAACATTGATCATAGGTTCGATAATATTCACGAACGTTTTGATTCATCATTGGCCACCAATAACCAACATCTAAGATCTTTCGCACAATAATGTCAAAAGAGAAATGCCCTCCTATAACTCCTCCATGTAATTCTTGCAAAATTATGGACACTTGTTCTAGTTGCAAAACTCAACAAAACTTGTTATCTTGTCCGAATATGTATAATACTTTTTCTTGAAGCACAAATGGTTTAGCTATTTGGGCTAAATGCTATACTTGGGTTATTGTAAATCTGTATGGCATCACTCCTTCTAATAAGTACTCATACACATTTTGTAACCATTTAGGTTGTAAAGTAAACAAGTGAGCATCACAAGTTTGATTAGGTACTCCAATAAGTCTAGTTTGATTGGGTAATCTACTCAATGCATCTGCCAATATTTGGGATCTACTAAGTTTGTAAACAATTTTGAAACCATATTCCAAAAATAATAAAAACCATCTAATTAACCTACCAAAAACCTGTGGCTTGTTAACTAAATACACTAAAGCCATATGGTATACATAAATTGTGAACCTATTACCTAACATGTAATGCGTAAATTTGTGTAAGACATAAACCATATCTAAAGCCTCTTTTTCTATAGTAGTATAATTCCTTTCAACATAATTAGAATAGTCTTGATGAGTACATAATAAGTTGATCTATTTTACCTATTAGGTTTTGGGCTAATATTGCCACTATTGCTAGCTGAGATGGATCAATATAAACATGAAATTCCAGTTCCTAGTTAGGATTGATAAATATAGGAGCTTAGATGTATCGGTTTTTGATATCTTCCCAAATGGTTTGACATTCAATAATCCATTCAAACATTTCAACTTTTCTAAGTAACTTAGTGATTGGTGCCATAATATAAATTTCTTTTTGATGAAATATTTGTAAAATTGTGCCATTCCATAGAAGACTTTAATCTTGTAAGGTGTTTTGGGTACTAGCATTTTGACTAAAGCCTCTATCTTCTTGGAATTAAGTGTTTTTCCCTTTTTGGAGACTATAAATCTTAAATAGTTTGAGAACATATCATAAATGCACATTTTTTTGGATTCAAACTAATCCCATACTCTTTGCATTTTAAAAACCATTTGTTGAGTTTTTCCAAATGAGTGGACAAGTCATTAAAAATAGTAAAATCATCTAAAAAGATCTTCATGAACACATCAATGTATTCACGAAATGCTTTGGTGACTACCCTTTGATAGGTAGGTGGTCCATTTTTGACCCCAAAAGGCATTACAACCCATACAAAAGTTCCCCAATCAATAGCAAAGGTAGTTTTATATCGGTCCTCCGATGCTATGGAAATCTAATGGTATCCACAAAAACCATCTTAAAATGTATAAACTTCATGTCCAGCTACAATGTTAATAACCTCATTAATAAAAAGGTAACATGTATGGGTCCTTTTTAGTAGCTACATTAAGCTTCCTAAAGTCCACACAAATTTTCAATTTCCCATTTTTCTTAAGCACTACAACTATAGGTGATAACCAAATAGCCTTTTCTACAAGTGTAAGAAAATTTATAGTAAACAATTTATCAATGTCTAGTTTGATAATAACTACATAGTTAGGATTTAATTGGTACCTGGTTTGATGAGTAGGTGGTATAGATGTGTCCAACTCAATTTAATATTGAGCTACTTCAAGTGGTATGCCCTTCAAATCTTTGTAAGTCCAAGCAAAGATTTCCTTGAACTCCTTTAGCAATTCAATCAGTTGATAGTTAACGATAGATTCCAAATCCACACTGATTTTAACTTGTTATAGGTTTTCTTTAGAACCTAAATTGATCTTGGTCAATTAACCTTCTTCAGTGACAATCCATCCAACAATGCAAAGATTTTGAATTTTGATTCAAATAGGCGTCTAGTCAATCTCCATTTCTTTTATTTTAAGTTGGAAAAATGTTTCTGGTACATGTTGGAAAATATTAGGGGGTATAGTTATCTTAATAGGTAATATAAATATCAATTTGTCAAATATATTAGACGAAACAAATGATTTAAACATAAGTTTAATAGGTATAATAACTTGTCCAATTAGATTCAAACTCGCTGATGTAATCAACTTAATAGGTTGATTTGACCAAACTGATGTAGGGACAACTATGGTTCCTATTGAAAATATTTTTGGTTTTGTGGCAAACATCAAATCTTCCTCTTCGTCAAATATTCCATAATGGAAATCATAACAAATTAACACTTTTGGACACTTGGTTGGTGCTCTAAGTTTCTTAATAATAGGTTCTAATTGTATTGGTTCTTTGTATAGTGATAGTATTGTTGCCCCAATCATGAGACACTTTAACATACCTTAGCCAAGGATGACCTAATGACTTGAAATAGCTAGATTCTAACACATTACTTTGAATTACAATGAAAGTCATTGCATAGGGAATTCCACGAACAAGAATTTTAAGATCCTTAATCAAACCTAACGGTTTGGCAATGGTTTAATCAACCATACATAGATTGTAAGGTGCAAGTTTTGGTTTTGATAGACCTAGCTGTACCCTCAGCTTTTCCATAATGATATTAACTCCAGAACCACCATCTAGAAGTACATCTTCAATAAAGTTATTCCTTATTTGAACCTATAATATTGCCATTTGATGATTAATGGCAATTGATGCAATTACCAATTCTGGTAAAGTAAGTTTTGATGGCACCAGGTTAAAAATGCAGCATTTGATATCAAGAATCATTCATAACAATTGACCTAGGTTCAATGTATATTTGGTCTCCAAGACTTATTTACTGATATCCATTAGAATTCCTTCTAAAGTGTTATATGTTGTAACATGTTCTAAAATTACAAGTTGTTAATTCGCTTCATTGATTTGATTGCTTTTGATTAGCTAAGTTATAGTAGGATTATCAAGCAATCTAACCCAACTACTTTGCAATGAACCTTCATTAATGGTAACAGGTTGTTTTTCAGCTCCACCATGTTGTAGTTATTTGATAATTTCAATGAATGAATCCCATAGATGCTTTCCTTGTTGCCAATCTTCAACTCTTTTAACTTTAATTAGTTCTCTTTCTTTAAACACATGTTGCTCTACTGCTAACTACAAGTGGTAACAACATCTATTACATTAACTAGCACATTGTCAGTTTTAGGCGGTTTAAGTGATGTTGTGACATTAAGACTAACAAGTTTAGTTCTAAACATGTTTCATACCTCAATCTTTTTGGGGCATTCTCCAGATCTATGTTCTACATTCAAACAAATTATATAAGGATAATGAACATGTATTTTTCCTGATTTAACAAGTTGGGTTTTAGTTCTTGTTATAGGTTTTGTAGACTTAACTGTAATAGTTGGCATTACTGGTACCTTTTTTTTTCCTATTATGACAAATCTGTATTAAATGATTGGTTTTACCACAAATGATACAGGGTAATGTTAATTTAACAATAATAGCATGTGCTATAGGCTTAACTAATGTATTAATCTTCGGTGTGGTTAATAGAACATTATAATTCAAACTAACATGTCCATTTTCATCACATACTAAACAACTTCCTTGTGTTCAATCAAGGTATTTCCTTTCATACCTACAGTTGCTAAACTTAAGTAAGGTAACAAACTTACCTTGAAAACAGTGGTGAGAAAAACATTTGTTGCTCTAACTTGTAGACAATTAGTTAGTTTCAACAGGTGTTCATAGTAAACCTCAACACATTCAACGGTTTGTTGTTTTATGTTCCATGGGTGCATATAGACCTCTCATCATTCTTCACAGTTCTGAATCGCTTGCAAAATGCTTGCTCCAACTCTTCAAAAATGCAATTTGGATGGTTTTAAACATAGTTTTCTCCCCATTCAAAAATATTATCCATGAAAGTAAAACCAAAAAGGTTAATGATGTTAGCTTCCACCACTTCACCATTAGTTTTAATGGCCTTCTTGAACACTTTGATATGAACATCTTAATTAGTGTCTTTAACATAGGTTAGATATTGTAGCTTCTTGTATGGCAGCTTGGTTGCTGGTACTAATACAAGTTGCATAATAGGTGGTTGATACCATGGTGGTATGAACATACATAGGTTAGGTGTTGACCATCCAAAAGATCCAATAGGTGAATTGAAAGGTGGTTCTCCATGCGGATCTCCTTTAGGTGAAAATTTTCCAAGTTAGTCTCCAAGTTGTCCTTCGTCCAGTGGTTGGTGAACAAAACCTTTGGGTACATAAGTTGGTAAACTGGTAGTAACTTGTACAATGGTTGGAACTAGTGTAATAACAAGTTGTTGAATTAGTTGTCTATCCTTACTAGCTATTAGTTGAACCACTGTAAAAAATTGATTTCCAACATAGTATGGTGTATGTGTTGGTGGTATAACAAGTTATCCAGGTATTGGGTACACATTCCTAGGTACATAATTTGTATAATTCCTAAAGATCAAGGAATCAAATCCTTTTGTTCTAGTTGGATATGCAGGATACAAATTAAGATCTAAAGGCACAAAAGGGGGTATGACATTATACCATATTGGCTATGTTGAAGAAATAACATACTGGTTTTGCTTGGTATAATCGGTGTTATAGGTTGTGACCAAGTTGTCTAATACTTAACAGGTACTGTCCTATGACTTATATTAGGATTCATGGCTTAAGTTCCTAATACAAACATGTTGGGTATTGATGTTGTAGTGGTTGGAAGGATAGGTTGATGAACATTCATCACCTTTTCCCATAATAACTATTTTAATCTATCATCAATTAATGGACAATGATTGAGCAAGTGTCCCATTTGATGACAATATGAATAGGTTACAATTCCAACACCTTGGTTTTGTCCTAAAATCGGTCTATGATGTGGGACTTATGATCTTTCTTCTGGACTAGGTACTAATTTAATAGGTCAAGTGCCTTGTGGATAAATGACTCCTTGTCGAACAATTGTGGGTGTTGTTCTAGGTTCAACATGTTCTAAATGTGGTATATAAACTGATTGATTAAATAGTCTTTGGTCAATGTGACAAAGTTGCTCCAACCTATTAAGTAGGTGAAATCTTTCCATCTTTGAATTAATGGGTACCAAATTGATGTTGGTGTGTAGTGGTTGGTTTTGAAAATCGGTAGATGTTATAATGGGTGTAAATGGGTAGATGTAAGCTATGGTGGCCCACTTTTGTGACAAAACGATGTTTCTTCTATGGGTACCCTTTATTCAAATGCATATGGTGATTATTATATCCTTAATTTATTAATTAGGACTTGGATCTAAATTAATAAATTCATTATGAAGATAATTTTGTGGTTATTCATTGATAAAAATTCCATTTGTTAATAATAATGGACTTTTGAAGTCAAAAAATATGGATTGGTCATTTAATTGGAACATCACAAAACATAAAATTTTAAATTGATTCACATGCCAAATTTGTTATTGAGACTCAATATATAATGTATTACAAGATGATAAACCCATACGAAGAATATTTTTTTTCGAAAACCTTAATTGTTTAATAGCTAGGGACTTTTGAATGGTTAAAATTTGATCATATTTTCATAAGTCCATATGAGTTGTAATTTTTGTTTCTTATTCAATTTTTTTGTCCCAAAAACATATTTTTTGAAAGTTTTAGATGGGGCATTGTTTTTATGGACTATGTGAGTTTTCCTTTTAGGACTTCCAAATTAAAAATGACATTAGCTACATTAAATACAAGTTTTCACATAGATTTGGGAAGGTTTATAAGGGATTGAACATGTATTATTCAAAGAGTAAAATAATAATATTAAAAAAAAGTTCCAACCATGTCCATTTGAAACATTTAAAAGAATTTGGTATGGACTTGTAGGGAGTGTAATTTTTGCCAATATTGAGCCATTATAACTTGCATCTACCCAAATGCATTAGTTATAGGTAAATTGTAACTTGGGGTTGCAAATCGCCACAACTCACATAGAAACAATTTCATCAAACGGCTGAACAAATTCATGATTGTCATCATGATAAACATTCATTACCCATGGTTAGGTTGTTGTTTGTCGTGGTTATTGATGAATGGTTGAGAACATTACTAGGTTTTTCTGCACAACCAATTCTACTACATTTCAATGTTGTTCATTGATTTTTCCCCTTTGTGTTACATCCGTGTTTAGTGCATTCATAGGTTCATCTCCCATAGGTTGGACTTGTTCATCTTGCTCTTGTGCATGTTCTTGAACAAGTTGATGTTTGACTTGTTTTAACTTTTTAAAAAGATTTATAGTAACTATTCTTAACATTTCTGAAATCAATAGGTTTTAGGAAAGCCCTTGTATTATTTTTTAACATAAATGTTTTTAAAATGACCCCTCCCAACAGTCAAAAGTTTATATTATTATTTTTTACAGATTAGGTGCCTATTTTATTTCAAAAACTTTACACTAACCTCACCTTATTCCTAATATTTTCAAACTTTAAAAAATAAAAACTTCAATCTTAAAATTTACACAAAACAAGCAAACATGTAACAAATTATAATTTGAAGTATGATTGTTTTCCAAACTTGATCTATTAAAACTATTGAATCAAACCAAAAATTCTAAGCGTGATTGCTTTTGAATCTTGATCCATTACATGGTCGCCAAATGTTAACAGGTTTTTTTATTCCCATCAAGGTTATTCTACTTATGAATTCTTCAACAATAGGCTCCTAAAATAGCATAAGGTACATGCAAAACACTAACAAAATTTAAACTACCTATAAATCCTAAATTAATGTGTACACAAATTACTCAAAACTTGAAGGAAGTTGGCTGAATAAAAATGATTCATTTTTCATAAATGAATGTTAAAACATAAACTCAAAGTGAAATCCCAAAAGCTCCTCACTAGGTTTGTACTCCTAGTCTTATACTAATTATTTCAAAATACAATAGTCATAATTGACCATTATAAACAGTCATTAGCGAATACCTAAGTTAACAATCCAAAATTTCAAAAAACTACACCTTGCATTGTTTAATTACTTGTTCAACTGTTGGTTTTACCAAGTATAGGTTCTGCAGATCACTTATTGACTAACCTATCAACCTTCTTTTTAACCCAATATAACATTACCTACCAGGTTCAGTAACTAGTTATGTCAATACTATAGGTTAAGTTAAATAACAAGTTAAGACATTTGTTAGGTGTAACAACTTGTTTACATTTTCAACCTATTAAGTCACCTATTGCCAAATATGGGTAACAAGTTCCCATGACAGGTACATTTGGCCAAACAATTTGATGAAGTGGTTGTTTTTGCTAAACAACAATAGGGGTTACGAATGCTTCCACCAGTTCTACAAGTTGTTGAAAACTCAATCTATGTGAAGGTCTTCACTCCAAGTTACATAGCTATTCCAACCGAGTTAAAAGTTGGTTGCATTCCAATTTTGAATGTACTGCGGTTTGATTCAAAATAACAATTAGTTTAGATGCATAGTAACCAACCATTAGTGTTGATCGAGAGGGCACAATTGCTCTAGGAATGTAGTAACTAGGTGGTGCAAACTACCATCTTTGTCCTATAGAGGTCACTTTATCAACATGTCAAATAGGTTTGGTGTTTTGTCCACCCGATTATGCATTCAATCCCTGTTGTTAGGACAACTATTAGGGTGTCAAAAATCAACCAATTGAAAGTACTTGTGTTTCCTTTCTTTTTGCCTGCTTTGTTGGTATCTAATAAAAAGGTATGTTTACTATAATAGGTTGTTAAAGTTCATTGCTAGGAGCTTCAATCGGTTGTACTCCTCCAGTTTGAAAACGTGGTTGTTCTTGTGGTTGAACTACCTCACAAACACGATGCGGTGTTTCTAATTCTAATTGCCTTTTAAGGCCCCTTGTGACTACTCTTGAGATTTCACAAAAATCATTAATTCAAATTTTGTTTTGGTCCATAGGTTGCTAAGAAAAATTTAGGGATCAACATGCAAATCTAAAGAAAATTCATAATTATTGGTTTGTAAATAAAAACAAAAAATATAACACAAAAGATAATTTTAAAAAACTACTAAAGTTTAATACAAATCCAAACCTAAAATATTAGAGTAAAACAATTGTTAAAATCAGAATGCATAAGTGTTTTTGCTTACAATTTCATTCCACTATGTGGTCACCAAATGTTAAATGTCGCAACCCTATTTTGAGAGTGTGAGGATGAAATTTACACTCCCAAAATTGGGACTTGGGAGTCCTCCGGGGCTCCCAAAATTTCAGAGTTCAATTCTAGGCATCAAAACACTTTGCATTGGGGTGTTTTTTATATTATTGGAAAGCTAGCAAAGTGTAGATGTCGAAAATGGGCTTGTATGGGCCATTTGGATATTTGTAGCACAAGTTATGGCAAAAAGAAGGGCCGAGAGTCAAACTAGTAGTTTGACTCACGACCATTAAAAGTCAGGAATCGACCTAACCCCGATGCATGCAGGTGGAGTGCGATACACTGCTGGAAAGCTCTCGAAGAGAGCTACAAGTTTACTTCAGACCTCATCCCAATCGGAGGTCTGATCAAAGAGTTATGACCGCGCAGAGTCCTGGGAATCCAAACCAAGACATTTTCGAGATTCCTCCTTGGGAGTCCTAGGACAAAAAACCATTCAGATGTGGGTGCCGCGGAGAGGCACAAAGTATACTATATGGAGGAAGGTGGTGGCTTCCCCCGAGTCCGGGCCGTGGTGAATCATGTGAGTCCAGAGTTGCTCGTGGCTTGTCTTAGCACTAAGGGTACTCCAGAAAGTGAATTAACCAACTTGTTGGTTAGTTTGATGCAGGTTCAAATAAGTAAATAAAACTTGTCACTCTTCCTAGTCCCATCTCGGAGCTTTAACACACCCCTCTACCCTTTTTAATGCTGAAAGCTGGGAACGTGCCTAGAATTCTTCATAATTCCGTTGTTGAGTAACTTAAACCCAATTTGGGTCTAATTAGGAACTTGGGAATGTGTCATTAAAGGTGTTTTTTTATTTTCAGTTTCACATTTTTTATTTAATTTCTAATTTTAGTTTATTCAATTATCTATAGGTTGTTCCAAATTAAAACACAAAAAGCATTGTGATTTCTTGTTTATTCATCAAGAACAACATTTTTCAGGCTTGCATTCTAAAAATAGAAAAGGAAAAAACTTCCCAAGAAAATCAAAGTAAAACTTGATTTAGAATTTTAAAAACTCTTCAAAAATTACAAAAAAGATGGAAAGATGAAGATCTATTTTACTTTTAAGTCCTCTTAATTATATTAACTCATAGTGTCGTTGTAACTTAAATAGTCGCTAGTCAATACAAATTTCAAAATCAAAATAACAAGTTACTGGTCACAAGTTCAAATCAACCTATTTTGTTAATCAACTAGTTTTTGTAACAAACTGGTTATAAAGTTCTTATAATAGATCAGTTAATTTAATACTTGTTACCCAAAAACTAAAATGACCTTAGGTCACACTGCCTCACTGATTACCGGTTGGTTAAACTTGTTATTATATACATACTAAAAAATCGGGTTAACAAGTAACTACAGGGCTATTGGTCACAAAATGTCATTTACAATTAAAAAGTAATCACAAACATTAATTGTAAAATTGACTTTTTCTTCTAGTGAAATAAGATATTTATTTATTTCAAAACTTGACAATTAAATGATATCAACCTTCAAAATTTTATGTCCAAAAGTCTTTAAAATATCATAAAATATCATATTGAATTTAAATGGATTGGCATAGTCCATACTAAAATCCTTTTCAGATTGACCATTCATTATTTTGTTTTTTTTTTCATTGTTGAAAGACTTCATGTGCTAGTATCACATAAATGAATTTTTAAAAATGATATTTAATAATATTTTAAAATTATATGCAACAATCATTAAAAATTTGTTACTATGACAATCCATGTGGTGCATTGTAGTTTGCAATTACCAAAGGAATATACAACACGTGAGTGAATGTAAAGTGCAAACACAAAGACAAAAAACCTAAAAACATTCAAACATAAAGAGTTAAAGCATACCCTTTAAAAAACAACACACACAAGCACAAAAACTAAAACCAAACCTTCACACATATTCAAAGAGCAATGTAACAATGTCACAAGGAGACTATAAAATTAAAAAACAAAGTGTGCAAGTCAAAAACAATGGTGCCACCAAAGATAAAAACGATCTCATTATGTACCTTGTGCACATTACATAGCCTTCACATTTATCTACCACCATGTGTGAATATTATAAGCATGAGGTAGGTTTGGTAGCTACAAAGTAATTTTAATTACTAATGTTTAAGTGCTTGGTGTGAACCACTTTTGATAATAGTTTATGCAAAAGACATGACACTTTTTAAAAAGTTAAAATCAATGTTAGGGAGGTTACCATTGAAGTCCCTAACACCATTTGTGAATCTACTTCTAGTCCCAAATACCTTCCTTCATCAATTCTTAGCATACTAAGATTTGTGCATTGAATCTTTCATTTACATGACTATTTCATCACTATCCAAAACCATCCATGTTTTCATGTATGAACATATGATCCCATCCAAGATCCTTGGTATGGAACACCTAGACATTGGATAGTCCACCAAAAATAATGGCATAGATGGGTGTGCATTTTAGTACCCCATGTTTTAAAAAATTGTGACAAGAATGTCACAACCCCATTTTGAGGGAAGTGTGAGTGGCGACCTCACACTCCCGAAAATGGGACTTGGGAGTCCTCAGAGACTCCCAAAAATTCAGAACGTGATTGCAAGGGTCCAAACACCTCGCATTGAGGTGTTCTTTATACCGTTGGAAAGGTCTTGAAGTGTAAATGTCCAAGATGGCCTTGCATGAGCCATTTGTACATCTTCAGCATAAGTTATGGTCGAAAGAAGGGCTGGGAGTCAAACTGGCAGTTTGACTCTTGACCACTAAAAGTCAGGAATCAATTTGATCCCGGTGTGTGTA
>Ga0209611_10009893_pt1 | contig 14240 bp, 10 predicted proteins | sample S1TSphgellanicum_3_FD_187693 | JGI IMG/M metagenome (GOLD analysis project Ga0209611, IMG submission 187693) | Host-associated microbial communities from peat moss isolated from Minnesota, USA - S1T2_Fc - Sphagnum magellanicum MG (SPAdes) (version 2) | ecosystem: Host-associated > Plants > Peat... | reverse complement strand
GACCAAGTGAATTTATATATAAAATGCAGATGACTATTTTCATTGAGGCTCTTGTAACTGTTTTCTCTTGTTGCAGAGTCCAAGGATAGATAGCAACTAGTTTGGGTGGTTTAGGGTATAAGCTCATTGCTAGGACGTGTTTGGTGGACTTAGCACTGTCATTGGAAACACTCCTAAAATTATGTACATCAATACATTTGGAAAAAAACATTAAACTAATGCCATGCTTGTCTGTGTGTCTATGCTGATAATTAGAATTAGTAGCAATCACTTGGGTGGTATGGCAAGCACAGAAAAAGCATGCAACATTTGCGAGGGGTGTTGTAGTAATGGTGAAAGTCATGTTTTGTCTTTCTCCCGTTTTGAGAGGGCATAGATTGTCACCTTCAACCAATGTTGATAGCCATGAAATCCTTTGTTTCATTAATGTACAGCCTTGTAAAGCCTTATACTTCACTTGCTAGTAACACATCTTCAACAAATTCAATTCTATAAAATGGACATTGAGTATTTTCTCTGCTGTTCTATAATCCAATTAGGTTTAAAAGCACTACTTGAACATGGATCTTGAGCACCACATGGGGTGTCTAATTTTGGGCAATGCAAGAAGACTATGGTTGTTTCAGGTTCATGTGTACAAAGTAATCAATTATCTCAAAATGCAATTCCTGGTGGAGATAAGTACAATTTCTTAGGGTCATTATGCAAAAAAAATTGAGTTCATATGGGTGGGAACCTTCTTAGAGATTTGTCACCAGACCACAGATGTGCATTGGATCACCTCCATTTTCAGCAAATGAATTACAAGCCCATCATTACTTGCAAACTATGTACTGGTTATCTCCCTATGTGAGAAGCTGTAAACATGTAACTAATTGAATAATATCGAAAAAGCCGAAAAGATGTTGATCATAGAATAAAACATCACATTGAGGACTTTCCAATATTTTAATAGGCCGGTTTTATGAACTTGCGATTGTGCTACAAAGTTCAAAATTTTTGGAGAGTAATCTTGAGGTTGTATTATATCAGTCTCCCTCCAGATTACTAGCATGTTCATGTATCAATTTTATGAGCTTGGTTCACGTCAAGCTTGACAATTTTGAATGTTGTCGAGTGAAGGGTTGTTAAGGAGCCCAAGAAGGAGATGACAATGATGGACAAGGTTTGAAAACAAGGATGCAAACTGTAGGAAGACATAAATTCTAAACAAATATTTGATGCTTTCATATAACTCAAAAGTTAAAGATCCATGAATTAATTTTTCACTTCAATTTTTTTTAATTCACACACATGCATGTTTTAGGATCAATTGGAAACTTCATAGTGCTCAAAATCACACACAAATTTTCGGTTGATGGGTGAAGTTTGGCCCATGAGATTGCATAATCCCAATATTAGAAGGTAGTGGTGTCTACATTCATTGTTGTTAATTTTGTTTTCATTATTTATAATAAGTGCACATCAGAGCAGAAATTTTGTCATTTGTGTTTTGTTTAGGTTATGTGAAGTGGAACAATTACTGTACAATTATTTGAAACTCTTAGAACAAGGAGCCCATAAAGTAGGCATTGGAGGAAGTAGAGGGTGTGGCAGTATAATCAGTAAACTGGGGATGGGTGTAGTGTTTTAACTCATTGGCAATGAGTGAAGAGGGTGGTGGGGTATGTTAACCCTAATACAGTCTTTGATCTACCCACATAAATATGTAACAATGAAAAATTGATCACCATATGAAACACACATCAACATTTGCAGTCATGCAACATCAATAAGGTTGGAATTTGTGTACATGATCCTTATGTGGAATACCCAAAACCTGCATACAAAAGGTAACATGAATTCAAAGGATCCTCCAGAATGTAGAGGGGTAAATAAAGTTTAGAAGTTCTTTCCAAATGACTTAGTGTTTGATCCTAATATGAAACTTGCAACCTATGATTGTTACAGGATGGTTGGCAAGGAGCCTAGGGTGTGCCACCTCTTGTATCACTTATTAGGAAACTACTATCATAAAAAAAAAGGGGAATACTTTTTGCAATATGCACAACCCCATTGTTGGACATACATAGATTAATGTATATTCTTGGAACATTCATTGAAATAGAATGATTTTGCTTCAAATATTGCTTCTTTTTCAAAATCCTTACTGACACCTAAGTTCCATTGATTCTATGGACCACAAGGGATTAGTCACTCATTTCAATTTCCTCTCTAGGAGTCAACAAGTTGTTTCATGTGTAATGGTAGTTCACACCCAACAACAAAATCCCCACATAGATTAACTCTATTATTTCAACATGGTTTAGTCTTTGAGACTGGACAAAGATTTAGGGCAGGATCAGCGAGTACAATCAATTCTACTCCCTAGTATTCTAGGTCCCAAAACCTCTGAAACTCTCACAATGTAGTAGGTATTCTTTTCAAAATAAAACACATTCTACATTTAGTTCAAAATCCCCAAAAACATCAAACATGAGCTGTCACACAACCATTCCAAAAATCCTAGACACTCTCATCCTCTCCCTTGTGTTCGTCCCTAAAGAAACACATCAAAACACCTTTAGACCTTTTTCTTGACATTCTGAACACAACGGAAGTTCAATCATTAGGATTCTTCTACTCTAGTAGTTCTAATCAAGTTCTATTTTTATCTATTTACAACACCCAAAAAAATCCAAATCCAACACAAACTTTCCAGTTCCCTAGAAAGTCTTATCAACTTAGCTTTTCTTCATCACCAAAAAGTCTGCGTTCACTTCATCAGCCTGCATCAAATATACTCCTCATCACCTCATCTCCTCGCTTCCCCGAAATCATCTTGCCAATCTCCTTGTAGAAACATGATCCATAAAGCTCATGAAAAGTTTTCATTGAGCAGCTGAGATTGCGTTCCATTTCACAAACTATCTCACCAAGTTCCTTTTGTCATAACCAGCAAAGCAACAAAACACACCAAAAACATAAACACATTATAAACAAATTTTTCGACGTTGTTGAAGCACCGCATCGCTAGCAGTTCAACCATTAGTTTAAATTAGGTTTTGCGCCTTCATTCACAAAAAAACATCTAACACTGTTTTTAGGTTACACTACCTTTAGAATAGAGAAGAGGCCTTCTAATATTCAATACCTTTAATGGTCAATCCTTGTTTAAAGTTTTTCTGGAAACTACTACATTTCACACCATTAAGCCCTTGTGCCTCCTAACTTCTATGGTCTCAAACCTTCATCTAATTGGATCCAATAGTGCATCCAAAAGGGGAAAGACTTTGAAACATTGGAAGGCATGTAGCTAGAGAGATGTGAAAGCCTGCTTGCTTGCATGGTTTCTTGCAAATCAATTGTAGGACTCAAGAAACTTAGGTATAGTAATAACTTAAAATGTTTTTATGCTTGTATTGGACCTGTAAATTCAATGAAAGTAAAAATTTATGTATTTTTTGAATAGTTTGAGAAAGTAAGAAATGGCAATTTTGCATTTTGTTTTCATGTTGTTGAATGAGTAAAGATTGAAGATATAATGCATTGTGGGTCAATCATACATTGACAAACAAATAACATATATATTTGAAAGACAAAATAAGAATGATCATTTAATGAAAATTATACATTGTATATCTAGCAAATTCAAAGACAATTTTTTAATTGAAGTATTGAAAGTTTAATTCAATAACACTAATAGACAAATTGATTGTTGTAGGAATGGAAAAAACTTGGTTTACAAAAAAGGAGTAGCTGTTTGTAATGATGTGTTGTCAAGGTAAGTAAACAACACAAAATGGGGTCATTCAACAATCACATTATGAACATGAATATGAAGAGTTTCCTTTGCAATTGTTGTTTTTTGTTTGTTTGACCACTTGTTATCATAAACAATTGAATTTTTATTTTTGGTTTATGTTTGCTTGAAAATGTAACATAAATACTAGAAAAAGATTATATATATGGTTATGGAAATAGTTTTTGGAAAGTGTCATTTTTCATCAATTGTAAGAGCGTCAATGTTTTTTTTTCAGGTAATGTGATATTTAACTATTCAACTCCCTAATTTTTGTTTGTCTTTTTTTAGTTTTCTTCATTTGCCAATATTCAAAGTTTCCACTCAATAGCTTTCTTGATCAATGAATACCATGCCACATTAAACATTGCTAACTTTATAAAAAAATAATAATTTCCATTTATTTATTTCCTTATCTATTTGTTTCTAAAAAAAAGGAGGCATCTTTATTAATGATGTCAACTTTTCATGTTCAACTTGACTAAATGTCTCATTTGATTAAAAACCATTGGCCATTTTGATTAAGCTTGTTCAATTTATTGAATGTATTTATCAAATAGGTTATCGTAGTCAAGTTGATTGATAAAAAACTACACATGTCATTCAAGTTTCAAGTCTCCAATCAAAATGTACATGTCCATTACTAAAATTGATTAGTCAATCGACTTGAATAACTTAAAAACCATGATTTGTTATAGTGAATTACCAACCCACCATGAAATAAGTGGGCACTTGACCTAGAGTGGTGTGTGTAGAAGAGCTACAAAAGAGCACTGTGCTTTATGTTTTGGAACTAATGAAAGAAGGCATGGGCTAGGGTGGTAAACCTACCATAAGAAAGGTTACTTGCAAGTCTCTAACAATTTCTTATGGAACAAGGCAACCCAACCCATGGTTCAAGGTTTTTCAAAAGAAAGGGCATTGAAATTGTATTTGCTAGGATGGATATCAATAACCAATATTTGGGTAGTTGTAGAAGGTAAATTTTCCACCACAAATGAAGTGTTAGAAGTGTTTTTTTTTTCTAGGGAAGAGGCAACATGATATACTAGGATAATCACCAAATTGGAAGAGAGGTGGGGAAATCCCAGATGGGTGAAATTATATTCAGTTGGGATCCAATTTAGAACTTTATTTCTTTCAATTAAAGAAATTGATGAGGAAAGGGTACCCATAGGTGGGCAGGGGAGGTAGCTCAAGTCAGAGTGTTGGAAATAACCAAAGGTCCAAAGAAGATGCATTTTTTTCTTTTTTATGGTCGGGTTGGTGCTTTGGATTTCTCCTTGCAACATATTCCTATAAGGGAGGGGAGCAACTCCTATATTATAATATTGCAAAAGGGAAGAACATGTTGAGGATGGCGAAACCTAAAGCCAATATTGTGGAAAAGAGGTGGACAAAACTTTTGCCATCCAATTACAAACTGAGATAGGCCAATACTTGGAGTAACAATGCAATAAGAAAAAGGCAAGATTCATGTGGGTTGTGTGGAATTAAATGGTGGCAATGAACAAGTGGAAAGCTAGAATGAATGTGTTGATCAACCAAACATATTAAGAATATTCAAGTGGATTAGTTGATAAATCTTTAGATTTCTTATTTGAAAGGATATGTGTCTTTGGAACATATAAATGGAGCTTGGGGGTGAAGCACAAAGTGTGTCTTCTATGGATGAACAAAGAGTTCCTCACAATAATAAAACATTGATTTTTTTTTGTTGTAAATGTGCCATTAGTTTTCCATTGTATTTCTTTCTTGGAAATGAAATTGCTTGATGTACACTAAAAGATACAAATCCTTCATAGGACTAGTAATGTTGATAGGAAAACCATTGCACTATTTGCTCATTCATGGGAGCTCTTGCAAAATCCAATTGATTTAACAACATTTTGACTGCATTTGCATGTTCTATTATAGTGGCATCTTCAGTCATTCTAAGTGCATATAATTCTTTTGACAAATATATTTCTATTGTTATGTTTTTAGTTGCATATCACCCTTGCAGGATATTTTAAGCTTTTTTTGATGTTTTAGCTTGGAGAGATATGTTGTAATGTTGAATATTTTTCATTAAGAAGGATGTTAGCTCTTGCTTGACCATCCTTCTTTTCATGTGCTATCTATCTAGTACCAAGAGTAGAAGGTTTCAATTCAATTCCATCTACCACATTCCAAAGATCCTTGTCTAACACCATTTTCATTCGAACTTTCCATGTGTGAAAGTTAGTTCATCAAATTTTCTAGAATTCCCCAAGATTCCATCGAAGCCATTTTTACTTCTGTTTATGTATTTTCTATGATGTTTGTGTATTTTCTACCAATAGTTGGAGTAAACAATGCAACAAGAAAGAGGTAGTGTTCATATGGGTTGTGTGAAAACTAAGTGGTGATAAGGAACAAGTGGAGAGCTAAAGTGAATGTGTCAATTAGCCAAACTTGCTCTATGTAAAACATGTGACAAAAGATTCTAAGAATGCTAGCATGCCCAACTTGTGTGGGATTAAATTGAAGAAATCATAACATGTTCAATATATGGAATCAAATTAAGGTGGGCAACTACCATTGTAATGAAAAGACAAGGGCATCAAAATGTTCCTTTCACACCAATGAATTCATATCCATGAGACATAATTTAAACCAAACTTTACACATAATTGCATATGTCCAATTAACATTTATTCTAAACTTTGTAAAAGTCTATGGGGTATACAGGTCTATGGGGGTCAAAACACTTTTATCTTTCTTTCATGATCCTCAACTAACATTTTTTGGCAAAATAGAGTACCTAGACACCCACACCCAATAGCATAGATGAAAAAAAAATCTTGAAATGAAATGAAGACAAAACACCTTTCAGTGATGATGTTGATAATCAAACTAAAAATATGGTAGGGAGCAACATGGAAGATATGCAATCCTCAAGAAGTTTTACAAATGTAGCCTATCTTCCCCTATTGGAGTCCTTAATGAAAACCCATAGATAATAGATGCACTAAGCACATTTGGAAGTTCCAATAAAATTGGGTACTTTTTGCCAAAACATAACCCGTGTCACTCAAGGCAACATCCCATCTGTTTGCCAAATTCTATTGTTTTCGAAATCTCTAGTGATCTTCATCATCCCCCCAATCACAAACCCAAAATCTTGGTTCTAGGTTGCATTTATCTAAGAGATACATGGCACAACGAAAACAACTTTTCCTCCTTCAGAAAAATTACAATTTACACCTTCAAGCATTCATCCTTCCAATGTCACTAGGGATCAAAAATTGCAATTAGTTGACTACCCAAACACACCAAACAACAAGAAAAAAATTGAATACTTAGTTGCCAAAGTTTTAGAAGTCCTTCGATACTTGAACTTCAACCTCGTCTTGTTCTTGATTGATGTCCAACAATGAAGATTTGCATAATAGCGCCACCCCACACAAAGCTTACCCACAAAAGAAACCACGAACAAACCGAACAAACCGAACACTGTTGATTATAAAAACTCCAAAAAGCTCATAACTTGCAAAAGAACAAAACAACACAAAAACAAAAAATCCACTCCTTCCAGTAGTCACCATCAACTCAAACTTTTGTCGTCTTCTGCTTTCGATAGTTAATGTGACACATCATCCAATTAGGTTATCATCCCAGAAATTTCATCACCCTCGCTTCATTGGAAACATTGTGTCTTTGCTACTAAGACCCTTCGATGGTTCCAAAAGGTACATGAAATCTGGTCTTTGCTTAGGGGAATTATTCTCTCGACGGTGTAGATTGAGTGGAATGACATTGTTTTCAACAAGGATAGGTGACATAGCCCTGAAAGACAGAAAATTGTTAGGGAATCCTTGATCAACTATGGCAAGGAGGTCTGGGACAGGTGCTTGAAATCCATCAGACTTTCCCCATTTGACAAGAGGAAGCACCTTCAAGGTTATGATAAAAGTTGGGCTGGACATTGGGTCTGGTAGAGTTGTTAGACCCTACAACGACAGGCCTCATATGGGCTTCATTAGTTAATTTGGTTGAGGGCTTTCCGTATTTCCTTCCCTGGTGTTCACTGTGTTCCTTTGTGGCTTGCAATGAATTTTTTCATTTGTGTCAAAATAAATAAATAAAGCAATACTCAGCTCATAAGGGTCTTGCCAGGTCTCTACAGAACATACACTAGTCAGGTAGGGTCTCTGTCTGCTTCTCCATCAATTTCAGACTGCAAAGTTCAGTTATAAATTAACTACTCTGGGACCATTGTTGATAATGTGCCATTTCCTCAATTACTAGCCAACACTGGTTTGAACTTTGAACTGCATGCACTGGTGGGTGCTGGGTCACCTGGTACATGAGCAATGAAGATAGTATTCTGAAATTTGTACAGAGTTTGTGATGTGCATTGAACCTAAATTGTCAGGCACACATGTACTTATTCTGTGTATCATTTTGTGGTTTGAGTTTTAAACTTTGCACCATGTATCTTATGACTGTACTTCTACAGGAAGCACTCCACATGTTGGATGAACTTTTGTTCACCTCTTTTGTGTTTTGTAGGAATTGTCACCAAAAGTCTGTACCCATGTTGCAGATGGAACTAATCACCCTGTATGCCAATTTAATCGCCCATGCTGATACACATTTGCCACTAGCTTGCACCTTTGACAAACAAGAGATGCAGCTACAGATCTACAAAGTGTTACATCTCACATTCCAAGATTAGTTATTTATTTTAACAATCCCAGACATTGTTAATCAATTCTAAAAATCAAGCCATTGTTAAATCCCAAGACATGTGGTTGTTCTGAAGGTTGTAGAAGAATTAGGTGCCTAACATTTCCTGATGCATTCCAGATCTTTTATAGTAGTCAGTGTGCTGCATATATTTACTTCAAAACTTTCTCAACTGAAATCATTTTCAAAGATGATTTTTGAAAGCCTTCTAGTATAGTTCCACATAAGCTAGTTGTCTAGCATAACAAGAGCAGGTTCACCCATGCTCAATATGTGGCCCTGCACCAAGTATTTCTCACATCCAAGAGTTGTTTTTTTTCCCCCCCCTAACCTCACCCATAAAATGGAAACTGGTACTGCAAAAGGTCGTAGACTACTACCGTAGTACCCAAACAGATTGGGCAACAAACTGCTGAATAATTAATTAAATTTCAAATCTTAACTTTGGCAGTTGGTTTTTTAATTCTGAAATTTTCAACAGGTAATGTTTATATAAAATAATAAACATAATTTTTCTGTCTTTGTGAGACACGCTAAGTGTGTCTAGACTGTTGCATTCCTAATTTCTATAAGTGGCAGGTCTGAAGTTCTCAAATCTGACAGTCAAAAAAATAGTTCAGAATTTGATTTTATAATAATTGTTAAAATTTCGACCAAAATTCGACAAAATAAAAAATAATTTAATCTATGCCAAAACCATTAGTGTGCTACAGTAATAGGAACCTCTCTTGGACCGACCAAACCAAACCATGTAGCCAATCAACAGCAGGTGTTTAGGCCTTGATGTGCTTTTTGCTAGCCTCAACATCTCTAGTGAAAATGCTGGGCCAAAACCATTTTGCTGAGCCAAACCAGTATGTTTTGACTTTTCTTCATCCAGAATTTACAGTTCAGTGCACAGATGGAGTTGCTCTAAGGTGCATTGCTATGGTAAGTGACCTATCCACTATTTCTCTAGTGACCACGCCAAATATTTGGGGTTAGGGTGTGAATAGTGGATCTGGCTGACCCCCTATTCTGGTGGGTGCAAGTGACTAAAGAAGGTGGGTTGTCAAAAACCGGATTCCTGCTCACCCATTATCATCCCTGTTGCCACCTTATTTTGCCCCTCCCACCCACTAGAATAGTGGGTGAGCAAGAACATGGGCTGTCAAAAAAATTGGATTCGTGCTTAGCCAGTGTCATGCCTGCTGCCACCCCAAGTGCAGTTGATTACTTAAAGTTGAGAAAGTTGAGAAAGTTGCAAACACAACTATTTTATTACAATTGAATGAGGTTGGAAGTTGGAATGGTGGAAGGGAGAATTTCATGACAAGGGACCCTAATTCCACATATACTTTGTTGTTTGACAGAAAGCTGGAAGGAATGAGTTGTGATTTCTGAGCTCATCCCAGGAAGCTAAGGAAGTAGGCATGACACATGGTCCATTTGGTTCCTTTGCTGAGATCCATAGATCCATATGAAACTGAAGATATCTGACTTGGTACAATCAGACCCATGACAAATTTCTCACCCATGAAGTAAGGCAAGGAGTGTGACTTGGGGTCTATAACACTTCATCACTAGAAGTAGTCTTAGGCCTTATGGTGTGAAATAGGTGATCTTCAAGTACTTAGTAATTTAAAGGTAACTTAGAATGCTAGAACTTTTAAAGCTCTACAAATAGTTAATAGGAGGAAAATGGTTTGATACTTCATTTATTTCAAAGATTTGTTTTAGTTTTTAGGTATCTTATTTTATTTCCTTCTTGTTCAGTTTTTCATTTAGTTGTATTTGTAGTGTATTTCTTTTGTTGTATATTGTAAATAATGTAATATGAAGTGCAATTGTAATCTAGAATATATTAAATTAATGAAAATATTGAGGCATGGCCCTTGTACATTTTACACCTTTATTCTTCACACTACCTTTTCTAGGGTTTTTGCAATGAATTTCTCAATTTTATTTTTTTTGATTGCTTTTGTTTGTGCTAGTTGACAACTGTCATTCCAAGCTTGCTCCTTGTTTGTCACCTAGAAGAATGAATAGATATATAATTTATATATTTGGTTTACAACACTAGAGAAGGTTCTCATTCACAAAGTTTGCTATTTTGGGTTAGAAATCAATCCTAGGTGAAAATAACTTGCTTTGAAACTTCACCAAAATTGTGAAATAGGTAGTTCACGTTTCACATGTTGTGCTTGAATCTTTTTGGGAGTGTGTGCATGGAATTGGACATAGTTTTGAATTGGGCTTGCAGGTTTTTGAACTTGTAAAAATGCGTCAAAGTTGAAATTGGATTTAGAAATTTGAAAAACCAAGCTAAAATGCACACTTAGAAAACCTACCAAAAAACATTTTAATGTCAAAATTGGAACTAGATGTTCTTTTGAAAAGGAAAAACTGTCCAACATTGGTCCGAGTTCCAAACTCAATTTCTTGTTGTTTAAAGCTTGAACTTCATCCAAACTATAACATAAACGGTCATAGTATATTGTTGCTAGTCATTTGCCATTGGTAGCATTCCAACAACTTGACTTCTTCCACTAGACAACATAGATGCATACAATTTTACACCAATTATTTAAGTTTGAAAGAAAATGTTTCAAACAACTACTTAATAAGATCATTGCCTTTGGAGTAAAGCACATTGGCAAAGTCATAACATCTTCTGTTTTAAAAAAGGAACAATGGACATTGGAGCAATATCGGACTCCAAGACAACTAGCAATAGTTTTGCTTGGTCCTAATATTTGTACCATGTAGTAACACAAAAGTGAATACATGCAAGTGAAGCAGAAGTGGAATGTGCACCTTCTTGCACAATAATTTCCTTTTTTTGAAACTAGCTTCATGTACAATATCTTGGATAATTTTCATAATGAACTAGACAAGCTCCCACTAGTGCCTTTGATTCTTTGTAGAAAATCCCAAAAGAGAATTCATGTTAGAAAAAAAACACAAGGGAATCAAAATTGTTCAGTTGAAAAATTGTGGTAGTTTTAGGATTGCCTATTCAACCCAAAATATGCGTGACTTCCTTTTGTTTGAATCCCAATTCACCAAGAAAGCTATGAAACCAAATAGCTTTTTTAGATGCTTGTGATAAGCCATGTACTCTACTTTTGTTGTGGAAAGAACGAATGTGGGTTGCTTGTGTGAAGACCAACTCATAGCTCTATTGTTTAGAAGGAAGACATAACCTATAGTTTATTTCCTTGTTTGTAAATCTCCACCCCAATTTGCATGCATCATAGAATCCCCAAATGGCCATGTCATCCATGGCCTTGTATTGGAACCAATAGTCTTTGGTTCCTTGTAGGTAACGTAGAATCCTCTTAATAACTTGCCAATGATCCATTTGTGGTTTATGCATGAATTGGTTCACCGCTCCTACAACTGTGGCTAAATTTGGTCTTTTGGCAATCATCACAAACATGAGCTTGGCCACACTTATCGAAAGGGGATCTCATACATTATCTTGTATTCTTCTTGTGTCATGTCGTTTGCTAATGCAAAAAACTTGACATTGACATCCAATGGTGTGGAAACTAGTTTATAGTCATGCATGCCAAAACGTAGCAATGTTTCACATATGTACTTCGACTTTCCCAACCGGATGGTCTTCAATATATGATCCCTTCTCACTTCAATACCCAAACAATATTCCATTTCCCCAAGATTTTTCATCTCAAATTCTTGTGATAAAAGATCTTTCATTGTTTTCATTGCCCAAAATTCTTTACTAATGATGAATAAATCATGAATGTATAAAGGCTAAAAATATGATCACCCCTTTGCTCTCTTTCAAAACATAGACATGTGATCTGATTCACACTTACAAAATCCAGATTTTGTAAGAAATCGATTGATGCGTGCATTCCACACCCTTTGCACTTGCTTAAGGTCATATATGGCCTTGTTCAATTTACAAACCAAGGCTCCATGTCCAGCAACCTTGTACCCTTTAGGTTGGTTCATATAATTTTTTTCATTTAACTTTCCATTCAAGAAAGTTGATTTGACATCCATTTGGTGTATTTCAAGGTCCAATGTGATCCCAAATGATAGAATTATGTGGATAAAACCAAATTTTGTGACAAGTGCAAACATTTCACCAAAATCAACACCATGAGTTTGGGTGAATCCTCTAGCCACTAATTTGGTTTTGAACTTGTCTATCTCCCCATTTGCCTTTCATTTTATCCAAAAAACCCATTTGGAGTTTACATGTTTTCTTCCTTCAAGAACGAGTACAAGTTCCCAAGTGTTGTTATTCTTGAGTGAATTGATTTTGTCGTCTATTGCTTCTTTCCATCTTTCACCATCTTCTCTGTTCAATGCTTTAGCCAGAATAATTGGTTCAGATGTAGCCGTCATGCCAACAAAATGATCAATAATTTTTTTTGGTGTTCTTTTAAAGCATCTTGATTTCAATGGTTTTACATTTTGCTATTCAATTCTCCAAGTGTCTTTCATGTAGTGTGGCTTCAAGAAGTAAAACGACCTCAAATTCACAGACCTTGGGTGTAACTATGTCATGCTCCAAGATTGTGTTATTCGTTGCATGTTCCAAGGTGATCACCTTTGGTGGATTTGCATGATTGATCATTACATCATCATCAAGCTCCCATCCTTCTTCAAACTGATAAGCTCCCATTGTTGATGAAGGCGTGTGGTCCCTAGTTTTTGATTCCTTTTGCAGTGTTTTTGCAAAGGATTGATGCCCTCCATCATTGAATTTTTCATTGAAAATTACATTTCAGCTTATAATTAATTTTTTATTTTTTAGAACAATTGATTTATAACCTTTTGATTCCAAACTATAGCCCACAAATACACATTTTGTGGATTTTGGCTTTAGCTTCATCCTTGTTTCAATTGGTTTGTGAGCATAAGCTTCACATCCAAAAACTTGTAAATGCTTCACAAAACATTTCTTCCTGCTTTAAGCTTCTTATGGAATCTTTTGGTCCAAAGACTTATGAGGTAATTGAACCTTGAAGTACGTTGCTGTGTTGATAACTTCCACCCAAAACCTTGTACTTAAGGCAAGCTGATGTTATAACATACACCAAGCAACTTCCATGATAGTTTTGTTCACATGTTTGACAACACCATTTTGTTGCGATGTGCTTGTTGTGGAAGTTTGATGTGAAATTTCATGAAGTTTGAGAAAATCTTGAAACTTGTGTGAACAATATTTTCCTCCATGTTGTTAGTTCTTAACACCTTTAGTTTCTTCCTAGTTTGCACTTTAACAAAGGTCTTAAACTCAAGAAACTTTGTGAAACATTCCTTTTTATGGTGCAAAAAACTCACAAAATTTTTTTTAGAAAAATCATTACTGAAGGTAATGAAATACCTTGCACCATCGAAAGATGGTACTTTGGCAGGTCCCTAGATGTCTAAGTGAACTAGTCCCAACACATCTGTAGTTCGAGAAGCTCCATGTATTGGAAAAGGATCTTTGTATTGCTTGCCAAATGCACAACTTTCATAAAACTTCATCTTCGATCTAGTTGCTTTAGGAAGTCCTTCCATGTTTCCATTGCTGAGATGGTTTAATCTCTCGTGCCAAAGGTCAAAATTGTTCAGCCCAACATTGCTCGCTAGTTGTGTAATTTCTATGGCAGACCAAGTTTTACAATTCAACTCAATGTAAAGCTAGTTACATTGCACTCCTTCTATTACCACGTTCTTATGCTAGTTTTTGATCACACAACATAACCCTAGGAATTCAATCGTATGACCCATGGACATC
>Ga0209611_10009892_pt1 | contig 14240 bp, 10 predicted proteins | sample S1TSphgellanicum_3_FD_187693 | JGI IMG/M metagenome (GOLD analysis project Ga0209611, IMG submission 187693) | Host-associated microbial communities from peat moss isolated from Minnesota, USA - S1T2_Fc - Sphagnum magellanicum MG (SPAdes) (version 2) | ecosystem: Host-associated > Plants > Peat... | reverse complement strand
AAACCGGAACAAAAAGGAAAAAAAGGAAAAACCAACCAACCATGGATTCTCACTCATGATGTTGATCAACGGTTGTGATGAATGCAAAAAATAAAGGAAAAGAAAAGGAAGATAAGATGATGATCTATCTGGACACAGCTGGTGGAATCTGGATTCTTTTTGTCATTTTTTTGTTTTTGGAATTGGGGATATTTAGAACCAAAATTGGGGGTTGACTCGTTGATGGCCCACACAAAAAGGTTAGAGAGGGGGGTTGGGGGGTTTGCTGGCATGCATATTTAGACACAAATTGGGGGTTGACTCATCCATGGAGCACAAATAGATTAGGGGGCTTGCATCTAGACCCGAATCCAAAACCCCAGCTCCCCCAAGCCCCGCCCCCTTTTATGGGCGGCAATATCCACTATTTTTGGCTTCTCGTCTCCAATGGGTTACAAGTTGACAACCCGAGCATTCCAAAGGTTGCACCACTTGTTTCTTTTCTTTTTTTAAATGCAAGTATCTAGCGCAACTTCGGAATAAAGTTTTCCCATGTACACACCTAGAAGAGACCGACACAGACCAGCGGTTCCACATAGACCCTGATCGGTGATATATATATATATAATATTTCAATTTTCTGATGTTATGTCAATTGGCTTGCATTCCAAGAGGGATTTAGCATTAAACAAGTGACGGGTTTTTTTTGGAACCTACCTGTATGCATAATAATTTATTAAAAAAAAAAACCTTGTTAAAAAATGCTACCAAACCGTTGCATCGTCTTAGTGGTTTTCCTCTGTGGCTGGAACCAGCGGGTTCTTTTACTGGCGAATTTTCGCCAAATCCATCCCTACCTGAAAAATATGATTTCGAAGTATAGGAAGGGATTTTTCATGAAAAAATCTGGCGCCCAATTTCGCCAGATTTCGAAAAAAAATTCTACCAATCGACAGAATTTTATTTACTAGTTCCAGTAGGTAGCCAAAAATATATAGAAAGATTTTATGATTCTTTCCTACTTCCATATTAGTAGTACATGTGGGCCAAATTTGGCTAAATCACTTTCCAGATGATAGCCACCTCAGCTACATCACAAAATTGGAAAAAGAAACCCTGGCTGGAACCCTGTCCAAGGTGAACCAGCACCCCCCCCTCTGGTACCTTCACCTTCTCAACGAATCTTAGAGCTAATGAGGAAATGCTAAATTTGGACTCAGTAACCCTGATTTAGTCCTTGTTTGGGATCAGTTTTTTATATATATTTTTGGCCTCTACTACCCCCCCCCCCCTGTGGTCCTAAATTTAACTTTAAAAAAGATTTATACAAAACCTTTGTTCTGATCCTGAGATCAGTTTTTTGGATTTTTAAAATCTTTGGTTTTAGTCAATTTCACAGAGAATTTTTTAGGACTGGTTTGGTTGAAGACAAGGTCCAGTTCTATTTTCATTACACAAAATCAAAGGAAAAAAAATCTATTTTGTTTTGCACAAACTCCAAGATAAAAGGTTATGGAATGTTAATTATGTATAACCAATAAAATAATAATTTTTTTAAAATAATAGTAATTTTCTTTGTTTAACTTAGCGCACAAATCCCAAGATAAAAGGTTATGTAATGTTAATTATGTATAACCAATCAGAAGAATTTTTAAAAAAAAAATGTAAGGTTGAGTTTAAAAAAAATTATCAATAAATTGTACTTATGTATCTAGAGAACATAAGTCTTTTTGAGATGGGACAACACTCCTAATTTAAGTTTTAATTTAATTAAAAAAATAAACCGATTTTTTTATTAGGTTCCAATTGCAATTCCAAGGAAACTTGAAACTTTTATTCCAGAGATCTTAGAACATGATTTATAACCTGACTTGAATTTTCAATCTGAAAATTCTAGAATTTGATCTTATAACTTGACTTGAACTTCTTGCAATTCAAGGATCTATCAACATTGGTTTTCATCATGGTGGTAGTGTAAGTATTGGTTCATAACATTTTCCTTATTCCTTAATCAAATTGAGAGATTTTTGTGTAATTGGATGCACAAATTGGAGAGCTACAAAAATGTAAAGGAGAAACAAAGAGGAAGAAGATGAGTGATTGTTTGCTTCAAATATTTTGGAAAAATAGCTTTAGACCCCTCTCTAGTTCCAGCTTTATATCTTCCTCATTTTTAGTTTGTTTTGAGTGACTTAAAACTTGATGGGTGTCCCAACAAAGGGTTCACAAAAATTATTTGTATTCCAAAAGCAAAGATACAATCATTAAAAATTTTAAGTTCAAAATTCAAATTTGTTTCAATTCACCTATCACCAAACACTAAACTCTTTTCCAACAAACATGTCATATTTTCTCCATTCCTTTACCGAATTGAGCAATATCTACAATGTTGGAAGCACTAGTTGAAGGGCTACAAATGTTCTTTGGGCTTCAAAAGCAGAAGAGCAATTTGTGAGGAGGACTCGACCTCCTTTGATTTCTTTAAGTCGTCACCGCTGTTTCTACCCTATCATTAGGTTTGGCTGCCATTCATAGCAGCTCGAAACTCCAAACACCCAATTCTAAACTCTATAACTAGTGTTTATTAATTATATTAGTGCTTCGTATGTATCCTCCAAATTGTAAATTTGATTGCAGTGGATGAAATGGAAAATGCTTCTATACACTACAAAAAATTTAGAGAACTTGGTGGAGGGAAGTGTTGTTCCTACTTTATTAGTCAAGCAATCAATAACCACATCAATAATTAAATTTTTTAGGCCAAGTGTGATTGTGAAACCAATTGTTAAATCACCAAGAGTGGCCCTATCCTTGGAATATAAGACCTATGTGTGATTCATATTAATTAGTTCATGGGTGCACTCACGTTTACTTATTCATTTATTTAGGGAAGGGGCCATATTGATTGACCTATGACCAAAATTTTTTGGAACATTGGGCACTCCCCAATAGAAGCACATCTTTGGACCCCCAAGTCTCAAAATAGAAATAAATGTACTTCCCCTACGGCCCATCTTTTCAGTTTTTTATACAAAGGCATTGCGAGTTGAACTTTGTGCAAACTATATGGGATAAAACTGAGGTGCTTTTGGGGAACAACTTGGGAACATGATGGGTCCTCCCCCCTGAAAGAAAAATAAAATTGGACTCCTCATGAGGGCATCCTGAGCCTTTTCATTGGCTGCATGAACTTTTATGTCTGAAACTGGTGACATTCCCCCGCCACCCCCCACCCCCAAAAGAAAAAAACTGGACCCCTCGTGAGGGCACACTGAGCCTTCTCATTGGCTGCATGGACTTTTATTTCCCAAAACTGTTTGTCACCATTTTTGACAGTGGGTAATGGCAGGGGCACAACTGTGAGACATAATAGGACACTTTTTAAAGCCTCTGTCACGAGTGCATTGCACGAAATGTTTTGGATGAAGAACAATAAATTTATTTTGATTTGCAACAACTAAAATGGCTTTGGGCCAGGAGTTTTGCAGATGATGTTCTGACTAGCAAAAGCCATTGCACACTCTAACACTTTAGGCTTCATTGATAAGATTGAATGATTGGTCCAGGTTGTTTGCTATTACGAGTCTCGGAACTTATATGATCCCAACAAACCTTTCATGTTTGTCTGGAAGTAAGCCATCTTTGATGTTAAGAATACTATTGGAGTCCCAAATATGAAGGAGTAGGTAAGGTGGGAGGGCCTTATCATGAGTAAGGCTCACTCGGGCAATCCTAATTTTCACAAATTAAAAAATAAAAATAAATAAATTTAGGTACCCATATGAGATAAGTAACTTGATGCAGAACAGCCCATTATTTATGGACAATTCAGATTCATAGGCAAGGTGCTGCATATGCTTATAACATATTCAAAGTAGCAACAAATTGGGGGTGAGGAGTAAAGGGTCCTGCTGAACCCTTTCATAACAGGGCATTGGGTATAGGGCATGGTTAATTTTGGGCAGCCCTTAAATGCTCTTTTAAACTTCTGGGCTTTCTTGAATGGCTTGGGCAAAATATGAGTTCAATGCTGAATTGGAACATAAGAAAGGAGCCTAATTGTGCAACATGATTCATGCTGCAACATGGACTGGGCTGGTGAGGAAATTTGTATTACAAAATCAAGTTACAATCCAATCCAATCCAATCCAATCCAATCCAATCCAATCTCAGGGTTGCATATTTTTCCTTAATAAGCTAGCCTTGGTCTTTGAAATTCATAACTTGTTTTTGTTTGGGAACACAATGCTAGCCTCGGTCTTTGAAATTCATAACTTGTTTTTGTTTGGGAACACAATGCTACTAGATTAGACTAACAAAGCTGTTGGTGATACCTGGGTTTAGGCCCGATTATAGAAGACACAGCAGAGCCTTCTTCACCTCCTAAAAGTGGATTTTGTCCCCCTTTTTGGGTTGGTTGGTAATGAGGGAAGAAAAAGAAATCCATTGCAAGACACAGAACTGACAAGGGACCAGGCCAGTGAAGTAGAGAAATTTCCCAAGGCCAAGTGGCAGAACACCAATGGGTAACCAACCCAACCAGTTAAAACTGAGGACCTTTGCGCTACCGAAGAGGGACCGAAAAGCCATTGCCCCTGGGGGGCTAGCGTGCCATATAATTTTCCATCTCAAATCGTTTTTTTTTTTTTAATGGCGAAAGTGGTAGCATGTCATATCCTCATGAGTCAAGGCAAAAGGGGTAGTGGCTTTTTGGGTGGTGGTAGGTGGGAACATAAAAAAATAAAATCCAAAGCAGCAAAAAGGGGCTGGAATCCCGTTTCCCAATTGATTAAATAAATAAATAAATAAATATCTTTTCTGGTGTTCGCGGTTTTGGGGGGATACGATACCAAAAATGTTCAAGCCTTTTTTTTTTTCACCTTCTTTTCCGCTTTCAACAAGTTTTAAAAATTAATTTAAAAATTTTTATAGCCCCCCTTCTCTTTTTCAGTTTCGCCTGCCGTGTGTGTCCGTTCGGTCAGTTGGCGAAACCATGGGCGAGAGGAGACACACAGGAAATGAAATTTCTGGCGAAACAAAGAGCTGCGCGTCGCTCGATGAGCACCTGACACTATAAAGCCCGCTCTTGCACGCTTACAAATGCCCTTTCTCTTTGCCGAAGAGGAATCTACCCTTCCCCTTCCAACCCCCATTTCTTCCTCTAGAAGAGATCCTCCTCACCTCCACCCTTGTGTCCATCTTCTTCATCTTCTGTGGTGACTGACAGGTGAGTTCGCAAATTCCAGAGATTTTGGCAAGCAAGCAATAGTTTTGTTGTTAACATCTCTGCAGCAAGTCCCAAATGGTTTGATTTTTATTTATTTATTGGTTTGGGTAGAATGATTTCCAGTGGCATTAACCTAAGGTTGTGTGCTTGAATTCTATGAACATATTATTACGTTGCAAAAAAACATTATACTACCCACCCGTCCACCCACTACCATCACTAGAGCTGGTGATAGATAGGTAGTTAGTTCGATAGCTGGAATCAAGCTGCAGTCATTGGAAGGTTGTGCTCACAGGGGCTTTTCAGAATCTCTCTTTTTTTGTGAGGAAGTAGCACTGAGGTTTTGTTTTAGTAGCTGAATCATCAATATCTTTTCTGTGTCTGATTTGTTTGCTGTTTTGTTTTTTTTTCCTTTGGGTGGGTTTGTTTTGTTTTGGTGCTAGGTGAGAAGAGGGGAGCCCAGTGAGTTCTCCAACAGGTTTGAGACACCACCGCCATGGCTAGTGGACCAGGCGCAGCAGGGAATGGGGCTGCAGTAGCCAGTGGCGAGGAATCGCCGCTGGTATACAAAGTGCAATTACCGCCCAAGAGCAATCCAGTGACGCAGGTCCTAACGGTGGCCAAAGAGACGTTCTTCTACGACGATAGTTTCCGGCAGTTCAAGCACCAGTCCAAGCGGAACAGATCCATCTTGGGCATCCAATACGTCTTCCCCATTTTCGAATGGCTCCCTCACTACACATTCAAGAAGCTCATCGGTGATTTCGTCGCTGGTCTCACCATCGCCAGTCTCGCAGTCCCACAGGCAAGCAACCAATTTCTCATCTCATGCAGTCCATATTCCTTGTTCCATCCAGTGCTAGCTTTCCTTACTACACGAGAGGGTTTTCCAGATCATGCCCCAATTGCTGCTGCTGCTGCTGCTGACTTCAAACAATCCTCCTCAAAGCTACAAACCCATTACAGCCCTAGCTAGAGTTGCCCCAAAACTTCCCACCACAAAAAATTTGATCTTGTGCAGATTGCGAATTGTACAATTTTGTTTCCAGCACCCGAGTGCACAAATGCTTCCAGTACCCATTTGCACAAATGCTTCCAGCCCCCATTTGCACAACTTTTCAATCTTATGGATTTGCAGCCTGAATAGGAGATTTGGGTCATGTTAGATTTTTTGTAGGGGAAGACACTGGCATGTATGTCAGTGGTAAGAATGTTTTGCCATTTCATTCAATGGGTACTAGGATGTTCTTGCATCAAGTTCAAAACTCATGGGGATTTTACAAAGAAGAATGTTGTAGACACTAATTTGGTGATCAGCAGCAGTAAATCTTTGGGTGCAGCTAGCTCCAGGGGTTTCCAGGTAGAGAGAGAGAGAGAGAGTCCAATTCCAATTCTCTGGTCTGATGAGCTGCTCACTTGTCATCATATGCAGGATCTTGGATATGCAAAACTGGCGAACTTGGGTTATGTGCATGGCCTCTGTAAGCCCCGGCTTTTCCCAGTCCATAGTGTGCTTCAATTCTGACCCATAGCTAGAAACTGTTTCTTCTTTGATGTAATTTGGTTTCGATCTATGGCCATGATCTTTCTGTTAAAAAAATTAAAAACCAGTGGTAAAACCTTTGTTCCAATTGAATCCAGTATAGAGACAGAGCCATGGTGTGTGATGGGGGCAGTGTTGGAGTTGACGTGAAATTTATTTACATCTACAATAATTTAAAATTTTTCCCCCCCCACCAGATTCGAGCTTTGTGCCTCCACTCATCTACTCAGTCCTGGGTAGCTCAAGGCACATTGCAATTGGTCCGGTAGCTGTGGTGTCACTTTTACTGGGCACTTTATTGAGGAACGAGATAAATCCTACAACAGACGCAGACGGATATCTTCGACTCGCCTTGTCTGCAACTTTCTTCGCTGGCGTCTTCCAGGCAGGCTTGGGCTTTCTAAGGTTCCTTTTCTGTAACCCCCAAATTCACTGCAGAATCAAGGTTTTGAATCAGCTAAAATTTTCCCTTAATTTTACACCACCTTTTGTATTCATTTCTTTTGGTCCTCATGTGTGCTAAGTATCAGGGCTATGCATACCAGAGCACTTGAAGGTATGTCAGGATTTTCAGACAAATTTCCTTGTGGCATTTTGTGGTTTCAGGTTGGGTTTTATCATTGATTTTCTGTCACATGCCACAGTCGTGGGGTTCATGGCGGGTGCTGCCATTACCATTGGGCTACAACAGCTCAAGAGCTTACTCAATATCCCTACAGCACATTTTACTACCAAAAGTGATATTGTGTCTGTTCTGCGTTCTGTGTTCCAGCATACCTATCAGGTCAATATCTTGAGAACCCCCACCTTTGCTTTTCCCATGAACCATTCCCAACTCTTGCTTCCAGAAGAACCCTAGTGTGTGGGTCTTCCTTCCTTACATTATAGCCTGCAAATTGATTTTTGAGAGGAATAGAGAATGACTTCTGCTTTTGAAGTTGAGGTGCAGAAATCATTGAACTCATGAGCTTACAGTGCACCTCTTTGCTTTTATGTGCAGTGGAACTGGCGTACGATAGTGATTGCACTTGTCTTCTTGGGATTTATTCTATTTACAAAATATCTGGTAATTACAGTTCCTTGCAATCTCTGCTTCTTAATGAGCCTTTTTTTTTCATGCAAGTCCCCAGTCTGTGGACACCAATTAGAGGCTGGTAAAGATCACTAAGCAATATTGAAACTTTAGTTCAGAAGCTAAGGATTCTTCAGGTAATAAAATCTGCTTTTATATAGTCATACTTTGGCGGCTGAAATTCTATGCAGCAAAGCTACCAGACTACTGAGTTTATTGGAACTGGTTTGGTGCCTTTTTTTATGAACTGCAGGCCCATAAGTGGAAGAAAATGTTCTGGCTTACAGCTGTTGCACCACTTGTGTCTGTGATCTTGGCAACTGCATTCACCTATATTTTTAAAATTAACAACGACAATGTGGCTATCGTAAGTTTTCATCTTTTTTAATCAGCATGTTTTGATGATGAGACCTTAAAACTGAGCAGAGCCTGGTACCCTTTTACAAGAATACAACATCCAACAGGTCTGTGTGGAGTTGGAATGAAGACTGTATTGAGTGTTGGTTACAAAATCCTGAGTCTTGGTCCCCAAATCTCATGAGTGCAACAGTCTTCAACAAAATATTTCCTGTTGTACACATGTTGAACTTGAGAAGTAGTAATCTGTTCATGCTTTTTGCAGGTTGGTGATCTTACGAAGGGAATTAACCCATCATCTGTTCATCAATTAATTTTCTCGGGACATCTTGTCGGCACTGCTGCCAAGATTGGTTTGGTGGCTGGTCTCATTGCTATCACTGTAAGATGGGTGATCTTTTCTTTTTTCTTTCCAAACTTTAAAGTTTTCAGCTTTGTGATTTGTGATCATATGTATATTCATCAGGAAGGTGCTGGAAACCAAATTGGAACGATTATGCTGCATTCCATGGGACAATATCTGTTTGAAGACTAATCTCTAGAAAATGTTTTGTTGATGGGAAAATATATTAGGAAGGAATTGCCATTGGACGAACTTTTGCAGCACTGGAAGGCTATCACATTGACGGTAACAAGGAATTTATGGCATTTGGCATCATGAACATGGCTGGCTCTGCCACTTCATGCTATGTCACAACAGGTGTGCACTCGTAATTATTGATCATCCTGTCAGAATGAAAAAGGTTTCGAGATTGCCTTTGAATCAACATGATACTTGCAGTCTCTGAAACAGTGCAGAAGTGAATTTGAGCAGTTTGTGATGGGTGAATTTTGATCGATCTGCAAATTTCTGGTGGCAAAAATTCTCCAGGCTCTTTCTCAAGATCTGCAGTGAACTACAATGCGGGCGCATACACAACAGTGTCGAACATTGTGATGTCACTTGTGGTGATGGTTGTTTTGTTGGCTCTGACACCACTGTTCAAATATACACCCAACGCCATCCTAGCATCTGTCATCATTGCTGCCGTTATTTCATTGATCAACGTCAAGGCAGCATACCTCATTTGGAAGGTTGATAAATTTGACTTCATTGCAATGTTGGGTGCTTTCTTTGGCACCTTGTTCATTACCGTTGAAATCGGCCTTCTTATTGCTGTAAGCAAAGCATCCACCCTGCCCCCAAATCAGTGTTCACTTCATCATTGCTAGCACCATGATCATGAATCTGGGTAAAGGACAAACAGGATCTCATATATTCCATGCTGTACTGTTGCTTGTATTGCCTGTCTTCCAGTAAAACCTAACCACATTGCCTGGGTCGTGAACCTTTTAGGTTTCTGGGAATGGATTGGAGAAACTGTGGATAGTGCCAGTGAATTAATGTGGGTACTGATTGTGTGAATGGTGCATTGAGCAGGTTTCTATTTCATTTGTGAAGCTGTTGTTCACGGTGACAAGGCCACACACAGCCTTGTTGGGCAACATCCCTGGGACTAAAGTTTACCGGAATGTGAACCAGTATAAGGATGCCATACGGTTGCCAGGTGTTCTGGCCATTCGTTTGGATGCACCCCTTTACTTCTCCAACTCCAACTATATACGTGAAAGGTCAGCTAGTTTCTTGCTTGCCAGTTGACCCATGAATACTTTTTTCAACAAGTCCAAACTCTTTTTGTATTAGACTTCTAAACCCTTCACAGGCTTGAATACTGATCACCAAAACATTTGCTGTAAATAACAATCGTCTGATCCAAGGATTTAGCACCTTGTTCTTCCAGACACCAGGATTGGTACCAAATTTTCTGGTAATTTTCTCTTGACTAGCAGAATTTGGTATGAAAATTTTCAGCTGAAATTTACTAGACCTAAGTTATTGTGGAGAACTGATGCCTCATGTGTTGCACAGGATTTTGAGGTACCTGCATGATGAGCTGGAGAATGTGGCTCTTTCTGCCAACGGTGTGCCTGTCCAATACGTCATTTTGGACTTGACTCGTGAGTTCCAACTTCACAATCCTTGTTTGCTACCAAACAAGCACCTGCACTTTCAGATTGTTATTTAATACTATTTTGTGTGTTTTCAAGCTGCAGGATTCTCATTGAATTAGACGGTACTTGCACTAAATCAGACATCCCCTTTGATTTCACCTTGAGGTTTTTTTGGTCTATAATTGTCCAAATACAGACCAATTTTTTTTTGGTGATGATAGGAGTATGTCAAGTGAGATTGTAGCTGAAGTTTATACAGGACTCACATGGTATGTGCAATGTTACAGCGGTGATAAACATTGATGTGACGGGTATCATTGCCTTGGAGGAACTGGACACTGCATTCAAGAAGAAAAACATCCAGGTACAGAATATTATTGGAATTGATGGAACTAGGTTGAGGACTCCTTTTTGAACACCCATTTGTCAAAATCAGGACCTTGCCCACAAATTGCTTCAGAGCCATCCAAACAGTTGGGAAGTTTATTAGGTGGATAGAGAAGACCCATTATAATCTGATAACAATCTATTGGGAATTGTGTTTCAGCTGGCGATCTCAAACCCAGCAACATCAGTGTTGGAGAAGCTGGCCAACTCAGGTTTCTTTGAGCGTTTGGGCCAACAGTGGGTCTTCTTGACAGTCGCTGATGCTGTGCAAGTGACCTCTTTACTGGTGAACAAAAACTTTGGCGAGAAAGTTGTTTAATTTAATCCTCAAAATCTCTAACCTGGTTGAGCTTAGTGTATCACTTTATTTCGTTTTTGGATCTTTGTTCAATCCAGGTGTTTAGGTGTTGCACATGAATTAACCCAATCAGTGGGCAAAATGAAATAAAATGCCAGCTTTCTAGATTGCACGTGAAAAGATTTCAGTCACACCAATTAAGGCCAATCTATGGTGTGAATAGTGGAAATGGGACCTTCTTTTAAAAGCTCCAGGGTGACTCTGATTCTTTGTGCAGCCTTGAGCTGAAGAACGATCAGTTCTGTGGCCCTCTGGGACTGAATGGTTGCCCAGTTTTAGACTAGGTCACTGTGTGACTTAGAAGAGAGGCTCTTTTCAGGGGATGTTTGTCAAGGAGGATTTCAACTGGTTTCATGCACATTGAATAAAAAAGCAGACAGATTTCAACTTCCAAAACTTCAAATTCCAGTTCACAATATTGGTTGTTTGTGAGCTGAATTTTCAGTTCAGATTCTCAACTTACTGGGTAAACAGGTTTATTTTGAATTAAATTGGAGCTCTTTTTGTTTAGTATTTCCTCACACAGTTAATTAATTTGTTGTGCTGATGGTTTTGACATTCTTTTTGCTTGCTTCACATTGCAATTTTGTTTCAAGCTTGCTCGTGCTTTGTTAGCACTTGGGAGCCTCCTTTTTGCTTAAGACATTACTAAAATGTGGACTAAATTTATTCAGTTCTTGGTGGAATTGATTGATCAATCCTTAAGATCCAACATAAATTGCAAAACTCTTCAAGACCTTTTGGGTTCTCCAACTCAATCTCTGGACGATAAATTGGCAACAAGCATTGTCATTTATAAGTTGAAGTGATAAACTAAAGCAATCATGTTCTTCATGTAGTATACTACTATAAAGATGTCAAAGCAGCAAATCCATGGTTTTTCATAACATTTGGTCTGTCACCATTACAGAAAGTATGATACAGGGCTCCATAGCATGATCTAACCTTTTGGCCTCAATAGGAAGCAAGGAGGACATCAATCGAACGATCTATCTTCTTGACCATGTTTGGCTTTTGTGCCCTTAGAGCATGCTCACCCATAACAGATATGTGGGCCTCTACCAGTGTCTACCAGATCTAAAATAGTGTGCAAATGATTTTTGTTCAGGTTTTTAAATACATAATTATTAATTTAAACAACTCAAAGAATAGCATATAACTATACTCTTGGATCATATGACTCTAAGAAGAGCACAGCCCGTATGTGACACATTTTATAAGTATAGGAGAAGGGTCTTGATTTAGACCCTTCTCCTACATAAACAAACCGTAGCAATTTTCTTTCCAGGTTTTTTTTCTTCATTTAAAATTGTCTTTTGCCCTAATCATTTCTTTCAGCATTTGTGAGGTTTCATGATATCAACCTTGACTATTCTGCTTTTTCTTTCAATAAGGAAGTTCTCATCATGTCTGTTGTGTGCTCATCATCTTTGTCCATAGCTCATCATTTTGCACTTTTGTATGTTTTTGTGTTGACACTAGAATCGCCTTGCTTGTTTTTTCCTCCTTGTCTATGGACATAAGGATCGATGTGCCTTCTAGATTTCTCAAACATTAGTGTGAGCACCTGGAGAAAATCTTTGTCACTTTTCCCCCCCACTTTTATTTTGTGAATTTGCAACCTTTGTTGTGTTAGTTTGTGTCATGTTTATAGCTTCAAACTAAGTTATAACGTGACTGTGTTTTATTTTGTGTGTTGCATTTTTTTGCATGTGTTTCTTTTATTGCATCATTGTTATTTGTGTCACATGCTTCCAACAACTCTTGGATGTCCATGGGTTCCCCCCCCCAACCCCCCCCCTTTTTTTTTTCCTTCTTTATTTTGTGCTTAGCATTTGCATTAACAAGATCAACATTCTTCTAATTGTTCTCAATTGCTTCAAGCATTTGGGGCATTTTTTTTGTTGGCTAAATGGATCTAGATGGAGATATTGCATTGATGTTCATAGCAACTTGGATGGACTTGTTTGAGAGGTCTGAAGGTCAAGGGAGTGAATTAACTAATTAGGTGAAATTGAGAAGAATTGTAGGACCTAAAGTTCAAGGGTAGTTGCATTATAAGCATGAGCCACATTTGCAAATGGTCCAATCTAGGTGTAAGTTTTCTTTTGTGGCCTCCAAATTTTGATCACCCAAATGGCCCACTAGTGTCTTCACACCCTTTTGTACTTTGAACAATGAATGTCTTTTCCATGTGCATTGGTCACCCCTCTTTTGAGACACTTTGTGGTGATCTATTAGCTTCAATTCCTAGACTTACTTTAGTAGCCTACATTCCTTTTGCACATTCAATGAATGCATTTGTGTGAACATTCAGATGTACAATCTACACATGAATGTTTGAAATGAATGAAATGATTGTGCGATCGTACATATTTAAATTTGTCCTTTGAGATTGAACAAGAATGGTATGATGGTTTCTTTTGTAAGAAAACCAAGGAATTCTTCTCTTTCACAATTTGAACTTCATTAGTTTGCACCTTTGAACTTCATTAACTTCACCTTTGATAAACCTTTGAGTTTTTTCATTTTTATTAAAATTCTTTCAAAATTGCAACTAATTAAATAAAATATCATGTTGTATGTAAAAACATTATTTAAAGGCACATGTAACTTACCTTTGATGGGATATTTTAAATTGAAGTTATAATCAATTAAATTTTAGTCATTCTTTTAAACATGTGACCAAAATTTTGGTCACATGTAAATTAATTTAACACACAATTGAAAATTTTAGTTGTGTGTATCTTTGTAACACACCCTTGAAATTTTTGGCACATATAAATGAATTTAACATGCAATTGAAATTTTGTTCATGTGTATTTTTTTCATGGGATTGAAATTTTGGTTGCATGTAAAGGATGTCTTTTTTTGCATGATTGAAATTTTTCTTGTGCACATTTTACATGTAAGCAAAGTTTTGGTTGCACATTATTTTTAGGAGATCAAAGTTTTTGTCCCTTTTTTCTAGTAAAATTTTTGGTCTTGTGTATTCTTTTCCCATATATTTTTCAATTAAAAAAAAACACATAACTAAAAATTAACATGTGATTAAATTTATAGTGATGTGTTAGTTTTTGTGACCAAAATTTGGGTCACAACCTATTATTTTAATTGTGTGTTGATAACGATATACACAATTGAATTTTTGGTTACATGTTAAAAATTTGAATAAGCAATTGATAACAAGCCAACAATATCAAGAGATAAAAACAATGTTGATCCATAATGTGGGTACTTATTAATACTTCTAGTAAATTTTACATGAAAGGTGCTTCCCAAGATTTGTTTTTTTGGGTGTTGGGGGTGGGGGGGGGGGGGGGGG
>Ga0209611_10009891_pt1 | contig 14241 bp, 14 predicted proteins | sample S1TSphgellanicum_3_FD_187693 | JGI IMG/M metagenome (GOLD analysis project Ga0209611, IMG submission 187693) | Host-associated microbial communities from peat moss isolated from Minnesota, USA - S1T2_Fc - Sphagnum magellanicum MG (SPAdes) (version 2) | ecosystem: Host-associated > Plants > Peat... | reverse complement strand
TCTCCGAGGACATTATTGCGCCACCACCGAAAGGAATCCGCCCATGTAGTTCTGCGTGGACATTGGACCACCGTTGCCGTAGTAGTAGCCGAGTCCGCACGGCACGAAGCACTGCCACGGGTAATTGCCGGGCGTCTTGGGAGTCTTAAAGCTGAACGTGATTATGTTGTGTGCCGAATTGAAGTGACACGGAGCAACCCCGCACTGATTCGTCGCCGACCCCGAGACACCAATGAGCGGCACGCTCAGACCGATCGTAGGGACGGCGAAGGTGTGACCAACGCCGTTACCGGTGTACGAGTCGTACGTCGATATCTTCTTGCCATTCAGAACCTCGTAGCCGCCGATGGTGCCTTGAATCTGGCCCCACTCCTGATTACGCAGCGGACTACCCGTGTCGTACTCGTCGACTGTCATGTGCACGACCGTGTTGGCGGGCAACTCCCAGTCAGTGGTGTGCATCCACTTGCCCTGGGGATCCTTTACGAGGTACGACACCCACGTGGGATGCGGGCCAAAACCGATGACCCCCACGGTCTGCACGGTCAAGTTAACGGGAGCGCCCGCGGCTTGCGTTTTCGTAAAGTTGATGACTCCCCCTGGTGTGCCGGGCTTCAAAAACACCGCGACCGCCGTCACGATCAAAGCCACCGCCACCAGGAAGCCCACGATGACCGTGGTAAGTCTTCCCGCCATAGACATATACCGCTCCTTGGAACTGTTCGTTATATCCAGAACTCAGTTACAAAGTTATCGTGCGCCTAAGAAAATGATGTACTTAGAGGGAAAATTGAATAAGTAATTTCTTCGATTCAGATCACCCTGACGATGCTCTCGTAGACCGTCGACGCGCGAGGGACTGCTTTACGACTGCTTCGTGGATCGTGGGTACGTGCCTCAAACGTATGGTCCAAAATGCCGCACGGCCGCGCCATCATTTTCGCTACGAATCCATGAATTGGTTTCGATTCGCGTGGGACAATTGCTTCGAAGAATCGTGGTTATTGACGTCGTGTCAGGGCAGAGCGAGCATCGGTGGTACAGAATTGACTCGCCCTTCGGCGCCGTCATCGTCCGTTTCCTTCTCCGCCGCCAACTCCGCAGTTACGAGGTCTCGGTAAGCCTGAATCTCCCGCTCGACGTCGGACTCGTCCCATCCGAGCTCCTTCGCCATAAGTGACGCCACTTCGACGGCGGCCCCAACGCCACGATCGTTCGTCTCGATGGCGATTCGGGTACGACGACTGAGGACATCGTCGAGGTGTCGTGCCCCCTCGTACGTGACGGCGTAGACAACCTCCGCTCGCGTATAACCCTCCGCGTGCGTCAACGGAGCCAGCCACGAAGGATCGTTCGCCCCCTGGTCGAGCAGCTCTTGGACTAGCGTGCCGTAGCGACCGAGAAGACGATCGATTTGCTCGAGGTCCAGTCCTGTTTTCGCCGCCACACCTTCGCGACGCGATTGGAATGCAGAAAATCCCTCGCCACCGACAATCGGTGTCGTCGCCGTCACGCACGGTCCTGCGCTGAGTCCCGCGTGCTCCAGTGCGGCGTCGATGACGTCCTTCGCCATGACGCGGTAGGTGGTGTACTTGCCGCCCGACACGAGCACGAGACCGGGGAGGGGGCGGTTGACCGCGTGTTCACGAGAGAGTTTCGTCGTCTCCTCGCCCGCCCCCGCAATGAGTGGACGTATTCCGACGTAGACCGACTCAATGTCGTCCTTGGAGAGGGGACGTGCAAGGAATCGATTCAACGTCGAAAGTATGTAATCAACGTCCTTCGCGGACGCGGCGGGACGAGCGACGTCATACTCCCAGGTGGTGTCCGTCGTACCAACGACCCAATGCGCACCCCAGGGCAACACGAAGAGCACACTCTTCTCGGTGGGCAAGATCAACGCAGTCGAGAGATCGAGGGACGTACGCGGCACGACGAGGTGGACACCCTTCGCGGGATGCACCCGTAACTCCCTCGAGGTTCCCGCGAGTTCCTCGAACTTCTCCGTCCACGCACCCGTCGCCGACACCACTACTTTGGCGTGAATATCGAACTCCTCGCCCGTCTCGGTATGCAGCGCCCTGGCCCCGACGATGCGATCGCCGTCGCGCAGCAATCCAATGACTTGCACGCGCGCCGCCACGACTGCTCCGTAACTCGCGGCGGTACGCAGCACCATGAACGTGTGGCGCGCGTCGTCTTCCTGCGCGTCCCAGTACTGCACCGCACCCACGCACGCGTCCGAACGCAACGCGGGCGCCAAGGCGAGAGTACGCGTGCGCGACAACTGACGCCCGAAGGGAAGTGCGACGCCTCGTCGCCCGGTACGTGAGAGCACGTCGTAAAGCAGAACGCCCGCGCCAACGTAGAGACGCTCGAACACCCTTCGGCGCAACGGGTAGAGAAAAGAGAGAGGATGCACCAGATGTGGCGCCGTGCGTAACAAGATCGCTCGCTCGCGAAGCGCCTCACGCACCAGCGCAAAGTCGTACGTCTGCAAGTAGCGCAGTCCACCATGTATCAGCTTGGACGATCGACTCGAGGTTCCCGCCGCCCAGTCCTGCGCTTCAACTACCGCAACGCTCAGACCTCGGGTGGCGGCGTCGAGCGCCGCGCCGGCGCCGACGACACCACCGCCAACCACCAACACGTCGAACTCGGCCTGCGCGAGCTCGTTCAAGTCGTGCGCGTAGCGATCGGGCGAAAGAGCGACGACCTCCACGGATTCAACTCCTCGAAGCACTGACGGGAACGTGTCGTGTTCTCACCAGACCACTCCCTGTGTTGCGGTACTCGCGATGACGAGGCCGGTGACGAGCAACGTCGCGATGGTGATGCCCGCGTAGAGACGGCCGGTCTTCCAGAAGAAGTAGCTCAAGATGGAACCAATCAGTAAGTACACCGGGATGAACTGGAAACTCACAATGCTGAGCAGCGGCTGGCTCGACGTGAGCAACTCGCCGGTTCCTAACAGGACGCCGTACTCGAGCGCGATGAACACGACAAAGCCGAACACGAAGAGTCCCGTAGTCGCGAGCATGAACGTGCCGAGCGACTTCATGCGTGGTCGCAACTGTCCAAATACCACCACCGAGATCAAGATGAAGTACAAGAGGAATGGCAACAGGTAGTCCAACGCGATTTTCGCGTGCGTGTAGTCGACCTCCTGGATGCTGAATATCCACAACCGAACGTCGGAATTGAAGGCCCAACCAAAGAGATACACGGGCACGTAGGTCAGCGCGACCGTGGCGATACCAAAGACCAGCGTGCGACCAATCAAGGCGAGGTCGAATCCCCCGGTTGGTTCCGTGAGCCCGTAACTCGCGAGATCCCCTCGTCGTTCGCGCTTCGTCGTGAAATGCCATAGCCCAAAGAGCACGATGCCAATGAGGCCGTCCGCGACAGCCCACGTGACAATCCCCGTCGTGATCGACTCGGGGAAGAACCAGCCCGCCACCATTTGGGTCTGTCCCCAATTCTGGAAGATATAGAACGTCAGGGGACCGACGGCGCAAAAGAGCGCCGCGCTCGGCCACCAACTCCAACCACTTATGGCCTTGTTCTCGGGTCGACGTCGTACGATGCCCGCGAAGTACGGCACTCGCAGCAACTCACCGGCGGCGCCGAAGAGGAAGAGGACCACACCAATCAACGCGAGGAACGTACCACCCTCATCCCAGAGCCAGATTTGATTGCCCGCGGGCAGCGCGTTCACGCCCGTGAGCGTGGCCTGCTCCCAGGCAATCGCGTGCTGGGTAACCGCGGGGTCGAACGTCATCCCCGGGTGCGTCGTACCTTGCAGGTACAACTTGCGCGCCGTTCCCTTGGCGATCGAACCGTAGGTCTTGCCCTGCACCACGGTCGACTTGGTGCCAAACAGCGCCTCGAGCCGTGGCGACGAGGGTATGTCGGAACCCTTCGGTACGGCCCACATCAAGTCGGAGAACTCTGAGTACTTCGCCTCGATGACCTCGATGTTGCGCGGGAACGTCGGCGTCCCGGGGATGGGCTCGAGTCCCGGCGTCGACGTCGAGGAGCTCACGAGCACGACCGAACGGTAATCAGTCGGAACTTCGCCCGCGGCCAGTACCGACGCCCATCCGCCCATCGAGTGACCGATGAGTCCAATGTCGTTGTGCTTGACGATGAGCAGACCATCGAGGTAGGCCAACGCGGCGGGGCCGCCGTAGGAGTCGGTGAACGAGGGCCCCTCGGACGTACCCTGTCCCGTCTGATTGACGTCGAGGACGACGCAACCTCGTCGCGCCATCTCGACGGCGAAGCTGTCCATCGTGTCGAGCGTGTTGATGTAGCCCTCAATGGTGACGACCCCACAGGCCGGCGTCTTCGCGGTGGCGTTACGAGGGACGTAGAGAAGGCCGGTTTCAATGAGACCCGACTCGGTGGGAAAACTTACTTTCGTTATCCGGACCTTGCCGCCCGACGTTTGCGCCGTGTTGGCCACTACGCCACCGACGATGATGCAGACCACCGCGAGAAGAAGAATGAAGCGAGTGGTCTTCCACCACGCTCGTCCACCGGTACTTCCGTCAACTACGGACTCACTGCTCATGCTCATCAGGCCCTCCCCAGCGCTCGACGTTCTTTGCTACTCCACTCCCACTTGATCGTCTTCGATCCAGTCGAGCGTTCGTTGCACCGCTTTCTTCCACGATTCGTAACCAGCGTGACGCTGCGTCTCGTTTTGTAACGGAGTCCACGTTATGCCCGTGCGAACGAGACGATGCACTTCGTCGCGATCGCTCCAGAATCCAACCGCGAGTCCCGCCGCGAACGCGACGCCGTGCGACGTTGTCTCGAGCGATTCGGGACGCACGATATTCATTCCAAGTACGTCCGCTTGGATCTGCATGCACAAACTATTGGCGGTGATACCGCCGTCGACGTGTAACTCATTGAGAGTTTTCTGAGATTCCTCGCGCATCACGTCCACGACGTCTCGCGTCTGATAACAGATCGCCTCGAGCGTCGCTCGCGACAAGTGCGCCTTAGTATGAAATCTCGCCATACCGACAACGACGCCACGCGCGTCGGGACGCCAGTAGGGCGCGAAGAGACCCGAGAACGCGGGCACGAAATAGAGGCCCGCGGTGTCGGGTACGCTCGCCGCGAGTGCCTCAATCTCTTCGGCCCGAGAAATGATGCCGAGCTGATCGCGCAACCACTGCACCGCGGAACCGGTCACCGCCACCGAACCCTCAAGCGCGTAGCACGGGTCCTCGCCGTCGAACTGATAGCAGACCGTGGTGAGAAGTCCCGCGGTCGAGTGAACCACTTGCGGGCCCGTGTTCATCAGCACGAAGTTGCCCGTTCCGTAGGTGCACTTCATCGCCCCCGGCGAGAAACACGCCTGACCCACCATCGCCGCCTGCTGGTCGCCTAGTACTGCCGTGACGGGGATCTCGGCACCGAAGAGATTGCTCAGGGTCTTCACGCTCGCCGACCGGTCCGTCGAAGGTCGAATCGTGGGAAGCATCGCGCGCGGTACGTCAAATAGGTTGAGGAGTTCGTCGTCCCACTCGAGCGTCTCGATGTTCATCAGCATCGTCCGACTCGCGTTGGTCACGTCGGTGACGTGTTGACCAGTGAGGTTCCACACGAGCCAGCTGTCGATCGTGCCAAAGAGCACCTCGCCCCGTTCGGCGCGTTCACGCGATCCCTCGACGTGATCGAGAATCCAACGAATCTTCGATGCCGAGAAATACGTCGCGGGAAGGAGGCCCGATCGCTCGCGAATGAGATCCCCTCCCGTCGAGCGCGCAATGCCCCCAATGAACGATTCAGTCCGAGTGTCCTGCCACACGATCGCGTTGTACAGCGGTGCGCCGGTGCGACGATCCCAGACGACGGTCGTCTCGCGCTGATTATCGATCCCGACGGCGACGAGGTCGGCGGCCGAGACACCGGCTTTTTCGAGGGTCGTCACTACGACGGCCTTGGCGTGTTCCCAGATCTCGACGGGATCGTGTTCTACCCATCCCGGACGCGGGAGAATCTGCTGGTGCTCGAGTTGATGGCTCGCCACCTCAACACCGTCGTGATCGAGGATGATGAACCTCGTCGACGTCGTCCCTTGATCGAGTGCGCCCACGAACGAGGTCACGACGTGATTCCCTGACGTACCGCTGCGATGTCGCTCCCGCGCGGCGCCGGCGGTCGCACGATCAGCCAACCCGGAGTCGAAAATCCCACGGGAGCGACCTTAGCCAGACGTCCGAGGGCGTCGCTCACGCGCCCGCGAGGACGATGTACGAGAACGTCGCACCACCCTCGGCGACACTCCCTTCACCATTACCAGCCGTGCCCGTGACCCGCAACTTCACCTTCGACGAGAGCGACGCACGTTCTTTCGCAAACAGGTAGAGGGGCTTGCCGTCGTAGGTCACCTGATCAATACCCCCCGGACGACCAATGACGCCGATCGCCGCAACCGTCACGCCCGAGCGCACACGAGGAGGTCCCGACGTGAGGAGGGGGATCCATTCGCGCGCGCACGTTCCCGCGCAAACTGGGTTGGTCGAGCGGTCGCCGTCCATGACGTACACGGTCACCGCGAGTGGTCGGACGTTGACGTCCCTCGTGACGGCGAGAACGGTCTTCCCGTTCGAAACGACACCTGTAACCAAGGTCGCGGGACCCTGCGCGGGGGCACCATTCGACGAGGATACGAGCGACCAGTAACCGTGCCACGGGGCGAGCGGATGCACCGTTTCGACGTAATCCTCTCCTTGCGGTTTGAAGGGACGTGACGGAGGATCGAATAGGTAGAGCGGATGCCCGGCGTACGTGACCTGATCGCCAATGCCCGCGCGCACGACCGTACCCAGGAGCTTCGCGTTGACGCCACGTCCCGCACGAGGTGCGCCCACCGAGGTCAGGGCCGGCCAATCGTCTATGGCGTTGCCACGAATCGCGTCACTCATCGGACCCGAACACGTGAGCGGTACCGACGCGATGGGTCCGAGATCGTAACCCTGGGCCAGCGTGGTGCCGCAACCCAGGTGTGTTCCTTGGTCGCCACTGAATTCGTAGAGCGGGTAACCCTCGAGCACGCCCGAACCAACGACGAGCACCGAACCGTAGACGTTCGACGTGAGAAGAGCAACCACGGTGCGTTGTCTTAACGACGCGTCCAGTGGCGACGCGTGCGTGACCACCACGAAGGTTGCCACGACGCTGAGTCCGGCGAAAGTCGCGAGTAACTTCCCCCGACCCCTATGCGGCAAGTTCGACCCAGATCAAGCGAGCGGCGTCGACGGGCAGTTCGAACTGTCGACCCTCGACCACCACCTGCATCGCGCCAGATTCGTCTGGCGTCGTCACGATCTGCACCGCGCTGCCTTCGGAGATCTCGTGGCTCGAAAGCATCGTCAAGAGGTCGCGCGCCTCGTGCTCGGAGACCTCAGAGATCCTTCGCACGTTCGCTCGCGATCCCCCCGGCAACGCCGCCAACGCCGTCAGCTCGCCGTAGGCCGCGTCGCGTCCGGGAATCGGATTCCCGTGCGGGCAGGTCAGGGGGCGATCAAGCGAGGCGTCGATGCGGTCGATGAGAAAATCCGAGACCGCCGACGAGAGGCGTTCGGCCTCGTCGTCGGCGCTCGCCCAATCGAGACCCAGGACGTCGGTCAACCAGCGTTCGAGGATTCGGTGATGACGGACGAGATTGGCGGCGACTTCGTTGCCCTTAGGGGTGAGCGCGACGCTCCGATCGTGCGCGATCTCGATCCAACCGTCGCGCTCGAGTCGCTGCATGGCTTCGCTCACCGTGGGCGGACTCACCGACAGCCACGCGGCCACCTTGCCGGGGCGCACGACGTCGCCTTCGGCGGCGATGTAGAAGATGACCTCGAGATACTTGTCCACCGTCGCTGAGTTATTGCTCGACACCTAGGCTCCCCTCGTTGAACGCGCCCTCACGTGGTGTCCGCGTCGAGACGCGAGGCAATTGGGCTGATTGACTGGCTACTCGAGGACCTCGGCGCCCCATCCTCACGAACAAACTAATGCTCACGACGACGTACGCGAGCCAGACCGACACTTGCAGCACGGTGGGGTGATCGGCGTATCCCAGGAGCGAATGCAGCACGTCACCGAGACTTGACGACTCGGCGACCACGTGAGAGGAGTTCCACAGGACGTGCTCGCCGAAGGGCAACCAACCCAACTGTTGTAGGTTCTCCACCGCGTCGGCGAGTAGCCCGGCGGCGAAGACCATCAAGACGGTACCGAGCACGCGAAAGAATCGACGCATATTGAGACGCGCGCCAAGTTTGTAGATGGCGAACGCGACGGCGAGCGCACACGCCAGTCCGAGGGCGGCACCCAACAGGAGGAGATTACCGTGCACGGGGGTGGCGGCCTGTCGAGAACTCGCGAACACGATCGCCAGGGTGAAGACCATCGTCTCGAGTCCCTCGCGGCCCACCGCCTGAAACGCGAGCAGCGCGAGACCCCACCGGTTCCCTCTCGAGAGCGCCAAGTCACTTCGTCGTTCGAGTTCCTTCGCGAGACCCTTCGCGTGACGCTGCATCCAAAACGTCATGTAGGTGAGGACGGCGGCCGCCACCACGTAGGTGGTGGTCTCGAAGTACGTCTGGACGTTCGATCCGTCGTACTGGTGAATCAGCGTGAAGGCGGCGATGCCGCCCCCGATGACCAACACCAGTGCCGCCGCGACACCCCAAAAGACGTCCCTGAAGTGACCACGTTGGCCAATACGCTGCAGGTACGCGAGAAGAATGGCCACGATCATCGACGCTTCGATACCCTCTCGCAAGAAGATGACGAACGTCGGGATCATTACGCCTCCGGCAGATGGACGAGTCGGCCTATTCGGTTAGGCTAACCTAAATCCTTGGCGCCGTCAAGCGCCACCACGGAGATCTCGACGATCGTGGTCGCGTGTGATTCTCTTCTCGAAAGGGCGTAGGAAGTGTGATTCGCGTGTCGCTTCGCACCAAATGGCTGGCGGGCACGCTCTTGGCGATCCTCTTCGTCGCCGCCGTGTGGACGCTCGCGGTCGTCACGAACGAGTCGAGCCCGCCGTCGCGCGTCGCGCACATCACGATCCACGACTATATGTTCAGTCCAATGAAACTCGTCGTGCAGCCCGGCGAACACATCGTGGTGAAGAACGATGATTCGGTGGTGCACACGTTGACGTCGATCGACGACCGATTCGCCAGTGGCTTGCTCGCACCCGGTTACTCCGACACGATCGAGGCCCCGAGCACGCCCGGTACCTACGACTACATCTGCACGATTCATCGCTACATGTTCGGTGAGATCATCGTCAAGTGACGACGTGAAGTGACCGCTACCCCGCCACTACTTCGCCAGGCGATCGACGCACGACGACAACACGCCGTTCACGAACGACGGCGAGCCGTCGGTCGAGTACACCTTCGCCAGTTCAACCGCTTCATCGAGGACGACCGCTCGTGGTGGCGCATCGTCGAGGAGCAGTTCACCGATCGCCAGCGTCATGATGATGCGGTCGACGACCGCGATTCGTTCGAGCGACCATTCGTTCGAGAACTCACTGATCAGCGACTCCGCCTCGGACTGATGCTCGTGGGCCGACGTCACGAGCGAGGCGGTATACGGGTCCGGCGCGAGGGGTAGGGCCGCCAGTATCTGTTCGACTGGACGCTGCTTGATGTCGGCTTCGTAGAGTATCTCCAGTGCCCGTTCACGCGCACGATGTCGCTGGGCACCCAAGTCGCTCATTAGGCGCGCGTCATGTATTCACCGGTTCGCGTGTCGACCTTGATCACTTCACCGGGACCGACGAAGAGCGGCACTTGCACGACGAAGCCCGTCTCGAGCGTGGCGGGCTTGCGCGCACCCGACACGCGGTCACCCTGAATTCCCGGCTCGGTCTCGGCGATCGTGAGTTCCACCGACGCGGGTAACTCGATGCCGATGATCTCGTCATCGTGCAGGATCAACATCGCCTTGCCGGTCTCCTTGAGGAAATTCGAGGCGTCGCCCAGGTTCTTTGACGAGACGGGCACCTGCTCGTAGGTCGACTGGTCCATGAAGATGTAGTCGTCTCCGTCGCGGTAGAGGTACTGCGTGTCGCGCTTGTCGATGATCGCCTGCTCGAGACGCTCGTCGGAACGGTAGGTTCGCTCGATCACCGCACCCGACCGGGCGTTGCGCAACTTGGTGCGCACGAACGCGCCACCCTTGCCGGGCTTGACGTGCTGGAACTCGATGACCGAGAACAAGCCCTCGTCGATCTTGAGCGTGATGCCGTTCTTTAAGTCAGAAGTGGAGATTGCCGCCATGGGCCGGTACCTTTCGTGAATCGAGCGTTGCCCATTCTACTAAGTCGGGTACCCGTCGGTTCGATCCCTAGGCCAACAACCTCGCGACGGCGTCGACGGCGAGGTCGTAACTCAGCGCGCGAAAACCGGTAATCGAACCATTGACGACCCCCGCCAACGTGCTGAGGTGTCGAAGGGGTTCGCGCGCGGCGGGATTCGAGAGGTGGATCTCGATCTTCACGCCCTGAAATGACGCGAGCGCGTCGGCGAGCGCCCACGACGAGTGCGTAAGCGCCCCGGCATTGATCACGATCGCCGCCGCGATGCCGTTCGCGGCGTGCACCGCCTCGATCAGGTCGCCTTCGAAATTCGACTGGAGATGACGCACCGTGAAATCGCGGGCCTTGGCCTGGGCACGGAAACGCTCCACGTGTTCCTCGAGCGTCTCGTGACCGTAGATCTCGGGACTACGGGTCCCCAGTTCGTCGAGGTTGGGACCCGACAGCAGCAGTATCTCCCTAGTCATTTCCCTGGTCATTTCCCTGGTCACGCTTCACCTCGGAACTCCTCTAGTACGTGGGTCACGAGTCCTGGGTCGATCCCCGCCACCAGCTCGAATCCCGACGGACCCGCCAGCACAAAGGTTAAGTCGTGGTGCGCCTTCTTATCGTGACCCATGGCACGCACGATGTCCGCGGTGACGAGTTCCTTCGGCACCACCGTCGACAGACCGAATCGCGCCAGCACGTCGTCGTGGTTCGCCACGACCGATTCGTCGACCCGACCCAGTGCGTGGGCGAGACGCGCCGCGAAACCCAGCCCGATCGCCACGGCTTCACCGTGGCGAAGCTCCTCGCGACTTCGTTGCAGCGAAAGCGCCTCGATCGCGTGCGCGAGCGTGTGTCCGTAATTGAGCAGGGCGCGCTGTCCACCCTCGAACTCGTCGGCGCTCACGATACGGGCCTTGAGCGCCACCGAGAGATGGATGAGTTGCTCGAGCGACGTCCCGGCAATATCGTTCGCGTCGCGCCCCTCGAGCAGCCAACATTTGGCGACCTCGCCCAACCCGCTCTGTCGATCGCGTGGGTGCAGGGTCGCGAGGGTCTCGTCGTCGCACAACACCGCGACGGGTTGATGGAACGCGCCCACCAGATTCTTGCCCGCGGACAAGTTCACCGCGGTCTTGCCACCAATGGCGGCGTCCACCTGGCCCACGAGCGTCGTCGGCACGTGGATCAGGCGCAGCCCCCGCAAGTACACCGCCGCGACGAACCCCGCGAAGTCGGTGATCGCTCCCCCACCGACGCCCACGATGACGTCGGCGCGCGAGACGTGGAGCGAGGCCAACTCCTCACATACTGATTCGAGGATCTCGAGACTCTTGGCGTCCTCGCCCTCGGGAACCTCGACGACGTGCACGTTGCGCTCCGGCAAGAAATCGAACCAGGGTTCGTCCATCAAGAGTGACGACGTCACGACGACGCACAGTTGGTAGCCGCCACAGCGCTCGCGCAGCACGGAGGAGAGTTCGTGGCGAACCCCCGCGCCAATGCTCACGTCGTAGGACCGGCCCGCGAGGGCGACCTCCACCTTCATTCGTCCTCACCCTTCACTCTCTCCAGCACCTGGTCGATGACCTCGTCGAGCGACACCGACGTGTCAATCCGCACCGTCGCCACTTCGCGGTACCACGACTCACGTTGTGCTCGAAGACGCGCGATTGACTCGCTCGGGTCGTCGCCTAACAACGGTCGGTCACCCGTGGCGACTCGCGCCACGATCTTCTCGTCCGCGCAGTCCAGCCAGTACGTCCGCTCGTCCACGAGGCGCGCGCGGGCCTGCGCCAGCGTCACACTGCCGCCGCCCGTCGCCACCACCGCGTCGGTCGCGAGGGCCTCGACCAGCGCCTCGTACTCCCTTTGTCGAAAGTGCTCCTCACCAACCTCGCGCAAGTAGTCGGGCACTGATCGTCCCACCGCCGCCGCGAGGACGTCGTCGGTGTCGATCGCCGCGACGCCCCAACGCGACGCGAGTTCTCGGGCGACGGTGGTCTTGCCGGTACCCGGCAATCCCACGAGCACGAGTCGCGCCACGTCTATTCGGGGCGGGCGTGTGAGGAGGTGGAACCGAGGTTCGCGACGTACGTCGCGTGATTGCGCACGAATTCCTCGACGGAGTCACCGCCGAACTTTCGCATCGCCTCATTGGCGAGGACGAGCGCCATCATCGCCTCGGTGACGACGCCGAGCGCGGGTACCGCGGTCACGTCGGTGCGCTCCTTGAACGAGACCGTCGATTCACCCGTCGCCACGTCGACCGTCTCGAGCACTGGCCGATTGAGCGTCGCGAGCGGCTTCATGGCGACCTTGGCGATCACCGGCGCGCCCGAGGTCATTCCCCCCTCGAGTCCACCCGCGTGGTCACTGCGACGGACGTAGCCGCCGCCGCTCGCGAAACTCTCGTCGACCGCGATGGCGTCGTGCGCCACGCTGCCGCGCTGGGACGCCTGGATCATCCCGTCACCGATCTCGACGGCCTTGACCGCCTGGATGCTCATCAACGCACCCGCCAACAGGCCGTCGAGTTTTCGGTCCCAGTGGACGTAGCTGCCGAGGCCCACCGGCACGCCGTAGGCGATCACCTCGACGATGCCCCCGAGCGAGTCGCCCTCCTTCGCCGCCGCCTTGATCTCGAGGATCATCTGGGCGGCGGTCGCCTCGTCGAAACAGCGCACTTCACTCTCGTCGACGAGTGCCTGTTCGCCGGGCCCGGGTCGCACGTCGAGTGGCGACGCCACCTGACCAATGCGCACCACGTGACTGAGTATCTCAACACCAATCGTCGCGAGCAGCGCCTTCGCGAGGGCGCCCGCCGCGACGCGCGCGGCGGTCTCGCGCGCGCTCGCTCGTTCGAGGACGTCACGCGCGTCATCGAACGCGTACTTCTGCATGCCCGCGAGGTCCGCGTGTCCCGGACGAGGCTTGGTGAGCTTGTCCGACGGGGTGCCCGGCGCGGCGGACATCTCCTGTTCCCACTTGGGCCACTCCGAATTGAGGATCTCGATGGCGACCGGCGAACCGAGCGTGCGCCCGTGACGAATGCCCCCGATGAGGCGAAGTTCGTCGCGCTCGAAGCGCATGCGCGGACCACGCCCGAAGCCGAGTCGTCGACGACTGAGCGCGTCGCCGATCTGTTCTTCGGTGATCGCGAGACCCGACGGCAATCCCTCGATGATCAGGGTCAGCGAGGGTCCGTGGCTCTCACCGGCCGTCAAGAAACGCAGCATTCGCCAATTCTAGGCGGGGGGAAGGAACTATTCGTTGGTGTAGAAGGGGTTGACGCCCGACGCGTGGTCGGTCACGTCAACGACCCCCGTGAGCGCGGGAATCGCCTCACGAAGTGTCGTCTCGATGCCTTGGGAGAGCGTCATTCGACTCATCGAACAACCCTGGCAACCACCCGACATCTTGATGTAGGCGACCTTCTTCTCCTCGTCCATCGCCACGAGGTCGGCGCGACCACCGTGGGACGCAATCGCCGGGTTGATGTTCTGGTCGAGTACCTCGATCGCGAAGAGTGCGGTAGGACCTTCGACGCCGAGCGCGAGGATGTCCGCGGGCACGCCAGGGTTCATCTCCTCGGGCGTGGGCACGTTGGGATTGACGAGCACCAGACCACCACCACCGTCGGTCGCGAACTCGAGACGGCTGCCGCGCAGACGATCGATGCTCGACTTCGGCACCACGATGGTGACCCCACCGTCGCTGCCTATCGCCGCACCCTCGGGCGCGTCGGCGAGATCGGAAAAGTAGAGGTCGTACGCGTAGCCGGGGCCCTTCGTGCCGGTGACCTCAACCCACAACGCGAGAGCGTCGCTCTGCTCTTCGTTCTGCAGTGCGTCCAACACGACGTTGCGCGCGTCATCGGTGAGTTTCAAAACGTCAAA
>Ga0209611_10009890_pt1 | contig 14243 bp, 12 predicted proteins | sample S1TSphgellanicum_3_FD_187693 | JGI IMG/M metagenome (GOLD analysis project Ga0209611, IMG submission 187693) | Host-associated microbial communities from peat moss isolated from Minnesota, USA - S1T2_Fc - Sphagnum magellanicum MG (SPAdes) (version 2) | ecosystem: Host-associated > Plants > Peat... | reverse complement strand
AAAGTGCTTGAAGTTTTCCGCCACTTGGAGCTTGGACAAGTCTACATGAAGAGGTCAACTTTGGTCAACTTTTCACTAGTTTTTCTCAACCTTTGTGTGTCTACCCATTGTGATATGAATTTTAAGAAGGTTTCTTGTTTATTTCAATTGGGTTGTGCATTCTAAATATCAATGAATTGAAAATGTTCAACTTTTTTAAGGATTAGCTTCACATTATAGGGACAGTTCGTATGGGTTCAAAAATGCTTGAAAACATTATGTCAAAGGAAGTGTCGTAGGTCTAAAATGTTATTGATAAGGAGCATTGAACTAAAGAAGAAGTCCTCTAGATGCAACAAAATAGTTGACAACAAATCAAAAATTTTGGGTTCTGAATCATTGCGTATTAGATTCATGGGTTTTTTTGTGTTGAACGAAAGTAGTACCAAGGTCAACGTGCCAACAATGCAAGTCATGAGGCAAGTGATGTGTCATTTTCCAATAATTTTGCAAAGTTTTCATAGTTCCACCAAGTTCCAAAAAGGTTTTTATCTTACAACCTTGAACATGGTATCATCTCCATGAAGAAACATGTTTTGCTTGTGAACATGGCCTAATATTGTTGAAGTACGTGGCACATATGAATGCCCTAGAAAACACCATTAGCAAATGGTAGAAAAGAAAGCATAGGCCATTTGTAACACCTTTAACGATCACAATTTTTTTTGGAAGTGTGAGGCCTTACAAAAAATCCCACCTTATTTAGATGTAGTTCATTCAAAATGTTATGTTGATGATTACAAAAGGTTATATGTTGTTGTTTCTTGTGGAAAACTTTTGGTTGAGGCAGGTCTGGTTCCATTTATGTGGTCAAGTACAATTTCTATTTCGAAAACAATTTGTTCATGAACATTTTTGTGCTTTGTTACAAAAAACCATGGAGGTGTATGTGATTCTTGCCATTGGTTAGTGTGCAATTGTGACAACAACTTTTAACCTGCAAATGTCAAAGTTAGGTTTTGACACCTTCACTTTGGTTGTTAATTTCATTAGCCAAGACTAGGTTCTTCATCATATAATACTTGGATTGTTTGAAGCACCCAATATTTCTAAGGTCCAAATCTTTTAAGGTGTACCACTAAGAACAAAAAGGACCTAGTCATTAATGGAGTTTTTTTTTGTCTTATATTTTGATCCCCATTAATTTTAATGAGTCAAAATGTGTCAAATATTTTATAAGTTCCATAATTTAGACCATTACAACTCCAAATTCCATCAATTTCATCCATTTTGTGTTTTTACATGGTCAAAGAAAACTATATAAAGGAGTATAAAAAGAGTGACAACGTGACATTATTTTGGTATTCCTTAAAAAAATTGAACCCTTTAGTGCAACTTTTGCAAAACATGTGAAGGTTTTGTTAGCAGAGTTCAACTTGACAAAAAAGGTTATAGTCTATGTTAAAGATGAAAAAGCTAATCTCAACTCTCTCACAACTAGCATCACTTTTGTTGTGTCTTGTTAATCATTACAATTACCTCAACTATTTGTTGGCTTTTGTTTTAGTCATGTTATGTCAAAAACATATTAGTATGTTACTAACGAAACTAAGGTTGGTGTGGCCATGAAGGAAATTAACTTGAAAGATCCCCAAATTGCACTTTAGAAGACAATCACTTGGATTAAGAAGTTCGAGAAGGGTGGAATTGAGTGGTAGAAGGCTTACCAAGAAATTGGCATGCAACACAAGGAACTAAAGACCCTTGTGAAAACCCATTTCACTTCCAAGGTCATCATATTCCAAGAAACCTTGGAATATGTTAATGTAATCAACATTTACTACATGCAATAAAATTCATCTTTGCAAGCTAGGGTTCCCAATGGTCTTACATGGGCAATTGCCCAAGCGATAACTAAAACTTTAAACCATGTTCCTCACAAATGTAAATTATTCAATTAATGCAAAGTTTATCTAATGCATGACTTACTATTTTGGAAATCATGGGGACGATGAATAAGGAATATGCACATCAAATTATTGTTGTTCCTCCATTACAATATGGGGAATTTGATCAAGAGATAGAGATTTTGTATGGCAAAATGGTTGTAGAAGTTATTAATGTGCTATGTCCTTTTCTAGGTTTTGCAAAAACCTTCTTTCAGGAAAAAAATCATATGATGTTTGCATTGATGTTTGATCCACATTTTAAAGGCATGGATTGCATCATGGATCACATAAGCAAAGATCGAACAGCTAAGTTGGTACAACAATATGATGATCTAGTTTTGCTACCATTATTTAATAGTACCATGGGTTTTCTAAATCCAAGTCAAACTACAACATCTTTAGTTTTTGCACCACCTTAACCTTCTTCAAATGGGTTGTTTGGGTTAGTTGTTTCATCACAATAAGTTTCTAAAAATCTTCTCAAAGTTAAAATTTTTATGTTTTGCAAGTTTCATGTGGAGAATGCAAATGGGTTTAATCCATTAAAATAATGGGCAAATAATCGATCTAGATTCCCAAATGTGGATTTTATGGCACAATAAATTATGGGAATCCCATGTTCACAAATTGAAACAAAATGAATCTTTTTAGTTATAGGTGTATTCACTAACCTATGATAGTGTCATCTTGGGGTTGACAATCTTGATAAGCTTGTAATGATTTACAAGAATCAGTTTAGTGATTATGCAAGGAAGTTCATGTTGTGGACCAGCTTGTAAACAACACATGCCATTTGGATTTCTATAGAAATAGCTTTCCTATAATGAGTTTCTTGTTTCATCAAAACAACTTGCAACCTATTGGTTATGTTAAATAAAGCGGATTTGGACATCCTAAAGTTTTCCACCCATTTATCATCCTCATACTTAGTAAAGAAAAATCTAGAAAACCATACAATGCTCCTTAGTTTTACCTAATGCCCCAAATCTTGCAACAACACACAAAGAGAACTTCACATGTGAAGATCATGTAATGCAATTACTGCAAGTAGAAATTCAATGCTAGCTTGGGCAATAGATGGGTCTTAGATGTATGAAAAAAGATCCAAAAATAGAAAATGTTAAAGGAAATTGAAAACATGATCAAAAAATTGAAATAAAATCATGCACCCTTTCACAAACAAGACATTTTCTTAAGTTTCATCCATACTTGTTTTTTGATGTTATAGAAGAAAGACAATGAAAACTAAAGGACAAATATAATTAAAAGAAAAAATGAACACATGTTCTTTAATGTTGTAAGAGGAAAAATGGACATAACAAAAGAAATAGAGACAAAAAAAAGGAAACCATGATGAGCACAAATAAAAAAACAAACAAACATAAAAAAAAAGAAGATGACAAGTAGGGGAAAAAAAATTTTAATTACTTGTTTACTTCATGATGTTGAAAAGGGAAATAATGTTTTGTGATGTTGCAAAAGGAAACGATGTTCACAAAAATAAAAGGGAGATGGAGTAGTGCCAAAATTAGAGTGCCAAAACCTATAGCAAACTCCACCAGTTCAAACTTGTAAACAAAACAATGAAAATTTGAAAAACAAAGTAACAAAACTTACAAAAAAAAAACATTGCAAACAAAAAAATAACAAAAGATACGAAGCACATATAATGTAAAGTGTAGATGAGAAACAAGGTGTCAAAATGTTAAAGTGTAGATGAGGAACAAAATGCTAAAATGTAAAACATCAAAGTGTAAAGAAGTTGAGAAGGTTGCAAAGGCTTTGTAGGTCACAAAATGTAATGTGAAGTTAAGAAACAATAGCAACAAGTTTTAAAAGAAGAATTGACATTGAATAGCAATGTGCAAATAGTTGAGACAAAGCACCAATGTTGACAACCATGAGAGAAAAATGCACAATGCAAGAGAAAAATGAACACAATGTGAGAATCTTGAAAGAGAAATAAAGTTTTGACATGAAAGAAAAATGGAATCAAGAGAAGGATGAAAAAGATGATGAACTTGTTTGCATGACTATGAAATTGCCTCTTTTTACAAGCGAAATTTCACTAAAAATTGAAATTAAATTTTAAAAAAATGAAAATCAAGTGCTTTTGGATGTTTTTGGTCATCACAAGTTTTTTTTAAACTAAAAATTGCCAAGTTTCTATATTTGAGCTTTAATACTCCTAGTAACCTTTTAAAGGTGAGGCTAAAGCAAAAATGGTTGAAGCATAAAGGCAAGTTAAAGCGAAATGCACCCTAGGGGGCACCTGTAATCGTTCTTGATCTAATGGCTTTTTAAGGCATATTCTATTATAAAAACCACATCAATTGTCACCCTCAAAATTATCACTTCTTGCTTCAAAAATGTTGATTTCTTTGTAATTTAAAATACATGAAAAGAAGCTGAATATACCCTTTAAAATCTTCTATGTATTAAGTCTCTAATCTTCATAATAATCCTTGAGACCCAGTTTCCCTTCTATTGAATCACTAAAAGGATAATTATTACTAATTATGCCATAAATAAAAAATATGTCACTCTAAAAACTTGGGATGGTCTTTTATAAAGGTGTGCCAAAATATTTCCTTCACATAAATAAACCTTAAAATGATGGAATAAGGTAGTTCCATTATTGAATTCACATAAATTAATAAATTAAATATTAAAAAATATTGCCTTATTGGTATGTGTTGTTGTGTTAAGTCAAATAAAAAGTTGACACATTTGTGAAAACCATTTTGAAACCAAAAATATATATAGATTCCAGGTAAGTAGTTTTTTTTTGGTGATTTTTTTTTTAGACAAAAAAATAATGAAAATTTGGAAATTCTTTTTTTTTAGTGTAAATTCGACTAGTTTTGCAATAAAAAAACATTGGTAAATAGTTCATCATATTCCACAATCACCTAAAAATAATGTATCTCCTTATACATTAGGTTGATAAAACCTTAAACAATGACACTATAATTTTCAAATTTTTTCCAAATTCCATAATTCCCTAATAAGGTAAATATATAGTTGAATTTGTTTAAAAGCACAATGGCAAACTTAACTTGATAAGCCATTGGCAACCCCAAGTAAAGCTCTTTGGCAAAGGGCTAACCGAAGGTACATACCATACCTACATACCAAGTTCACCAAAAAATAATTCAAAATTTTTTTTTTGGAAAAATATGAAGATAAAACAGTGAAATGTTAAAATTTTATATTAAGAAAAAAAAAGCTCAAAATTCCTAGAAAAGAAACATTGTTGTACAATGCATTTTGACAATGTCCAAGTTGCACACCCACATGATTAGATTTTTAAAAAAAAGTAATTTATGCAACCAAAGTGGTTATCATCCAAAGAAAGATGTTTTTAAAATGATGATCATCCCTAGGAAGATTTAACTAAATTTGGTTATAAGCACGATATGAAATATAAACATTTAATCATCCTTCTAAAATTCTCACTACACACACAGCATGGGAAAATGTTGCTTTCAAAAGATTTTTTTTAATAATTAAATTTCAACATATTAAAATTTGGGAAAACAAACCTTAATTTTCAAAATTAATTAATTATTCATTTCAACATGAAAATCTTTCTATGGGAGTATGAAAGTTGAATTTCATAATGGTATTGTTTTCACATCATGAACCATAATTCCAATTTTTCATCAAATACACATTGACAAGGGTGAATGCATGATACAATGGGTCGAAAATGACAAAATTTTCATTTCATATAAGTCCATACAAAGTCCATAAAAAATGTTCAAATTGATATGGTTATTATTTTCTTAGATATCATTATTGTGATATTTAACTAATAAATGTTGTCCATTTATGAACGTTTGCAAACCTAAGCCAAAACTTATATCGAAAGATGTTGATGTCATTTTTCAATTTTGAAATCCTAAAAGAAAACTCACAAAGTTCATATGAACAATGCCCCAAGTAAAGCTTTCAAAAAATATGTTTTTGAGAAAAAATAATTAAGAAACAAACAAAATTTGTAATTTATATGAATTTATAAAAATATGGTCTAATTCTAACCATTTAAAAGTCCCAAATTGTCGCAACCCTACTTAAAAGGAGTGTAAGGATGAAACTCACTCTCGAAATTGGGACTTGGGAGTCCTTTGGGACTCCCAAAACTTTAGAGTTCAATTGTCAAAACACCTCGCATTGGGGTGTTCTTTATATCATTGGAAACCTATTGAAGTGTAGATGTCGAAAATAGCCTCGCATGGGCCATTTGAACATATGCAGCACAAGTTATGGCAAAAAGAAGGGTCAGAAGTCAAATTGGCAATTTGATTCCCGACCATTAAAAGTCAAGAATTGGCCCAACCCCAGTGTGTGCAAGTGGAGTGTGACACATCGTTGAAAAGCTCTTGAGGAGAACTACAACTTTGCTTCATACCTCATCCCAATTGAAGGTCTAAGCAAAGAGTTATGATCGCTCAAAATCTCGGGAGTCCAAACCAAGATAGTTTCGGGATTCCTCCTTGGGAGTCCTGGGACAAAAAGTCATTCGGATGTGGGTGCTGCGTAGAGGCACAAAGTATACTATATGGGGGAAGGTGGTGGCTTCCCCCGAATCTGGGCCGTGGTGAATCAAATGAGTCCAGAGTTGCCTGTGGCTTGTCCTAGCACCAAGGGTGCTTCGGAAAGTGAACTAACCAACTTGTTAGTTGGTTTGATGCAGGATCGAGTAAGTGAATAGCTTGTCACTCTTCCTAATCCCATCTCGGAGCTTCAACACGCCCCTCTACCCCTTCTAGTGCTGAGAGTTAGGAGCATGCCCCAACTTTTTTCACAATTCCATTATGAGAGTAACTTAGACCCAACTTGGGTCTAACTAGGGATTTGGGAGTGCGTCACAAACTATGATTTGGTTAAGGTTAACAAAGAAAAGGTTCTTGATATAAATTTATCATTTCATATTACAACACATATTAAACCACTAACAATAATTTAGAATGAAAATCAATACAATTTTATGCATTTTTTAATGTTACAACTAGATGACGATTCCATATTTTCATATTTCAAAAGTCCATTATTATAGTGGACAAACTATTTATCAAAAAATAATTTGACAAAAATGTTCATAATCAAGTTGTTAACTTAGATTTAAGTTTCAATTGATATATTCAAGGACATATTAATCACCAAACACATTTGAACCAAAATACCTATGAAAAAAAAACACCATTCCATCACAAAAGTGAGCCACCATTTCTTGCATTTACCCACAAGCTTTTAATAACCAAAATAACTTCAAAAAATCTTCTTAATATCCCACCCAAGTATACACAAACTCAGGCATGGACTGCAACCTTTATAACCATCTTATGCATTGACTATGAAATTTTTTAATTGAAAAGGTATGTAACCCCTTTTATGCTCGGAAGAATTTTTTTCATTATTTGCAATTGTAAACATGTAAATTTGTAGATTTCATAATAGCTTCTTTATATTTGTGAATTTCCATACTATTATTATATCTTTTTATGATTATTTAGTTTTAAAGTATGGTGTCATAAATGGTTGAATAGGTAAAAATCCAAAGATGAATATTGTTGCAATTTGTTTCTTAAATTTTATTTTTTTAAAATATATATATATTTAGGATGCACAAATTAAACATAATTTTGATCCCAAAAAAATGAACATGAAGACATCAAGAACAAATGGTTCCACTAATTAAATTATTTATTTTTCTTAAATTATATATATATAATTTTTATTTTTCTCAAATATTATAAAGTACAAAATGGGAAGAGACCAAGACAAAGGTGAAAAAATGGTTAAGTTATTTTTATGCAAAAAATTGTGAAAAATCATTTACTTGATGCTGGTAAACACACAAAAACCTGACTTTCAGACAAACACAAAAAATGAATTCTGAAACTCTGGGTTACTTGCCATGTTATAAGATCCATACATGAAACCATTATGTGCTGTAATGTCATCTGATTCCATAGAATAAATCAAACTGGATTATTCTGCACCGGAATGTCATCTGATTCCTTGAACCCTAATTCTTTCTCTTGTGCTTCCTTCTGGTAAATCTCTCTCTCTCTCTCTCCGTGTCTTTCCTTCGTGATTTAGACAAACGTCGAAGTCGTCGCAGCAGCGAGAATTTGATCCTGAAGATCTTTATTTGCGGTTTTTCGAGTACCCATTATAGTCTACGAAGCTCAAAAAAATCTGCATCATCAGAGGAGACTTTACTGTCTTTTTTTTCCCCCTTTTTTTCTCCAACTCGGTAAGTAAGAGTGCCTCATGACAGGCAGCAGCTCCGGGTGTTGGGTTTTTTATGTTTGTTGTTCACGAAGGATTTCAAAGCTGTATGCTTCGGGTCTAAACAGAGGATTTGTGATGAATGCTTTTTTTTAATCTTTTTCGAATAATTGTGCTCTCGATTCTAGGGTTTCATGTTCTGGGTGGAAGATCTCTATACTGCAAGATCGGTTGATGTATGGTATTGGTGATTTCTAGTTTGAGGATTTCAGAGACCCTATGATCTCCTCCCTAAATATTTTTCCTGAACTGATTCTGGATCTAGGCTGAAAGCTTCTTCTTTATCAAGACTCTGAAAGGATCAGGAGGGGGGCAGTTTTTACATGGATTTTTTGCATTCATGAGATTCCAGTCTCTGCATAGTCTTGATTGAAATTGCATTCTATTTCTCTTTACAGATTAGTGTCATTGCAGCTACTGCAAATGCTGAGCATTAGAGAAAGGTGTGCTTCAGGAGTCTGGGTCGTTAGAGTGCTTGCAGGGTTGGTTGGTGGTGTCCAAGTGCTGTAGATCTAGGGTTAGGAAGGAACTAGTCATTGTGAGCAGCTGTTTCTTGTGTGAAAGATGCAGCTTCCAAAGTTTCAGTTCTTGGGTGTGAAGCAAACTTCTCTGAAGAAGAATGTTCTTGAAGATGTCGATGACGGACTTAGTGCATTAGATGACCATGAGTCTCTTCAGAAGCTCTGTAATTTTAGGGATGAAGGTGAAGCTTGTGAAAACACTGGATCAAGGTTGTCATATTCTTTGAATATGAATTTCCTCAGAAAATCTGCAAGGCTGGCAGAGCTAGTTTTTGTCGATGAGACTAATATCTAACTCTTATAGCATGCATGCAACGTTGGAGGTGGAATGAATCTTTCACTCCTCAGCTGTACAGAAGTCTAGGTACATCAAGATGTGTGCAGAACAATCAAATCTATGAGTTCATGACTGTTTGTTTCAGCTGTGCTACAGATTTTCACCATAGCGGACTGACAACTCATGGGGCTCATCAGGCAACCTCTTTTGCGCAATCTTCGGGTTCATTATTTTCGCCAATATAATGGTCTCCAGAGTCATCTTAAACCTCAGTCCTCTTCCTTCTCCACAGTGGTACGTCTGCTTGCAAAATTGGCTTAGTGTGGATGCCAATTGGGGGTTGCATGCCTTCACTGTGCGATGTTCTCTGTGTTCTCCATGTGAGACATTCATTATAAGTACTGGAACATAAAAGAGATGTATCTTGTGTTTTTTTTTTATCTGGTGCTGCAGCCACAAGGATCAGGTGTCCAGAAAACAAAGGGTGGTGGAGGCTATGTTGGCCTGGTGGCTGTAACAGCTGCTGTTGCTATTGTGGGTGGATCCTACTACACCATGACCAGAACTCAGCTGCCTACTACAAACCCTTCTGTCTCTCCTCAACCTGTTCCTTCCACTGCTACTACGTACACAGATCATAATGCACCAGCCACATCACCACCACCAACACTTTCTGCCCATGACGAATTATTGAATAGGCGTGGAGAATTGTTAAAAGAGCTAGCAGTGCTGCGAACAAAAAAGCGTGACAAGCTTGTGGACTTGAAAAAGAAAGAAATCAAAGAAGAGATTCGTATTATTGAGTCAGGCCTTGCCAAGCTCCAGGGAAGGTAGTAATGCTAGTTTCCAAAAAGGAATTCGTCTCAGGTGTGTTGGCATTTTTTTGGAGGTGCTTGTGTGCTCTACTGAAGATGTCTTTACCTTCTCATTCTTTCTTATTCTTCAGAGAGCAAGTCAACAGCATGTACACAGAGCATTTTCCCCATGATTGCTGTGTTCTTATAGTCTTGAGAATGCTGCTGTTCCTGAATGTTTTACCATCAGGAGCTAGCATTTTGTGTACATAGATACTGCATTGCAATTTGTTGGATTCTTCACTCGCATCTAGCCTATGACAGCCATGCTCTCATCTGATCTGATCTGGCATTGCCCTGGTGTATGTATGTTACAGCATTGTCCACTTTGTTCTGTTCTTTAGAAAAGATTGTACCTTACAAGCCATGAGAGAGTATGCATAACAATTTTGTTCTCTTTTGCAGTAATCTTCAATCCCAACCTTGGCCACCATAAAATGTTCTGTGTACCATTCTGGGGTTGGAAGATATGTCTGGCATCTTCCACCTAGAGTTTGCATGGTGTGTTGTTGAAACCCTTTCATGTCTGTGCTCCTTTTTCAAATGCTTTTCTGTTTCCATGATTGCTTTCAACAGCTGCTTAGTTATGGACTTCACATGTCTTTGATTTGACACTATATGATGGGTCTCACAGGGACTGGTGCATGTCTGTCCTGAAATCTCTGTACTCTGTATTATGTACATATGTGGAATGTAGAGCTAATGAGCCATAGGAGAATATATGCCAGTTACTAGAACAAATTATGTGATGTCTTTCCTGTATTATGTAGTGTTTTGGAAGTCATTGAGGCTCTCATCTACAATCTGGAACTTCTTGTATTAAGACTAAATCTGCTGTCTACAAATCCTGTGGACCTGTAAACAGTAACAAGAGTTCTCCACTCATGAACATGAGCGGATAATTTTGGAATACCAACTCTTCAATACAGTGAAACTTCACCACAACTCTCAGACAAAGATTTTTTTGAATTAGAGGTGTAACATAAGGCTTTGTCATTAAATAAAACAAAACCCAAAATTCAACATCCATTTGTCCATGTATTCAACCTGAAAAATTACTGGAAACTGTAATCTTTTAACCAACCAAGCTTACATATGTTGCTGGGCTCAAATAATTTAAGCAACTACAGTGCTAGAATCAGGCTATTGAGCGGTAGTCACACATGGCTTTAATGTACACAACAAGTGACCACAAGGCAAGGCCAGCTGCAATATATAGCAGACTTACACCAGCTGTTCCCAATGCATCACCTCCCCTGTCCAGTTCACAGTTCTTCTGATCAGTCTCAAATTCCTTAACCTGGCACATACTGCACAAATTGCTCTGAAAGTTTTGGAGGAACTTTGTGAAGAACTTAGCTATTTAGACAGTCTATCTAGAACAACTGGTTTTTGTCCCAGTTGGCTGAACGTGTACCATGGGAACAAACAAAAGAGTGTATGAGATAAAGACGGGATGCCATACCCGCCATTTCGGTTAGCCAGAAGAAGAGTTAGTGCCACCATTTGAGACATAGTCTTCCATTTTCCCAGCTTATTGACAGCCACAGCCTGCCAAAACTGCCACTACTTTAGAGATGGACTGAAGGCTGCATATTGAAGAAAAGCTTGCACCATCCTCCCTCTCAAAATTTTAAGCAATTTGGTGGTTTTAGACTTATATTTTCCAATATTCAAAGGTAGATACATCTTGCAAGGTTTTGAAGACTCAGAGAGATGATCTGCCCATCAGACAGTAAGATTTGACCTACATAAGACAAGAGATACCTTGTGCATTTCTTCACCTTGAGAAGCAGCCCACTCTCGCACAGCTGACATTGTTATCTGCAAAACCACATATTTTGTCATAAACAGCCCAATGTGACCAGAATTGCCAGGTCTTCACCTCACATTCAATCTGAAACCGAAACCTCATTGAACATCTCCCACACTGCACAAATGCAGCAAGCCCCAAAATCTTGATGGAAACAACCAGACACAAAGCATTGCATCTTCCCAGAAGAGGAGATTTGGGCACAAGTACCTCACGGCCAATGATGGCAATGGATGGAAGTGGAAGAAGCCATGGAGCAACCCTAGCCCAGGCCATAGCTGGAGGTCTTGTACACAACAGCACCAATGTGGTTGCCACCATCAACTGCAGGCTTGTAACCTCTTCTCTCAGTACCAAGACTTACAAACAAATGTTTGAGAAAGCTCACCCTCTGTAAAAATAAGCTCTAAATAGGGAAAAATTCAGTTGACACAGACAGACTCCACAAGTGCTAACACTTGCACATCAACCAATATTCTAGCAAAGAAACTATTGACAAAAATTACACACCTTGTCAGCAACAGGGTCCAAAAATGCACCAAATTCAGAACTTGATCCCATCTGCACGTCCAAGCCAAACCAATCACTTCAATCTATTGTGTACCCTAAACTACCAAAGACCTAAAAAACTGCACAATCAAGTTCCAAAGTGCTCAGGTTGTGAAGTTGACAGCAGATCACCTTTCGGGCAAGATAACCATCCAGCCAATCTGTGATTGCAGCTAGTACAAAGATTGTTGCAACGGCTGTTGTTGCCCACCTTTCTTGAGAGTAGAAAACTGTCAACCCCACAACAAACACACTTGAAGCATCACTCAACTTGTATCCGCCAATGTCTTCATGCATCACCTCTCCCACCCTCACTACTTCCATACTACACCTAAGACACTGATGCTTTCTCAAGTGGTAGGAGATGGTCATTGATCATCAGTTGAGAAGAAGATAAGAAGAAGAATGATCGATTGTCAGCAAGAAGCTGAATACCTTCTATCAACTGCTCCATTTCAAATGCTGGACACATCCTACTGCAACCCTAACTTGGGGTTAGGCATCTAAGGGCAGGAATTTCTAAGAAACTGGTGCAAAACAAGGATTAGGGTACTCCAATCGGGTGAAGAGATCCATACCAGCAAGGATGGCAGGCACAGCTGCGACGCGGGTCAAGGTCAGAATAGTTGGGATCGTGAGCAGCTTCTGCTCCAATTGCTTACCCTCTGTTGCCACTTCTCTATGATCATCATCCCCACCACCAGATGTTGTTTTGCTACCAGTTTCCCCATTTCGCATCCTCACCCTTCCCTGTTGCATCTCCACAACCCCAGAGAGCTTCAGCTCAGATGATCTCCTACTCCTCCTCCTCCTCCTGCCCAGAAAAACCTCACCAACACAAGCACCCGCCTACAATTTCCACCACCTCGGAATTCCCCACACAAAAAATACCCTAAGCTTGTTTCTCCTACTTTCTGACAGTAGAATCTAGACCTGCAAATACCACCGCCCATCTGGGAGCTACTATGGCTGTGCAACAGGACATGAGGGGGTGGAATTGTAGAGGAAAGAAACATTTGACTGGCAATGAATGGGTCATCATCGTCTATGTATCAGATGATGCAAATGCAGAGAGCTCTTTTGATAACAACAAAACTATTGTACTAAGCTGCAAACATCATCAAAACAGAGACAGAAAATCAAAAAAAAAAAAAAAACACACAAAAAAGAATAAGAAAAAAAAAAAAAAAAAAAAAAAACACACAACAAAGAATCAGAGAAAAACAACAACAACCCAATTCATCATGCTTCGTCAGTCATGGGAATCATGATCTGAAAAACAAGTAGAAATCGGAGAGACAGAGAGACACACAGAGAGAACAGAAGAGAAGAGAGTTGCGTGCATATACTGATGAAGTCAAATAGCGTGACTGCCGATTAGGGTTTCAGGCTACATACGTATTTTACATGTATATATGTACGTATTAGGGTGAACAACAGAAATATGTATACGTATTTTGTAGAAATGAAGGTGTGTTTTACGTATTTTTTGAAATACAGTTTTACGTATGTATATGAAAAACTTTCAGAATTGTACGTATTGTACAGAAATTTAGGGTCTTTTTCACGTTGCAGAATTTTGGCATTGGGCAGACTGACCGATTTTTTAAAATGACAATATTCCAAAATGGGTTTTTTTTTTTTATAAAAATGGATTTAAAAATAATGACAATATTTCAATTTGGGACCTCAATTTAGGACTAGTGTTACAATTGGGGAATTCAATTGAAGACTAGATTTTATTTTATTTTATTTTATTTTATTTTTCATAAATTTAAGACTAGGTTTTTCAATAATTGGGGACTTCAATTTTAGGACTAAATTTTCAGTTTGGGCTGCCCTGGAAGAAGAGTGAGCATTATTATATTGGGGGGAAGGCTATGAAAGCAAGCCATTATATGGGTACAACCCTAGCTCAAGGGTGTATATTACACGGCGTAAAACATAATGGATTATTGTCAATGTTAAATTTAATTTGAATTTTAAAATGTAAATATCATG
>Ga0209611_10009888_pt1 | contig 14243 bp, 10 predicted proteins | sample S1TSphgellanicum_3_FD_187693 | JGI IMG/M metagenome (GOLD analysis project Ga0209611, IMG submission 187693) | Host-associated microbial communities from peat moss isolated from Minnesota, USA - S1T2_Fc - Sphagnum magellanicum MG (SPAdes) (version 2) | ecosystem: Host-associated > Plants > Peat... | reverse complement strand
TATGCGCGGCGACGAGCATCGCTTCGTCCGGCTCGCAGCCGAGCATGGCCGCCGCGCCGAGATACGTTTCGGGATCCGGCTTGTAGTGCCGAAAGCTCTCCGCGCAGAGGATCGTATCGAACCGCAGGTCGGCGCGCCGTGCGAGCGCCACGAGCAACGCGACGCTCCCGTTCGAGAGCGTCGAGAGCAGGTGGCCGTCGCGCAAACGCGCGAGCCCCGTCGCGACGTCGGGCCACGGATCGAGCGCGTGCCAGCGGCGGACGATCCACGCACGGTCCTCGGCTCCGAGCGCGAGACCGAAGCGTTCGGCAAGTTCGTCGAGCGACGACGCGTGCAGCTCGTCGAGATTACGCCACGCGAGCTCGCCCGCGCGAACCCGCGCCATCGACGGCACGTAGGCACCGCGCCACGCATCGACCAGCGCTTCCCAATCGCACGCCGTGCCGGTTCGTTCGCCGAACGCGTTCAGGCTCCGGATCAAACTGGTTCGCCAATCGAAGAGCGTGCCGAAGACGTCGAAGAACAACGCGCGAACGCGCGGCGCGGGCATGCTCGTTAGGCCGTGACGATGCTCGCCGCGGCGTGGAGCCCGAGTTCCGCCGTCGAGATCTCGCGCATCTTGAACTTCTGCACCTTGCCGGAGATCGTCAGCGGAAACTCCGTGACGAAGCGAACGTAGCGCGGCACCTTATAGTGCGCGATCGTTCCGCGGCAATACGCCTTGATCGCTTCCTCGTCGACGTCCGCGCCGTCGTGGAGGATCACCCACGCGCAAATCTCTTCGCCGTAGCGCTCGTCGGGAACGCCGATCACGGAGACGTCCTTCACCGCGGGATGGCCGTACAAGAATTCTTCGATCTCGCGCGGATACACGTTCTCGCCGCCGCGGATCACCATGTCCTTGATGCGCCCCGCGATGTTGAGGTAGCCGTCCTCGTCCATCGTGGCGATGTCGCCGGTATGCATGTAGCGCGCCGCATCGATCGCCTTGGCGGTGTTCTCGGGATCGTTCCAGTACCCGAGCATCACGCTGTAGCCGCGCGTGCAGAGTTCGCCCGGCGTCCCGAGCGGAACGAGTCGCCCGTTCTCGTCGACGATCTTCACCTCGAGATGCGGATGAACGCGGCCGACCGTTCCCGTGCGTTTGTCGAGCGGATCGTCGACGCCCGTTTGCGTGGAAACGGGCGAGGTTTCCGTCATGCCGTAGCAGATCGTCACCTCGGGCATGTGCATCTCGGTCTGCACGCGCTTCATGATCTCGACGGGGCACGGGGAGCCCGCCATGATGCCCGTGCGTAGCGAGCTGCAATCGTACGCCGTGAAGTTCGGAAGTGCGAGCTCGGCGATGAACATCGTCGGCACGCCGTAGAGCGCCGTGCAGCGCTCTTTCACGACGGCTTCCATCGTGAGCGGCGCATCGAACGAGTAGTTCGGAATCACGATCGTCGCGCCGTGCGTCACGATCGCGAGATTGCCGAGCACCATTCCGAAACAGTGAAAGAACGGCACGGGTAAACAGACGCGATCGACCGGCGTATAGCGGCAGCCTTCGCCGATGAAAAACCCGTTGTTGAGGATGTTGTGATGCGTGAGCGTGGCGCCCTTGGGGAAGCCCGTCGTTCCCGACGTGTATTGGATGTTGATCGCGTCGTCCGGCTGCGTGCGTGCGAGCCGCTCGGCGAGGGCCTCCGCACTCACGGAGCTCGCCGCCGCGGCGATATCGGCCCAGCGGATCGCGCCCGGCAGCGGCGCGTCGATCTCGTCGTCGCCGATCAAGACGATCGTTCGGAGCCCGGGGAGCGAGCCGCGAATCTCGCGCACCATCTCCGTGTAGTTGCTCGTTTTGTGCGACATCTGGACGAGTAGCACCGAGACGCCGCTCTGCTGCAACACGTACGACGCTTCGGAGCTGCGATACGCGGGATTGAGGTTCACGAGAATCGCGCCGATCTTCGGCGTGGCAAACTGCGCGATCACCCACTCGATGTTGTTCGTCGACCAGATGCCGACGCGGTCGCCGTGCTCGACGCCGAGCGCCATCAGCCCGCGCGCCAACTCGTCGGTGGCGGCGCGGAACTCACGGTACGTCAGTCGTGCGTTCTGGTGCACGGAGACGACGGCTTCGTTATCGGGAAACGTGGCGGCGATGCGGTCGATATTCGCCCCGAGCGTCTCGCCGAGGAGCGGAATCGAACTCGTGCCGGAACTATAGCTCAGACGTTCCATCCGCCATCCTTCGAGCGTCCGCGGCGCCTCCCTCGGCCTCGCCGACCCTTAAAAAATGCCCATACATGCGGATTGTCGGCATGAAACTATGAAATTAGTTGACAGAGGTGCCGCTCTCGCCCTACACTCGGAACGTGGCGCGCAAAAAGTCTCCGACCCTCACCGAGGCCGAGCTCCGGCTCATGGACGTCCTCTGGGCAAAATCCGACGCGACCGTCGGCGACGTCGTCGAGGCACTCGGCGACCCGCCCCTAGCGTACAACACCGTGCTAACGACGTTACGCATCCTCGAAACCAAGGGGTACGTGACGCATCGTGCCGAGGGACGTGCGTTCGTCTATTCGGCGCGCGTGGGTCGCGATGAAGCGCGGGCGAGCGTGATCGACTACGTCGTGTCGCGCTTCTTCGACAATTCGCCTCGGGCGCTGATGCTGAAGTTACTCGACACCGAATCGCTCGACGCGAAGGACATCGCGCGCATGCGCGCGCTCCTCGACAAACATAAGGAGGACGGACGATGAACGAACCGCTCGAGACGATCGCACGCACGATCGTCGTCGCACTGGCCGTCGGCGTCGCGTATTCCGCGGTGCTCGCCGCATTCGTCGCTCTCCTCATCCGCGTGACCGGCGCGAGCGCATCGACGCGCCACGCCTTGTGGTGGCTCGCCCTCGCAGCTTCTGCGGCGATTCCGCTCGCGAGCGTCGCGACGTCGCTCGCACGCGTCGAGCACCATACGGTCGTCGGCACGACGTCCGTCGCCGATCCATTCGCCGTCACGGTGAACGGCGTGCGCTTCACCGTTCCCACGGTTCCCGCAGGAATCGTCGGCGATGCACGCACGGAGTCGCCCATCGCCGCGAGCGATTTATCCGCCGTGCCGCGTCATCTCGTGGATCTCGCGCTCGCCTACCCGCACGCGGGCGAAGCGCTCGTCGCACTCTTCTTCTTCGTCGCCATCGGCGGTTGGATCGCGCTCGCCGCGAGCTTCGCGTCGCTACGTACGCTCAAGCACGCGTCTGCGCCGCTCGACGAATCGGTCGCCCGTCGCCTGCGTCGCTTCCGGCATAGCGCGCGTTCGGGCCGCGCGGTCGAACTACGCGTTTCGTCGGACGTCGACGTTCCCGTTGCCGTCGGCTTCCGGACGCCCGCGATCCTCTTGCCGACGTCGCTCGCGAATGCCGACGACGAAACGCTCGCTGCCACAGGCGACCTCGATCAGATCGTGCTCCACGAGTACGCACACCTCGAACGCTACGACGATTGGACGAACGCGCTCCAGCTCGTGCTCGTCCGCGCGTTTTGGTTCAATCCGTTCGTCGCGTTCTTCGCGGCGCGCATCGCGCTCGAACGCGAGATCGCATCGGACGACTGGGTCGTCGCGCGCACCGGCCGCGCGCATCGGTACGCGACGTGTCTCTGGAAACTCGTCGAGGCCGTGAAGCTCCCGACGCGCCGCGTCGTCGCTCCCGGCGCGCTGTTCTCGCCGCGGCAGATCACCGTGCGTATCGAACAGCTCCTCGATTCGCGTCGCAGCGCGCTTCAACGCTTCTCGCCGTTCGGTGCGTCGCTCACCGCCATGGTCGCGATCGCACTCGTCGTCGTCGCAGCGGTGCGCGCGCCGGCTATCGCGATCGACGTCGCGGCCGCGCCCGTATCGACGATCGCAACGAATGCGCCCATCGCACGGGCCGTTGCGCCGGTCGATGCCCGTCGCCCCGCCCGTTCGCACCTCGCCCCGCTCGCCGCTCCGCACGTCGAGCTCACGCCCACTCCCATGCGCGCACGAGATGAAGAGACGCTCGTTCTTCACGGTGTGCCGGTCGAAGCCACACCCGAGGCGATCGCGCGCGCCGTTGCGACGGCCGTTGCCGCAAGCGAACACGCGGTTGTCGAGACCTCCGTCTCGCGTCTCGCGACCGGCCCGCATTCGTATGCGGATGAAATCGGCATCAACGTCTCGCATAAGGTTGCGGCTGCCATCGCACCGCTCGGGCCCGAGATCGCGAACGCCGTCGCTACGGGCACGTCACGCGTCGTCGCAGAAGCGACCGCAGAGAACTCGGGTGCGACGGCCGGCGCATTTCTGCACGGATGTCAGGGATGCGATCTATCCGGCGCCGATCTACGCGGGCGCGATTTTCACGGCGTCGTCTGGAATATGGTCGACGTGAACGGCGCGAACCTGACCGACGCGAACTTTCGCGGCGCAAATTTGACCGGCGTCGATTTTCACGGTGCGAATTTACGCGGCGCGGACTTCACGGGCGCGCGCGTGAGCGTCAGTGACCTCCACGGGGCAAACCTCGATGGCGCGAACCTTACGAACGCGCATTTCACGAGCAGCGACCTCCACGGCGTGTCGATGCAAGGAACGCATCTCGGCGGCACGTCGATCGACATGTGCGATCTGCACGGCACCGATTTGCACGCTGCCGATTCGCGCGGCGCGCATATCCAAGGTTCGTCAGATTAGAGTGCTGTCGAAAAGCGAAACAAGCGCCACATCGCGGCCCTACATATGGACGAGCACGAACGAAAGGAGCTCGATCGCATGATCAAACCGCGAACGATCGTCAGAGACGACGAAGAACCGAAACGGCCGACGTTCGGCCTTCCCAAACCCGATTCGAATTTCGGCGGCTGGGGCCCACGCCTCCGCGCCTAAGCGCGAATCGGCTACTCCGGATCTGCGAAGAGTAGTTCGAGATCCTCGCGCGTGAGCGATTTCGCGAGCGCACCATCCGCTTTGATGATGTTGCGCGAGAGCGCGGATTTCCGTTCCGCAAGTGCGCGAATCTTCTCCTCGACCGTCCCGGTCGTCACGAGACGATACGCCGTCACCGCACGCTGCTGACCGATACGATGCGTACGGTCGATCGCCTGACGTTCCACGGCGGGATTCCACCACGGATCGTAGAGGATCACGTAGTCGGCGGCGGTGAGCGTTAACCCGACGCCGCCGGCCTTGAGCGAGCACAGAAAGAGCGGCGGCCCGTCGGGCTGCATGAAGCGCGCGACTTCGTCTTGGCGGTCCTTGTCTTTGGTCGAACCGTCGAGGTAACCGTAGGAAATCTCGCGCTTGTCGAGCGCCGTGCGCATGATGCGCAGCATCGATGCGAACGCGCTGAACACGAGCAAGCGATGGCCGCCGGAAAGAATCTCGTCGACCGTCTCGAGGAACGCCTCGAACTTCGCGCTCGCGTCGGGCTCGTCGCGATGCTCTTCGAAGAGCAGGCCCGGATGCGCGCAGATTTGGCGTAAACGCGTGAGCGCGGCGAGCACGTGGACCGTCGCGTGTTCGATGCCTTGTTCTTCAACCACGGCGAACACGTCGCGCCGCGCGGCCTCGGCGACGCCGCGATACAAGCGGCGTTGCAGCGGCGAGAGATCGCACGCGAGCGCGACCTCCGTGCGGTCCGGAAGCTCGGGCGCGACGTCCTCTTTCGTACGTCGTAAGAGAAACGGCTCGAGCCGCGAGCGCAGCGTCGAGATCGCCTTCTGATCGTTTTCCGCGATCGGGATCTCGAAGCGGCGCCGGAACGACGTCTCGCTCCCGAGCAGGCCGGGTTCGACGAACGCGAAGATCGCCCACAGGTCGCGAAGCGAGTTTTCGACGGGCGTACCGGTGAGCGCGAGGCGATGGTCCGCGTGCAAGCTGCGCACCACGCGCGCGATCTGCGACGACGGGTTCTTCGCGTTCTGCGCCTCGTCGAGAATCAACGTACGGAAATGGAATTGCGAGAGCTGCTGCGCGTCGAGCCGCGCGAGCGCGTAGGACGTGATCACGACGTCCGCGTTCGCGACCTCGTCGTAGCGCGCGGCCCGCTCGCTGCCCGAGTGCAGGCGGAGGGTCTTCAGCTCGGGCGCGAAGCGCGCGATTTCGTTCTCCCACGTGTGCGTGACCGAGGTCGGTGCGATCACGAGCGAGGGCGAGGGACCTTCGACGAGCTTGCGGCGCAAGAGGTAACTGACGACTTGGATCGTCTTTCCGAGGCCCATCTCGTCGGCGAGGATGCCGCCGAATCCGAACTCGGAGAGATACGCGAGAAAATCGAGACCGCGCTCCTGATAGCTCCGTAGCGTGCCGTCGTGAAGCTTCGGCGCGCCGACGACCGGGATGCCTTGGAAATCGCGCAGCTTCTCGCGCATCTTCTCGACATCGGGCGGGAGCTGCACGTTCCCGAAGTTCTCGTGCAGCTCGTCGCGCAGCGCCAGAAGGGCCGCGAGCCCGCTGCGGCGTCGTTCCGCGATGTCGGTGAGCAGCGCGTTGCGCTCGCGGAGTTTCTCGACGTCGACGAGCTTCCCACGAACTTCCGCGAAGCGCCCGCTCGACGAGAGCAGCGCCGCAAGTTCTTTCTGCGTGAGCGCTTCGCCGGAGCCGCCAACGAACACGTCGACCTTGAGTTCGAACCAATCGGCGTCTTCGCCCGAGCGTTCGGCGACGACGTTGATGTCGAGTTCGGTATTACCGCGCACGAGATCGGTGAGGCCCGGATCGAGGCGCCGCTCGAGATCGTCCCACGTCGGCAAGATCTCGCGCACGAAGTGCGCGGCCCGGTCGGCACCGTGCAGCGCGAACCCGTCGGCCGAGCGCGGTACGAAGCCGGCGTCGATCAAACGCAAGCGTAGCGCCGCTGCTTGTTCGGTGGTGAAGCGTACGAAGCGTTCCGCATGCGGCGCGATCGCTCCGAGCGCCGCGTACGGCGCACGCGCACCGGTCGCGCGGTCCACGAACGTGAGCGTCGCGACGAGCGCGCCGCTCGTCCAGCCGAGCGCGATTTCCGCACCCGGCTGCGCGGCATCGGCGATGCCGAGCGAGCCGCGATCTTCGTGCGTGAGGAACGGTGCGACGCGCGCGATCGTGCGCGGCGTCAGCGGCGCGCTCGAGATCGTTCCGTTCGCGGCGCGCGCGACGTCGATCGCCTTTTTCGCATCGAACGTGCCGTCGACGAGAAACGCCGCCCGCGGCGTCGCGATCCACGTGGGCGGCCCCTCGAGGAAAAACGCCTCCTTCGCGGAGACACGTTGACCGTCGACGGATTCGAACGTCGGCAAAAACGACGATTCGCGGCGCACGGCGCGCAGAGCGAGCCCACGTAGGTCGATGCGGAACTCCGCGAGTTCCGAGGGATGCCGCCCGGCCGATGGTTCGTCGTCGAACCGCAAGCGCGGGTGGCGCGAGAGCCGGAAGAGCGCGCGCGCGAGCGCACGCTGCGCGGTACGGCCGGCAAACGCTTCTTGGACGGCCTCATCGCGCATCAGTTCGCGATCGACTTCGTCCCAATCGTCGTGCGGCGTCGCGTCCATCATCGCGACGATCGCCTGCGCGTCGCGCACGGCACCGCGCAGACGCGGAGAATCGAGCACGAGCGTCGCCGCGAGCGTCGAGCCGTCGGGCGACGAAAATACCGGCCACACGCTGCGCGCGCGGCTCTGCTTCGATTCGACGCGCGGCGTGGGAAGCCAACTCAGATCGAGTTCCGGCGTCGGTTCCGGGTCGCGCTCCTCGAGCTCCGTTTGCGAACGAACGGTCTCGAGCGTGGCAACCACGTGCTCGCAGATACCGCTGCCACCGCACGAGCACGTGGAACGCAGCGCGAGCGGGCCCGTGCCGCCGCCCCACTCGACCATGACCTCGCGCGCGCCGCGCGGATCCTTCACGAGGGAATCGATCTTGAGCTCTTCGACGGCACGCAAGACGACGCGCTTCGCTTCCACGAGGGCGAGAGCCGTGCGTACGATATCGCGTGCGAACCAAGAACCGATGGTGGCGGGTAACCGCGAGCGCCACGTTGCGAAAGGTGTCAAACGTTATGCATTACGCGAAAGACGGCCGCGAATCCCATGCAGGGCACGAATTGGTGCGCCCGCGGCAGATACCGCGGGCGCACGTTCGAATCGAGAGTCAAACGAAGATCAGCCGACGCTGACTTCCGGCGGCGGCGCCGCGGGCGGCTCGACGGTCGGAATCTTCGAGAAGCGAAGCTTGTCCGGATTATCCGGATTCACTTCTGCCAAGATCCGATCGCCCGAGGTGAACGTGCCCTTGAGCAACTCTTCTGCGAGTTCGTCTTCGACCTCGCGCTGAATCGCGCGACGCAGCGGACGAGCGCCGAATTGCGGATCCCAGCCCTTGCGTGCGAGAAGCGCCTTCGCTTCCTCGACGACTTCGAGATGCATTTCCTGGGCTTTGACCTCGCGCACGACCTTCTCCAGTTCGAGCGAGACGATTTGTTCGATCTGCTCGCGATTGAGCTGGTGGAAGACCACGATTTCATCGACGCGATTGAGGAACTCGGGCCGGAAGGTGTGCTTGACCTCTTCCAACACTTTGACTTTCATCTTTTCGTACGCGGCCTGATCCTGTTCGCCGTTCGACTTTTGCGAACGGAAACCGATGTCGGTCGTCGTCTGCATGCCCGAGGCACCGACGTTCGACGTCATGATGATCACCGAATTCTTGAAGTCGACGATGCGACCCTGAGAATCCGTCAGGCGGCCGTCCTCGAGCACTTGCAGCAAGAGGTTGAAGACGTCCGGATGCGCCTTCTCGATTTCGTCGAGCAAGACGACGCAGTACGGGCGCCGACGCACGGCTTCCGTGAGCTGCCCCCCCTCTTCATAGCCGACGTATCCCGGCGGTGCGCCGACGAGGCGACTCACCGCGTACTTCTCCATGTACTCCGACATGTCGATGCGGATCATCGATTCGCTATCGTCGAAGAGGTACTCGGCGAGGCTGCGCGCGACTTCCGTCTTCCCGACGCCCGTGGGGCCGAGGAAGATGAACGAGCCGATCGGACGCTTCGGATTCTTCAGGCCCGCACGCGAGCGACGGATCGCACGCGTCACGACTTCGACCGATTCGTCTTGGCCGATCACGCGCTTGTGCAGCTGATCCTTCATCGAGAGAAGCTTCGCCGTTTCCGCCTGCGCGAGTTTCGCGACGGGGATGCGGGTCCACGAGCTCACGATGTAGGCGATGTCTTCTTCCGTGACCTTGATCGTTTTGTCGGCCGACGCTTTCTTCTCGACCCACTCTTGTTCGAGGCGCTGCTTTTCGAGGCGCAGCTTCTCCTCACGGTCGCGGATGGCGGCCGCCTTCTCGAACTCTTGCGATTTCACGACGGCTTCTTTTTCGATTTTCACCTTACGGATCTGATCGTCGATCTCGCGGATCTCCGGCGGCGGCAACGTGGCCTGCAGGCGCACGCGCGAGCTCGCTTCATCGACGAGGTCGACGGCTTTGTCGGGCAAGAAGCGATCGGAGATATAGCGGTCCGAAAGCTTCGCCGCGGCGGCGAGCGCTTCGTCCGTGATCGTTACCTTATGATGCGCTTCGTAGCGATCGCGCAGGCCGCGCAAGATTTCGATCGTTTCGTCGATCGACGGCTCGCCGACCATGACGGGCTGGAAGCGACGCTCGAGCGCGCTATCCTTTTCGATGTGCTTGCGGAACTCGTTGAGCGTCGTCGCACCGATGCACTGCAGCTCGCCACGCGCGAGCGCCGGTTTGATGATGTTGCTCGCATCGATCGCGCCCTCGGCGGCGCCGGCACCGACGAGCGTGTGCAATTCGTCGATGAAGAGGATGATTTCGCCCGCAGCCGCGCGGATCTCGTCCATCACGCGCTTCATGCGCTCTTCGAACTCGCCGCGGTATTTCGTTCCCGCGACGAGGCCTGCGAGGTCGAGCGTGATCACGCGACGTTCGCGCAGCGGCTCCGGAACTTCGCCCTTGATGACGCGCTGCGCGAGGCCTTCGGCGATCGCCGTCTTGCCGACGCCCGGTTCGCCGATGAGTGCCGGGTTGTTCTTCGTGCGGCGCGCGAGAATTTGAATCACGCGCTCGATTTCGTTCGCGCGACCGATGACCGGGTCGAGTTTGTTGTCGCGCGCGAGCGTCGTGAGGTCGCGACCGTACGCGTCGAGCGTCGGCGTCTTCGACTTGCCTTTCGGCGCGACGGGCTGGCCTTCGGCGCCGAGCAGCGACGTGGTCTGCACGCGGACCTTCGCCGGATCCACGCCGAGGTTCGTCAGCACGCGAGCCGCGACGCCCTCACCCTCGCGGATGAGGCCGAGCAACAAGTGCTCCGTGCCGATATAATTATGGTTGAGCTGACGGGCTTCTTCGAACGCGAGCTCGATGACGCGCTTGGCGCGCGGCGTGAAGACCATCTCTTGCTGAACGGTCTGGCCGCCCCGACCGACGATCGCCTCGACTTCTTGGCGTACCTTCGCGAGGTTCACACCGAGCGTCTCGAGGACTTTCGCGGCCAGGCTCTCGCCTTCCGAAATGATCCCGAGCAAGATGTGCTCGGTACCGATGTAGTTGTTGCCGAGGCGTTGTGCTTCTTCTTGCGCCAAGACGATGCTTCGGCGCGCGCGCTCGGTAAACGGTTCCCACATTGACATACGACTTTTGACTCCCTATGCGCCCACCACGGTGCGCCATCGGCGCACGAATTAAATATCCGACTTGCCGGGTATTCTCCCTTTACCCTTTGTCGGTTGGCCAATTGGCGGCCGCTTCGTGTCAGCATATGACAACGCGATTGTTGCAATTAGTTTCGCTTTGGAGCAGGGTTCGGGCGGTGTTGACCATATTCCATTGGTAAACTAGGACGACGTAGTATTTATTGTGAGCCGCCGCGACGATCCCGAGCCTTTTGAAAGGCCTACCGTGAAAACTAAGAAGAGCGCGAGCTCTGACACGGGCGAGAAATCCGCCACGCCGGAAGGCGTGCGGCCCCTCGCTTCCCCACCACGTCGCAGCACGGTGGCAAAGGTATCCCACACGCTCAGCGTGGCGCTGGCGGAGCGTCTAGAAGAGTTCGCCTTCTTCCAACGCGTCAGCGAAAGTGCCGTAATCGAGCACTGCCTTCAGCAGTTCTTCCGTGAAAGCGCCGACGATGCGGAACGCGGCGACATCTTACGGCGCGAAGGGGCAGGCCGACGCCGTAAGACGTAAGCACGAAGTGGTACGGAGAACGAGTTAGCTGATGTGGCCCGGGCGTCGCAGAGACGCACCGTGCTCACGCAGATACTTCCCGACCGTGGAATCCGTCGTGCGTGAGAACAACATTTGTAGGGCGATCTCCACGATCGAACTTTCGGAGACGCGCTCTTCAAACGCCACCTGACGCAACCGTGAGCCTACGCTACCCGACACGTTGACGGAAAGCTTCACGGGTACGACATCGCCGACTGAAGGGGAAGCTGCGTTCACAGACTTCGGTTTTGCCTTCACCGGCTCGTGCATTTGCCCTACGACAAAAGTCTCCTGCGGCGGCGGAGGAAGCGCGGAGCATTTAGGCCTTGCGCCTGAGCGCCGCCCCGGACTCGCGCAAGCGATTTCCGAGCATCTCGTTATCGCCTTGAGCGAAAAGCTCGCGTAGCGCGTATTCGATAACCGCGCTTTCGCTTATTCGCTCGCGGAAAGCGAAATGACGCAGTCGCTCCGCAACCTCCGCATCGAGCGTGTGCGAAACGGTCGCGATCTTCACCGTTTTCCGCGCGGGCGATGCCGTCGCGAGTCCATCGATGTCGACGGTTTGGTCTGCTCCCGCAACGTCGTCCCTAAGTTGGAACGCTGCGTCCGGCTTCGAAGCATCGCCGGGTCGGTTGCGTGAGGCCACAACCGGTTGTGCGGTGGAAGACCAACTACTCCTGCGTAGTTAGTGTCGAGTTCATAGTATTTGCTGTAAGTCATAAAAGAGGCTCCGAGGTTAATTACACCCCGGAGCCTTCGTTAGCGACGTCCCCGACGCCTGAGTTATTGGATTCTAGGCTTTTGACGCCGCGAGTACGGCGCGTGCCGTGAAGACGTCTGCCATCGCAGCGCGATACGTTGCGGATGCTTGCGTGTCGGAGCGAACGTCTTGGCCGGATGCCGTACCCGCGCACGCGGCCTTCACCGCATCGACGTCGCCCGCACGAACGCCCACGAGCGCCTTCTCGACGTTCGCCGCGCGATACGCATGATCGCCGACGCCCGTAATGCCGACGCGCGCACTTCCGATCGTGCCGCCGTCGATTCGAAGTGCGACCGCCGAACCGACCATCGCGTAGTGCGAGGCCGGGTGGTGATATTTTGCGTACGCCGAATGCGGTGCCGCCTCGAACGAAACGCTCAAGAGCACTTCTCCCGGGCGAAGCGACGTTTCGAACATGCCGGTCATGAAACCGGCTGCCGACTCTTCACGCGTGCCGTCCTTGCCGCCGATCGTGAACGTCGCGTCGAGGGCGAATGCGACCGCCGCATAATCGCACGCGGGGTCGCCGTTCGCGAGCGCACCGCCGAAGGTGCCACGATTGCGGACCTGCGGATCGCCGACGGCGTTCGCCGCCTCCCACAGCACCGGAGCGTGCTTTCGGAGGCTATCGCTCGCCGCGACCGCGGCGTGCTTCGTCATCGCACCGATCGTGAATCGCGAACCGTCGAACGTGATGCCGGTCAAGTCGGGAATGCCGGCGAGGTCGACGAGCAGCGCGGGCTCCGCGAGCCGTAGCTTCATCATCGGGATCAGGCTGTGACCGCCCGCGAGAATCTTCGCGTCGTCGCCGTGCTTGGCGAGGAGTGCGAAGGCTTCGTCGAGCGAACCGGGTCGCGCGTAATCGAACGTGCTCGGGATCATTTGTGCGCTCCGTTAGAATGCGCGTGCATCGCGTTGTACAGTTTCTCGGGTCGCAGCGGCATGTCGAGATGCGTCACGCCGAACGGCGCGAGCGCATCCATCACCGCGTTGACGACGCACGGCGTCGAGCCGATCGTGCCGGCCTCGCCGACACCCTTGATGCCGAGCGGGTTCACGGGGGTCGTGGTTTCGGTGTGGCCCGTCGTGAACTCGATCAGCTGTTCCGCATGCGGGATCGCGTAGTCCATAAACGTTCCGCTCGTGAGCTGACCGTTCTCATCGTACACGGCTTCCTCGAAGAGCGCTTGCGAGATGCCCTGAGCGAGGCCGCCGTGCACTTGACCTTCGACGATGAGCGGGTTGATGATCGGGCCGCAATCGTCGACGGCAACGTATTTAAGGATCGTCACCTCGCCCGTTTCCGGATCGACTTCGACGACGCACACGTGCGCGCCGAAGGGATACACGAAGTTCGGCGGCTCGAAGCGACGCGTTGCATCGAGCCCGGGCTCGACATCGGCCGGCAGGTTGATGCCGCGGAAGGCCATGAAGCCCACTTCGGCCGTGCTGAGCGATTTCGAGGGATCGCCCTTCACCTGGATCTTGCCGTCCTTGTACTCGACGTCGTCGGGATTCGCTTCCCACTGGTGCGCGGCGATCTTGATCGCCTTGGCTTGGATCGAATCGATCGCGAGGCTGAGCGCCGCGCCACCGACGGCCGTTCCGCGCGAGCCGAACGTTCCGACACCGTACTGTACTTTGTCCGTGTCGCCGTGGATGATGTTGATCGCATCGATCGGCACGCCGAGACGGTCGGCGACGATCTGCGCGAACGTCGTTTCTTGGCCTTGGCCGTGCGGCGAGACGCCGGTCATCACCGTCACGCTACCCGTCGGTTCCACGCGAATCGTCGCGCTATCCCAACCCGGCGCGGGCATCGCGGCGGAGGGCCCCATGCCGCAGACTTCGACGTAGGTCGAGAGGCCGATTCCCATGTAGCGGCCTTGCTTGCGCAGCTCCGCCTGCTTCGCGCGTAGCCCCTTGTAGTCGGCGAGCTCGAGCGCCTTATCGAGCGACGCGGCGTACTCGCCGCTATCGTACGTGAGGCCCGTGAGCGTCGCGAACGGAAACTCCGCGCCGCCGATAAAGTTCTTGCGCCGGATCTCGGCCGGATCGATGCCGAGCTTCGACGCGACGAGATCGATCATGCGCTCGATTAGGAACGTCGCCTCCGGACGACCCGCGCCGCGATACGCATCGGTCGACATCGTGTTCGTGAAGACGCCGAGCAGTTGGCACTCGAGGCCTTCCATCTTGTAGCAACCCTGCGCCATGAGCGGCGTGAAGGTCGCAATCGCCGGCGTCAACAGCTGATGG
>Ga0209611_10009887_pt1 | contig 14244 bp, 11 predicted proteins | sample S1TSphgellanicum_3_FD_187693 | JGI IMG/M metagenome (GOLD analysis project Ga0209611, IMG submission 187693) | Host-associated microbial communities from peat moss isolated from Minnesota, USA - S1T2_Fc - Sphagnum magellanicum MG (SPAdes) (version 2) | ecosystem: Host-associated > Plants > Peat... | reverse complement strand
ATTTCTTACAGTACCATAGGTTATGCATTGAAAATCTCACAACCCGTTGTGGTGCCAACAGTGTACATGACAATATAACAGAAGAGAATCCACCACAATACATGACATCTGAATGTTCGATTGGGATTGAACTAAACAACTAGAACAGACAATAAATTGACATATATGCAGACCTGAAAGAAAGGGTGCTCCAGTGCTTGTGCTGCAGTTGGCCTCTTGCTTGAAAAGTAGCAAGCCTTATCAAAAGACATACCTGAGGAAACTGAAAGTCCATAGATGCAACAAGGTTCATGCCATCAGCCCATGTCTCGTGATTTGGAGTCCCAATTACACTGCAGATCTTATAGATTTCATCTGTCTCACTGTTGGCAGTATAGAAAACCCATAGTCAGAAACCAAAACATCCAAACTGACAAGGGAGCACATCCAAAGCATGGGCCTAAGGTTCCACATCAATCAAGCAAAGTATGGAAATTTATCTGTGGGATATATAACACATGATTTCCTTCCCCAAAAGGGGATGACAAAAACAGACTACCAAGCATCTAAGAATCATCACACACCAATACTGCAAAAGATCTGTTCACCATGCCAGTCAAAGCTGAAAAATGCCTTGGTTTAGCAACAGAAGTAGTTCTGCAGTGCATCTGACTCATCAAATATATAGTGACCAGTTAAATGTGAACTGCAATGTCCAATAGCAAATTCAGAAGCATACCTTGCAGGTGGGAAAAGTGGATGTAGTGTGAACAATTCTGCCATTGTTGCTCCCATCCCCCACATATCTATACAGAAAGGCAAAAACATGAATCAGAGCAAGAGAAGGAAAGAAACAAAAATGAACAGGCAGGACACATCATCACCAAGACTCATGATCCTCCGAACAAACCAATAATTATTGCAAATCTGTTCCACACATGGATCCTGCTTGGCCTGACAAGGAATACAAGAATGAAATCTGCACAGCATAAAAGAAGACATAATCTGGGAACTGTCAGAAAAAGAACAGCAAGGGTTGGAGATTAGAATTCACCTATTGCAGCACTATAGCAGGAGGATTGCAGAGGTACTTCAGATGCATGATACCTAAAAGAAAACAGCAAGTTAAGAAGACTTCAGTGAAATGTTAAATTCTTCAATCAATATAACTTAGAAAAATAACTCTACTGCATTCTACATGCAAGGTGGACAAAACAAAAACCAGAAATACCATCGATAAAGCTCCAAGGCAGGGACAAAGTATATGAAAGTTAGTGCATGGCCTTTGGTGACAACATACTAGCAAGTGGAGACATAGTCAGTATAAGGGTGTGAGAACAGACTTCCCTCACAACAGCAAAATCAGCAACCTTGATAACATCCTTGGTTACCAACAGATTCTCTGCATAGACAGTGTATCGCACTGTAAGCTTCAACTAAGCCAGACATAAGTAACCCATAGCCTATGGTGCTTGAAACAATCTCCCCCCAACAGAGGAATAGAGTACATCCCAAGGGAAGGACAATGAAAATATGTATTCTAAAGGTCAGTCCTACACTGAAAACCACTACCACAAGCTGGCCAAAGAGGACTGATAAGAATTGACATCAAAGATGCTCCACAGAAAGAGATAGGCCAAGTTGAACCCTGATGTCTATGCCCTACCTGGCTTCAAGTCCTGATGGAAGTAACCATGCCTGTGCATGTAAGCCAGAGCCTGCAACATTTGAAAACACCAATTGCATATTTTTGGTTCGGAGAAAAGTTTCTCCTTTTCTTTCATTAAACTGGTAAAGATTATACTCCTGCCGAAGGAAGTCCAATAGAGAATTACAAGAATGAATGTGAACCAGTAAAAACAAAAGTGCCATTATTTCAATCTTGAACAATATGAATGCAATTCATATTGTCTATAGCCTCTTACAAAAACAAGCAAACTATCAGGATACGAAGAACAAAAGCTTCACCAGATACTCAAACACAAAATAGAACTCATTCTTCTCTCTGATGACTTCCTTCAGCTTCACAATGTTTGGATGGTTCAACTTGCGGAATGACTGCTCAGACAACCAACACATGTTAGGTCAGTTTACACAAGTAGTCAGCCCCTAACCAAATAATTCAGCTGCAATCTGGATTTCAGGACTTCTTGAGAACCTGCATTGAGAGAGAAAATCTTCTTGAAATTGCTGCCACTCCTGAGAAGGAAGGAACCTTCGAGGCATGCACTAAACTAAGCAAAAAGCTAAGTTCATAGCCTCAATCCTCACCATGGCTCATCTCTGGCATATGCACAGAACTGCCAAATTCTATAACTAAGAGGGTAGGCTCAAAGAATTTGAAAGCAACCTTTAATTCTCTGAGATTCATACACTCATCCCATGAGTAAAACTTTCTCTTCATCCTCTTTATTGTAACGATTTCATTGGTATCATTATTCACTGCCTTCTAGACACTCTCATACGTGCCATCACCCAACTGCTTCATAACCTTGTAGCTGCACATATTAATCATATGGTAGACAGTTACATGGCACAACAGACCAGAGAAAAAATATTTTCCTCAACTCCTTCATCAAGATAAAACATAGAAGTTCATGGAAATTGAATGCCCATTAATAGATACAAGCTTTTCAAGAGAGCATGCAACTGGTACAGCCTCAAGTCCTACATTCCTGCCAGCCAACCCATGAAGGAGGGAACTGAAATGTATCAATCCATGGTTGGCACACAAAATTGACCCCTACAAGCAATGAGCAAGATGGGATTTTCTTAGTAAATAGAAATTGATCCGCATGCTGCATATAATGATCTAAAGTGTGGCATTCCTTCCAATAATGAACTTGGAACAGTAGCATGTTTGCAGAAACGTCTCCTACTGAAAAACCATGTGTGTTTGCTTCAGATTCTTTGGTAAGGGCTACCATTAACCTCCAAAGTGGTCACCCACTTCAAGGGAACTTACTAGATTGATGAGCGCAATGGAGATACTGCTGCACACCACAATCCCTCCTGAAGGAATTCCAGTCAAATTCTTTTCCATCTCCACTACAATATGTGCCAAAGTGGCATCAATTTGTAACCAAGGAGGGGACAGCAGTGCCACAGATTTAATCCTCTGCAACATCTCCCCAATTCAAAACTTGGCACACTATCCACTGAAGACCTCATACTAACAGATCCTTGGTTGGAAAGACAACAAAGCCAAAATAAGTAGGTTACACCATTTATAACTAACCCATTTCATTTGGAAACAATACATAAAATCTAATCAAGGATGCCCAAAAAAAATGGACAAGAAAAGCAGGATTGGCACTCCATTAAAGCTGAGAAACCAAACTACAATCACATCCACTACTATATTACCCTTGAGAACCTTAATTTTTTCTTTGACAGCTTCTTGCGGGGTTGCAACCTATCTAGTTCAAAATTAATCAATTTATAAATTTACAACTTACAATCCAAACTGCAATCAAACTACTCTAGTATTGCATATGTCAATTTGCAAAAAGAACTACGTGACACCCATGTCTTATATTAATACCACATGTTGGGCCTACTTATATACCTCATGAAAATTGATCATTTATGTTGAGAATTGTGGAAAATGAGTTGTTTCTTTTTTAATGTAGAGTGAAGGAACTAATTTCAACCAATTCAAAAAAATTGGTACTTTCCACTTAGTTTACACACCTTATTGAATATCTATCAAGTTCATTACTTGCCTCAAGCAAGCTCTTTCTCTTACAATGTCATCTTTGCTTTGTATTTGAAACACATTTTCATTGGATCATTACCAAACTCGTTGCATGCTTGCCATTTGCTCTCTCATGCACTTTGTACAAACAACTCTCACAAAATCTTTATATAATTTAAGAAATCACAAAAATTTGTAAAATTTATGATCTATAAAAGTGAAAAAAGGAGTTGGAAGAGAAAAAATGGGAATTGAGTACCATGAATAGTATGGAATGATAATCATTCTATTGTGGTTTTTTCACATGATGAATGCCAAAGCATTTTTCCATACTCACATTTTGGATCGAGTTGCTCCTTTGTTAATGATCTTTTGAACAAGATAAACACATGAATGCGGAGCCCAATTAAATAACACATGTTCATAGGTCAATGACATGACATGTTGAAATAATCTTGATAAAATGATATAAGTGAAATTCAATAAAAAAAAAGATAACAATGAAATGATGCAATGTGCAACATGTAACAAAAAAACTTTATTCAAACAAGAATATCAATAAAATAAAGAAAAGTCAACTATCCTTGTGGAATATATTAAATGTATAAAGGTGTGAGCTGCTAATATGCCTTTTCAAATAGTACAAATGGAGCATGAGTATTGAAGGTGGTAGAATATGGTGAAATTTGCTTATAAAGAAATAATTAATTATTTTTCTTTGAAAACTTTGTCCATATGTTTATAAGATTCAATTTGTGATCATTTTGGTTAATGAGTTTGGCAAACATTGAAATTCCAAACTATACAAGTCTTTAAGCATGTGTTTTAAACATTGCCTAGAAAAGGAAACACATGTTCAATAACTTTTTTTAAGGACATGTTCAGCAACATATATATTTACAATTAAATAATATGTCGATAATTTATATAGATTGAAATCATATTTTTCAACCCCACCAAAAAATATAATCAGGTAACAATTTAAACAAAATAAACTTATTTTTCTAAACTCATATATTCCCAACAAACCACAAATAATAATGTTTTAAAATCAGCATAATTGGACAATAATAATTCTACATGTGTTAATTGTTCTAGATTTGTTTCATTTCCATACAAAAAAATGTGACAAAAATGGCAAGAGTAACAATATTTAACACTATAATATCTTCAAAGCCTAAGGTTAATATCTATACATTCATATCCAAACTAAAAAATAAAATTTGAAATTTGAAATCAAAACATATGACTTGTAAATTTCATGTTTGAAACACATAATACTTTTGAATTATCAAAAAACAATTGTAGGAAGATAACATTTCGGAAACACTATACTACGACCAATACAAAAAACACAATTACCACATTTTAAACATCAGAGACATTGAATTGGGCACTCTTTTGAAAGAGTGCAAACTATCACAACACCTTATTTAATCCAAAGAAAAAGGAAATAGCCTTTGCACTATTTGTAAAAATTGTAGGATCTATTGGGTGGGAGAAATAAAAAATTACAACCAAGTGTCATTCACAAACACATATGCAGATGAAACTTTGCATTGCATTGCATTAGATGACTCAAAGTTCATACAAGAATACAAAAACAAAATTTCAAATTAGAATCAATATTGGAAAAACACATGTACAAATTTAGTTTGACACGAAAATCAAGAGATTATTATTTTTTAAATAGTAAAAACAAAAAATACAACAACATCAAAAATTGTTGAATCGACATTCAAAAAATAGAAAATCACTGTAGAAAATGACAATGTTGAAGAATTTTGTAAAATAATTTTTTTGATATTGACAATATATTTAAATGATGGGGACGTGATTCATTCAGGAAATTTAATGTCCATAAAATATTACATCAAATATTGGAAACATTTCTCTTCCAAAAAGCACAATTTAACATTAGAACTAAATATAATTCAGCTTTTAAATCAAGCAAATACAATAAAAAAAAATTACAATGTTTATAAACTTATCATATAAATCAAATTTGGAAAAAAGAAAAGCTCATTTTCAACTTTCTATTATTTTTCATGTTTGCTTGTTTGATTTTTAGAATAATAAAATAAAATTCAATCTACATTTTCTTTTTCAAGTGCATATTTTGTAACCAATCATAAACAAAAAGCTAGCTCCTTCAAACATAATCATTAGGTTTGTAGGAATTTCGGAAAAAATCTTTTTTTCATTGATTTTTTAAAAATTCATAATCACTGATAATTTTATATTCAACATAATTATTACAATACCAATTTATATTTTTCTGTAACATTTTTTTGTGAGTTTCAATTAATAAATGAAAATAACAACATAAAATTGGAAAAAAAATCTTTCAAAATACATTGATTTGTAATTTTGTTGAAATTTTTGAAAGTATTATCAAGCATGTAAAAATAAAAATTTACACACATTTTTTCAATTCAATTTTCGAACATCATTTATCAAAAAATTAATTACATTTATTTATACAATTTTGAATCTTCATTACACATATAATAACATCTAATTGTCCAAAACAACAAATAAAAACAACATCGATAGAAATAGAAGAAACAAAAAGACATGAAATGAAACAATTTTTTTTTTTAAAACCAAAGAGGTCAACGAAGACAAAATAAATCAGAACAAATAAAGAAAGATTACATAAAAATAAAGATACAATAAACACTAAAAGAAAAAAAATTAAATACCTCAAAATATTTAAAGACATTTTAATACAACAAATATATGTTTTTTCTTTGCAAATCAACAATTTGAAAAATGTAGTCAAACCGATTGCAAAAGAATTAACAAGTAGCCCAAAAAATGAGCATGAAAATGACCAAATTTCCATTCGTTGAAAGACTAAATATAAAAAAAGATTTAAAGAATAGGATTTAATTAATATTAAGTGACAAACATTCAAACATTTGACGACTTGATAATAGACCTTTGCCAACCACTTGACATTGTTCAACTAATGTGCACAACATATACATAACATTGTCACGTTTACATTCCATAGATGGACTAATAATCCTACAAGATCTCACTATATAAAACACAAGCAAAACTAAATTCAAAAAATGACCAATAAAAATGGTAACACCTTCTTCAAAACATGATATAACTCTTTTTTTCAAAATTCTAAACACTACACATTGAAATGCGACAACAATTTTTTTTAATCATGATCAAAGAAGAATTAAACAACATAATTGATAATTGTATAATTGACTACTAGCATGAAGATATTCAATTACCTGTAAATGGTGAAAATGTCTTTCTAAATCGTATAAGATGATTGATTGACCAACATATGATGGTAACAATGCAAATGTTATATGTTTAAAAACTACAACCATTAGGATACCAACAACACACATACACGATGATAGGAATTGTACATAGATACTTATCCAAATGCATACAATGCATTTTCATCAGTAATAGCCGTTGGATCTTAGTCCAAATACATGCATACACACTAGATTTACATTACACAATATATGATTCAAACACACCGGCAACAAAAAAATTATCAGATGATACTAGACAATTATTAATAAAATAATTAATGTTAAACATTTGTTATATGCTAATGCAAATATCATGCAATAGTCGAATGGTCCATATCATGGGCTTTTTACAATATCATATGCAACCAATATAACATTTGTATTCAACCCATAATAATCTATCTACATTGTCCCAAATATGGGGTTGCATTTCCACACAAATATAAACCACAAAAACATATTTCCATCCCCCAAACACATAACCATGCAGTTGAATGTCACTAGTAGTGTGTAGTAGCATGGAGCCTAAGTATACAAAAAATGTTGAATAAGCTTTTAAATAGTTGTGAAGAAAAAATGTTATGGCCAATGAAATTACTAGATTTTGTGATTTTATTTTATTTTATTTTATGTGTCTTGATTATCTTGAGTGAACTATTATTTAAAGGTGTAATAAGGTTTGGTAGGTTTGTGAAAATTTAAATCACCAATGGAAAATGGTAGAAAAGGATCAATATTTTCAATGTTCAGCAAAAGGTTGTGTGTAGGCCTGAAGATTTTAATTTTCAAGCCAATGGGATTGTCAGATTTGGTGATCTACATTTGTTTTCTTAGTCATCTTGACCGAAATAACACTTCATTATGCACAAATGGGTTTCTTGTGCACTTTGTTTCTAAGTTTTAGGAATTTAGAGAAAAAAGAAAATATGAGTATCTACAAAGATTCATGAGCTTAAGAATCCAAGCCTATTATTATTATGAAGAAGAATAAAAATATTCTAGATTCAAACTCGACACAGTGTGGATAGACATCAATACGTACTAGTCTAAGCTATTCAATAGCCCCTACCTACCTATTCTAACTTCTATGTACCTATTACCTATGTGTTGTGAGCTTATGTGTTTCTGCTTGTAACTATAAGCCACTAGGGTTGGAGTGACCCAACCCCCATGACTACACCAATCCATTTGGGATGAACTAGTGTTCATGTTAGTTATTGAACCTCCCAAAGTAAAAAAGGTTGAATTAGAATTGTTTTTTGCTCCCCTTCCAATAGTCATTTGTTTTTCCCCCTTTGTACCACCCATGCTCACCCAACTACCCCATCTACCCACCTTCCTTGCTCTTTTTGCAATGGCAAAACCTATATTTCTTCTTAACTAAACTTATAATTCTTGGGAAAAACTTTTATCCCTTCTTGTCTAAAGTTTTCAAATTATATATTATTTAAATAAAATTTTATTTTAATTCTGAAAAGTAGGTCAGATTTTATTTTCTGCCTTTATTTAATAAAATGTTACAAGATGTTTATAACAAAAAAATAAATCAATATTTTTTAACATAGAAATATATAACAAATAATTTATAATACATATGTAAATAAGATATAAAATACATAAGATAATAAAATTATGTATACATATGATATATAAATTTTTCAACTAAATTATATTTTATTGTGGGCCTCACTTGATAAAAATGTAAAACATAATATTCATGCATGAAAACATAATTTTTTTCATCCAATAGTTTTATCATGTAAAATCACATATATATAATATATGAAAATATCTATTTATTATATACTATATCAATAAAAATCTTTTTCATATTGCATAGAATTTCACATATTACATGGGACACAATGACTTTTTGTTGTGATATATGAGGGTATTGCCCATCCCATAACCTTTCCAATGGGGGATTTCCCATTTTGATGTAAGTATTGTCATTTTTGTTGTTATCATAGTGAAGACTTCCTTTTAATGGGTCTAGGTAATGTAACATGGGGTTATAGTGAAAGTTTTAGTTTTAGGTATTGCTAATGATTTCATTTTCATAGCAAGGAAATGCATTTTTGGATAAAGGTAATGCAATATCAACATGTTTAAATGTATGATGAGAGTATTTGTTTTGTTGGTGTATGTAGTGAATAATCATAATTGAGTGTGTAGGAATTACATTCACCCATACTTCAACAATTTTATTGGATATTGACAATTTAAATATTGTAGTTTTTGAAACTTTTTGGTAACTATAACCTAAATGATGGAGGGGCAAGTATTTGCAATACTTGTATATTAAAACCTTTACATAAATGAAATATAATTGGTGGTAGAAATTATATGGGAATTGCATGGAGTTGGTTTTTTGGCATTTCGATTCCAATGGGGCCCCAATTTTATCATGAAGGTATTGCAAAATCTAGGCCCATTTTCATTCAAGCTCCACCAAAATATGATTGGTCCACTGTATGCAATACCTTCATTTTTCGTTTTTGAGGTTGTGATGAGAAATATTTAAAAGAAGAAAAGAAAAGAAAAACTATGTAATACTCCCATCTGAGGCATATAATGTTGGCTAGATTTTTCATGTTTCACATAATACCCAAATGTTGGGCATAAAATATGCATATTTAATGATAAAAAAATTTGACAAAGATAGTTTTGAATTTGTTTTAAATTAGAAAAAAATTAGAAATTAAAAAATTGATTGTGAAGAAGGAATAGAAGAAAAATCATTTAGAACAAGAAAAAAGATAATACAATTTTAGAACAAGAAAAAAGACAATACAATTTTAGAACAAGAAAAAAGATAATACAATTTTAGAATGAGAAATAAAAAAATAAGAAATTAGAAAAATAATCTAGAAGAAGCAAAAAAAAATTCAAAAAAAAAGTTTCATTTCAATCACAAATGACTTGTTTTCATATGTGAGTATTGCATATTAGGATTGAATCTTCAACTATTATTAGTATTTTCCATAATAGGCAATACTTGCATGTTACCCGTACAATAGGTGTTAGTTTTGGGAATTTTAAACCATTGCAAACATGGTGTTTTAATTTAAAGTTGACATGAACATTGTAATGCCTAGAACCTAAACCTTGAACCTTTATATGTAAATTTAACCCTCTTTTAAAAGCCATATGTTTTACATTAATTTTCTTATGATTTAAGTGATTGAATTAGATAATCATTGAAAATATAAGATTTTTTTCTTTTACCTCCTTAATTTTAAAAAAAAACTAAAATCAACATTATTTTTTTTGTCCTTGATTGATTTATATAAAAAATAATCTTAAAGTTCAATTTACACCTTGTGGATTCCATTATTATTTTTTCCCTTTAAAATAGTAGAAGTTTATTCATAAAATAGAGAGGTTTACCCAAAATATAGAAAGGTTTTGTTGAAAGGTAAAAGTTTACTTAATATGCAAAAAGATTGTGTTGAGAGGTAAGGGTTTCGCCAAGAAGATATATAATTTTTCCAAAAGAGAAAAAATTCGCCAAGAAAAAATATAAGTTTTGCCAAGAGTTAAATGTAGGTTTTAAGTTTTGCCAAAAGTTAGAAGCTTAGCCAAGAATAGATATAGGTTTTACCAAAAGAAAAAAGTTTAACCAAAACGAGATATAGGTTTTGTCAAGAGAGAAAAGTTTAACCAAGAAGAGATATAAGTTTTGTTAAGAGAAAAAAATTTAGTTACGAAGATATGTAGGTTTTGCCAAGAGATAAAAGTTTAGCTAAGAAAAAATATAGTGTTTGCCAAGAGATAAAATGTTTAGATAAAAAGGGATATAGGTTTTGCTAAGAAAGAAAATTTTAGCCAAAAAGATATACAATTTTTTCCAATAGAAAAAAGGTTAGTTAAAAAAAGATATAGGTTTTACCAAAAGAGAAAAATTTAACCAATAATAGATATAGGTTTTGCCAATTTAAAAAATTAACCATGAAAAGATATAGGCTTTGCCAATAGAGAAAATTTAACCAAGAAAGGATACAAGTTTTGCTAATAAGATAAGTTTAACCCAAAAAAAAAAAGGTTTTCCCAATAGAAAAAAATTTAGCTAAAAAAAAAAAAGGTTTTGCAAAGAGATAAAAGTTTAAACGATAAGAAATATAATTTTTGTCAAAAAAAAGTTTAGCCAAGAAAAGCTATAAGCTTTGTTTAAAGATAGAAGTATAGATATAGGTTTTGCTCGGAAAAGATAGAAAGGGTAGGAAAGGGATTGGTTGTTAGTTGATTGGGTTCAATGTTTAGGCTAAATAGTAGAGTAGGTAGGTTAGTAGGGTAATTAGGTGGGAGGGTAGTATGGAGGGTGAGGATTGGGAAAAAATTGGCCCCAAAAACAAAAACGATCAATGGTCAGCAGGCAAAAAAATTGATAGCGGTAGAATGTTAGTTAATGTAGGGTGAAGAGGCAGATGAAAAACACAACTCATCCTGTGGACAGAACGACCAACTGGTGCAGGCATGGAGGCTGGTTCACTCTGGCCAGGTACTAGTAAATTAGTGTCGCCTCATATAACTCACTAATATATTACTTAGTCATGGTGGCCATACATCTTCGTGGATAGAATCGTTGCATTTTATTGTTTTGGCAACCTTGGGACTTCTCGTAAGGTTTGAAGTTTCATCCTCCTGACCATGTGCATGCCAGTTCAAATCACTTGAAAAATTTTACTAACCAAAATAGTATCTTGTAAATATCAAGGTCTTGGTGTTTAAAATTTACTATGGTAGAATATGACCCTATTATTGCACGCTTTAAAACGTATTTAAAAATATTCTCATGGTACAAAAATATTTTCTTGGTGAAATTTAGTGTAAGGTAAAGCCCAAGGGAATGCACTTTACCAAAATAAGGACCCCATGAAGTAAAGCTGAGTATAAACCCAAATCTAGTAAAGCCCACCTCCAAGGTTTTACACAACAGAAAGATCGCTCAATTTTTTTGTTAAAAAATTATGTGATACATGGAAGATACCGATTAAATATTGCATTAAAAAAATGCCCATAAGGTTTTTTATTGGATGTCAAAATATTTACAGATACACTACTAAAAAAAGAGCAGGTATTTGTGTGCGTAGCACCTATCCTATCTTGGTCACAATGCCCAGTTGTCAGAATGTGCAAATATGAATAGTACCTATGTGAAAATTTGTGGCCTACAAGTAATGAATGTAATTTCAATTCACCATTTTCCATTTACCCCATGACTGCACATTTCATTGCACAAACAAAAAAAACACTATTGTTACATTTCAACATGCGTTTACATTCCCTACCTATTAATCTATGATGTTTAACCACTTACCTTGGTAGTTATCTAGGTAGTGTGAAGGGGAAATAAGAGGGCTACGAGATAAATAATCAAGATGGAACCTTGGCAACTCAGCTATTGTTCATCCAAAAAATAGTTATAATGGGTTTCCAATGGACGGTGGTGCACTTGTCATAGTTGCTCATTGCTAAGTCACATAATCCCATTTTCACTAGTTGTGTTACTATGAATTATGACTTCATTTGTTGAAAACTTCACCAACATTTTCTATTTTAATTGGTTAATCTTTTCAATAGCCATATCATATACGTTTGATAGTGAGGATGGGAAAGAGACAAAAGACCCAAGAAATTCATTTATAAGGCCCATCAATTGATAATTCACATGCACATTGATCTCAGCAACCAAAAATAAATAAATACATAGAAAAAATTGATGGTTGCATGATTTCAGAGTCACTTGCCCATAATAGGCATAAGAGTCTGTCTACAGGTGCAGAGCTATAATACTTCAGGTTGAAGGAGCATCCCTAAAGTTCATCTACCTCGACAAATAGCATAGACAATAGAGTTATCCATAAAGTCACACAGTTACGGGGCAAGAACCACCAGTTTCAGCATAATAGGGCATCACATGGGTAACTGGGAACGAAAATTTTAGGAAAACGAAATAATTGGGACCCAAACTAGTTTTTCTACCAATTTTGGTGGTGAACTGAGTTTCATCCTGTCTTTCTTTTTTCTTGAGCACCTCCACCACTGCTACATATATTTTGAATGTTCTTACCTACACAACAACTACAAGTGGTCTCAAACCTTATGCATTAAATGCAGAGTTTCGACAGTTCATACTAAGATTCAATAAAATTTCCTTACTTTGCGAATACCACTAAAAGACAGGATAGGGGATGAAAGCAGGCCAAATAGAAGCTGAAGACAGGGTGACTTTAAGGTTAACTCTAATAAGCACAAGTAATCTGGTAGAAGTTAGAACCCTACTTGTTAATATGAAGAGGATGTTGCGAGGTTGGAAATGTGTTGAAATGTTTGGGTTTTTGCACATTTTATTTAAATTAAAGAAGCATGTGTTGAAAGCTCCTTGAACTTTGCATGCCCTTTGCATCGGCCAAATGCAACATTTAAGTTTTAGTTCATTGAGGCAACTCTTCAAAACAAAATTGAAGTGTTACTTTACTAAAGTGAAACCTCTTCAGGCAATTTGGGGCATGGTAGGTCATACAATACCTTTTCAAGAATCACTTGAGTCTTAATAATTCAATAAATAAATAACTAAAAATTAGCCAGCTTTAATTGTGTGGCACATGCTCACTTAAAACACTTTAATGCGTCAGAAATGTTTTTTTGCATCTAACATTTGTTCACATTTAGTTGTTTCATATGTGCTGCACAGCATATAAAATAATCCTCATTTAGTAGTCCATGTGTTTCTTATCATTAAATATTTGGATTGAGTTGTCCAAATGTTTCAAATTAAGAATCTAAAATGTGTAATTGCTATAATTTTTATGGCAGTCGATATTTGATAATAATTTATGTTTCTGATTCAAATTTGATGCTTTAGCATAATTCTGTTAGTCCTATCGATTCTTACACCACATTAATGTTATTTATTTAAAAATAAACTAAAATTGAACTTAATTTTTTAAAAAAAAAGAATATTGAGATGTGTACCAAATTTAAAAATTGAACCAGCCTTGTGTTTATTGCAACTTATAAAACTCATCTGTCATTCCAAATTATTGATGATTAAATTAAAGGAAGCAAATAGTCAAAAGTTAAATTTTGTGAATTGAAATTGATTCTAATGTGACATTTCTTCTGGGTGCCTTTCAAGGAAGGTTTTATTTTCAATTTTGTGATATCAAAAATTTGACAAATTTTCAACCAAAAAAAATAAATTGAATTTATTATATATATATATATATATATATCCAAAAAAATCCCAATTTCAGCTTCCTCCATACACCA
>Ga0209611_10009886_pt1 | contig 14246 bp, 9 predicted proteins | sample S1TSphgellanicum_3_FD_187693 | JGI IMG/M metagenome (GOLD analysis project Ga0209611, IMG submission 187693) | Host-associated microbial communities from peat moss isolated from Minnesota, USA - S1T2_Fc - Sphagnum magellanicum MG (SPAdes) (version 2) | ecosystem: Host-associated > Plants > Peat... | reverse complement strand
ATCCTCATCCAAAGTGGCCCTTAGTTTGGGAAATATTATTAGGACGCATGATTAATCAACCAACCAACTAATTGGCACAACTAAGTAGAACACATTTTTAATACGAGGCAAAACCTTGGTTCCATATCCTTTGCTCAATGTTTTACTCTTTGTAAACTACAATAATGTATGCTTGAAAGGAAGAGCTTTCAAACTATCTAGTTTGAAAGTGTTTGAAATGTGAAATTGTGAAAAAAAAAGAAGTTATGGGCCAATGAAGGAGGCCCATCACCCCCAAAACCATTGGACTTTGGTATAAATTATAGTATGCAAGGGCACTTCCATGTAACTTTTCAAGAAATTAATTTGTGTATATTTTTTGTTTTTTTACAAAATGAACTTGTGTGCATGAAGATTCAGAACCTATAAAAATAAGGTTTGGAGGCTAGTTCCCAAATTCAGTTCCAATTGCAGGCCAATTTAAAGTTTTATTATTTTTTATTTTTTTTTTCAAAATTTTAAAACTTAAGGTTTGAGAATCGAACTTGGAACCAACCTACAATTCACAATTTGACAACTTTAGTTCATACTAGTGTTGTTGGGTGGTTCCTTATTTTCAAAAAGAAAACTAAGAAATAAGGGTCGTGTATGTGGACCTTATATGGAGCTTGAACTAATAGTTGAAAAAACATCTCCCATGTTTGCCTTAGACTGACCCCTCTAGATTACATTTGGAGTTGTTTTTGGAAGTAGCTAGTTAGGTGGCAATGATAAATCATTGCCCCCTATTACAATGTTTTCCTTCACTTTCTCTTGCTATGTCATCTTTCTTCTCATCACTCTTTGTGTCTTCATCCTTTTGAACTTTGTCTTGTCCATCAACATAGTCATTTCTCTCAATTCGATTTTGTCCATTGTTGTTTGTTATTTCTTTCAAATCGATCACATTTATCTTATCTTTCACCATCCCCTTATTTTGTCAATTACGAGGGTTTTCAATTCACAATAGTGCAATGGGTGAAAAGCGCATTCATCAAGATTATTTTGCAATTGTTTTTAACTACAATGTGAAACTTTTCCAATGTCATTACAAAATGATCCACCACTTGTTCTTGTGCAACATGGATGTTTAGAATTCGTATTTACCTTAGAACATGATTCTTGTGAGCTTATGAGCTTTTTCCAATTCAAAAATGTACAAGTGTTGTGAAAATGTTTGCATACAAGTTGTTGTTGACCCATTGTGACGAATATTGTAGGTTGGGAGATCTATTGGTTATGGAGTCACTAAACATATTTGTTGTTGCAATGCAAGCTATGTTTGAAGCTTGTTATGCATGTGTTAGACAACCTAAGAGGATTTCAAGAAGCAACTTGCAATTATGTCAGTTTCCAATGACTTTGCCCATCTCCCACCGCTTGCAAGTGATATCTAATTGTAGTACCAAGTCATGATTGCATAAGGTTGCCTTTGAATTTGGAATCATATCAACCCAAAGTTTGCAAGCATGTTATGATCATGTTTTTTCTTCTTCACTAGTACTACATACCTACCTTTCTTGTGACAATTGTTTTTTGGGTTGCCTTTTAGTGTACTAGCGGACAATGTTCAATGAATGCCTTTCACATGATAATTGTGAATGAATTCAAACTAAGTTGATGTTCAATCTCACCTTGATAACCCATTGCGTAAAAGAGTATGGGTTGGTGAGATAATAGATGATTTTTTGAATAAATAGATGCACGGAATGGTTCGAGCATTTTCTTTCAATCTTGTGATGTAACACATTGGCAATCATGCACAAGAGGAATTAACCAAATTGATCAAGATCAAACAAATGGTTGTGCACAAATCACCCTTGAAAGGGTTGTTAAGGCAAACTGAGTGCATCTCCGGTACTGACCAAACCTTGAATCAAGCTTGCAAAATCAACATTAAGTGTGAGATAACATGAATTACTTGATTCTTTGAAGGAAAATTTGGGCAACCGTTCCATGCTAGGAATGATCTATGGATTTGTCCACTTATGAAAGAGGCAAGAACCCAAGGGAAACTAAAGACTGGTGTTGTGCAAATTTGTGACTTTAAAAAAAGAAAAGAAAAAAGAACCACCTAATACTGGTATAGACTATAGACATTAAAGTTATCCGTAAAGTCAGGCGATTAGGGGGCGAGAACAGCCAGTTTCGGCATAACAAGGCATCAAATGCGTAGCTGGGAATGAAATTTTATAAAACAAAATAACTGGGACCCAAACTAGTTTTCCACCAATTTTGGTGATAAACTGAGTTTCATCGCACCTTTCCTTTTTCCTGAGCGCCTCCACTGCTGCTACATATTTTTTCACTGCTCCTACCCGTACAACTACTATAATTACTCTCGAAACTTGTGCATTAAATGCTGAGTATCAGCATTTCATACTGAGATTTAATAAAATTTCCTTACTTTGCAGATACCATTGAAAGAGTGGATAAGGGGGTGAAAGAGAGGGTGACTTTTTTGGATAACTTTATTGCATAAAGTTTTTGTTGATTTCGGTATCCTTTCATTTTATGCAAAGAACTTTGCAATCTTATGCGACCATTGTGTTGATGAAATTGCACCCTCAAATTGGTTCACTTTTCAGTATTATTTTTGCCTTTCTCTAATGTTTAAGGGTTAATCTTTGTTTCACAATTCTTTTTTGATGTGCAAAAAACATGCATGCAATTGCAATTACTGGTCGAAATTTTCTAGTGTATTTAGAGGGGCACATTATCTAGGGGAATTTCTCCTCACCAAAAGGGGGGGGGGGCATTTTGAAAAGTGAAATGCCCACTCCGGCAAGCATTTTGCTCTTTATTTTCCCATGATACTTGCCGGATACTTTCATATTTTCACAAAAAAACATATCTTCAACATTTTAAAGGATTATTTTAATTACAAAACTGACCTTAGGGTAAGGTATCAGCTTCAAGTCCCTTTGAGTCTTAGGGTTTAGGGTTCATAAACCCTAAACCCCTAAACCCTCAAATCCCCCCCTCCCTTTCTAGTGCACCATGTAGGATGGATGAGGTATGGACATGAAACACTTTCTCATTGCATTTCCTATCCTATAGCAAACCATGGTAGTTAGCTACTAAAATACTAACTACTCACTAGTGCTTTTTTTTTTTTCGAATATTATTATGTAGCATAAAGTGGTGATCATCCGCACAAAGATGTAGAAAAAATTGGATGATCATCCCTAGGAAGATTTAGCCAAATCTGGCTATAAACCAGATATGAAATATAAATCTTTAATCAACATTCTATATTTATGGTTACACACTGAAAACCAAATATAAAATTCTGAAATTTTTTATTCTCTCTTTTTTGTTCCCCCTCACTTCTGGCTATGGTGAAAAAGAATCATGAATTTTTTCATGTTTTTTTTTGGTCATTTTCTGAAAATTTTGCCAAGCTACAAAATTTAACCCAAATTTGAAAAAAAAAAAAAAAAAAAAACTGGATAGGCCATTAAGGTGAAACTCAGTTATGTGGATGAATGCCAACGGAAAGAATTTTACAAATGGATTGAATTGTTGCTAATACCTATTATGTTTCACATCCACACAATTCATGCATTTGTGGGGCCTAATCATGGTCTGTTCATACAGAGGGTTAGCAGCAGTTGGGTTATTTGTCCCATCCTCACAAGTTGTACACCAAGCCATTTTTCATCCATTTTTCATCCAGTTGGCAATCAGACGGTAAGTAAGTAAGTAACATGGTGCACTGGGGGGGGGAAGGAGGGGAGATTATTCTGTTAGAAATAGGTCTCATATATAGGTAGGTAAATGGTTTATACATAGGTAAGGGCTGTTTTTACTACCTACCTACCAACAACCTGCTTGTGAGTTGTTAGTAGGTAGGTAAATTTTAAAAAAAAGTAACTGAGCTAATAACCACCATGGTTAGCTAAGGAACTAGAACACAACGGAAAACTGTTTCCTCACCACTTATCATCCATCCTTCATGGTGCGCTGGTGGGTGCTGGTTCACTGTGTGGCCCTTAGCATGGCACCTGAATTCCTAGAACAGCCTTATTCAAGGTCTTTAGTCCTTACCAGTGTCGGTCGATTATTGGAATTTTTTTCATAATCATCGAGGAGGGTTTTTGAATGGTTGTTTCTTGGGGCAACTTAAACTTCTTTTTTTTTTCCTTAGGGAACATGATTTTTTTCCAAAATATATATATTTTAATGAATTAATTTTTAAAAAATTCCCAAAAAATGAAAATGATACCTTACACATTTACCCTCAATGAAATTTCTACTTTAACAAAAGATGGCTCGAGAATTTTTTTTTTGAGGGTAAGTGTGTAATTTATCATCATCTTCTTTTGAAGGCAAAAAATTTACTAAAGGCGTAAGTAAGAAGGCACTTTCCATATATATATATATATATATATATTCAGCAAGTTCGTCAGCCTGTCTGTGACACAGTTATAACTGGTTCAGGTTCATCCACAACAAGTTCAGGCATCCAGTGGATGGATGGATGGTGCGCCGGTGGATGCTGAATCACTCTGGCCCAGTGTGATTCGATGGAAACCGGTGTTCAGGCATCCAGTGGATGGATGGTGTGCCGGCGGGTGTTGAATCACTCTGGCCCAGTGTGATCCGATGGAAACCGGTGTTTGGCAGCCGATTTCATATTTTAGTTCATTGATTTTTTGAGAACCGTGAAAACGAATGGTAAGAACCACCTTTCTAATAACCCGCTAATGGTGGTTGGTTCCAGTGTTGGTTCCGGTTCTTTGAATTTTTTCCCCCATAATCAAAGAATCACCGATTTCGATTCTTTCAAAAGAGAAACCAGAGGTTTTACGAAAGAACCGGTAAAAAAGTGCACTGGTTCTTAGACTTTCTTTTTTTTTCCTGAAAATTTGGGAACCGTGGTTATATAGCCACACCGGTTGTTTGAAAATTTTAAAAAGCTTCAGTGCCGTGCTGTGCCTTGCAGGCACGGGTTACCACTAGTATTATATATATATATATATATTGGACCAATTGTACAAAATCCTAAACTAGCCAGAAAATTATTCATATGCAGAATTCCATACAAGGGACCCATTTTGTAAAACCAACAACAATGTGAACTAAGAAAAATATCCACTAGTTCTTTATGTACTACAATAGCACACATTCTGACTGCCTAATTGTTCAAATGATGAACAAAAGAGTTGCAAAATTTGAAGACAATTTGCTTGATAAAAAAGGTCGCCAAAGTTCCAGCCTTTTTTGTATTGGCAATTTTTTGTTAAATAGCATTTAAAAATTTGGCCCTTTCTCTTTGAGTCTTCTGTTAAAGGATTTCCTGAGGAAAATAAAAATTAATCTCTTAAATTTCACCTTGTTATTCTATGAAGGGGCAATTAAAGCAGTTGCACTAGCTGCTCTTGTCATATTATTATTTCCCTTATCACTCTTCCATTGTCCAACTATATCCCCTTGTTGTCTCAATATTTGCGGATGATTGAGCTTACTCTCCTCACATATTAGAGTTATCAGTAAAGTAAGGAAAACGCATCATTAGAACCCTGAGTTTGGTCATACAGGGGATGAGATTTTATTAAAACCTGCAAAAGTGTGGGGGGGGCAGGGGGACACTCTGAAAACCATCAATTCTGGTGATAAACTGAGTTTCATCATGTCCTTCCTTTTTCCTGAGCACCTCCACTGCTGCTGCTTCATGTATTTTCACTGCTCCTACCTCTACAACTATCATAATTACTTTCGAACCTTGTGCATTAAATGCTGAGTTTCAATATTTCATACTGAGATTCAATGGAATTTCCATACTTTGCGGACACCACTGAAAGAGGGGATAGAGGGTGAAAGGAGGCTCAAACACAGGGGGGAAGACAGGTTGACTTTACGTGTAACTCTAGTCTCTCCTAAGGATTTCTTTCACTTTTAACCCTGTCACCAACATGGTTGTGCCCAATTTAGAAACTTCTTCATAGCTCTCCTAATGTGTTTTAACACTGAAACACTTTAGTCACTTTTTTGGGAGTTCACTTGGAGTACAGTTGGTCAGACTCTGAGAGATTCTTAAGTGTACTCATCGACCGATCAAACAAGTAAATCAGCCAATCATAAGTGAATTAGCCATAATAAGTGTTGTTCACCTACCCTCTCTCTTGGAATACAATTGTTGCAAACCTTTTTGCTGAATCTTGATAGAGGACCATCCTTCCTTCACCTAATTAGCTTGTTGTTGGCTTTGGGCATATATTATACTGCCCCGGTCCCAGGGCCCACACACCGCACCCTTTCAGAGGTTTGCTGCATGCATTATTTTCATAGCACCCCCATATTGATGTGGAATCAACATAGCATTTGGAGCCTATGACCACACTGCACTTAGCACAAAAGAAAAAATTGAAGTTTAAAAAATGATTTTTAATTTTAAAAAAATTTAAACCATTTTTGTCTTGTGAGATAAGAAGGAATAATTATGATTAGAATTTAGGTATGTTATTATCTAAATCCCCTAATCAGTCACCGCAACAAGGTTGGCAGCTTGGGAATAAGTGAGAGTAGGAAAATAAATGACTCCTTAGGACAAAAAAATTAAGCCTTTTTTGGGCCTTTTTTTGGCACCCCCAATCGATCGGTGAGTCTCATCGGTGCTCAAGAAATTCTCAGCCTTGGGAAGAACAACAACCGATTTGGTCACCGAAATATTCGGACTTGTTGTCTTGCACTTGGCTCTGAAGCTGTTGGAATGATCTGAAAAATAATACTCTCACTTGAAAGAGGAAGGAAAGGAAGGAAGGAAGCAGAAAGAATGATTCAGAATGATTGTTGAGATACAAGACAAAAAAAAACCAACAAATTCCTACTTCCACTTCCACTTCCAAGCAAGAGCTCCAAAAGGCTTTTCCCACCCTGAAAACCTACTACACACCTGATACTACTGTCATCAGATTTTATTGCAGGCTCTTCTCTTGGGACAATTAGTTTGTCAATCTTATGTACCAAAGAACCACCCCTTCCTTCTTCCCCCAGGCACATTCTCCAGAAATGATTTTCTTTTCTTTTCTTTTCCCTCTCTCTGAGTGAGTGAAGGTGTTCTTCTCAGAGCAATTCCACCTGCTGTCAGAATGTGACCCCTGCACATTAAAATTGGATGAAGAAAAGTCAAAACATGCGGGTTTGGCTCAGCAACATAGTTTTTGGCCCAGCATCTTCCCAACAACAGTTTTGCTGAGTCTGGTATAGGCGCTTTTTACCACACTGAAGCTTAATAAATAAACATGATCTCACTCACTACTACTGCTCCTTGTTCCAATGATTGGTCCAGGTGGTTTGCTATCAGTAGTCCCTCACCTATTTGTAATCCCAATTTTAGTTTTCTGATTAGGGTTGGAAAAAAAAAAAGTAAATAACTAAACTTGGATGTGAGAGATAGTTTTTTCAGAGTCAGATACTGAGCACCACTTGGAGATGCCTCAACCTACTAGGCCCCCATTCTAGCACCATGCATCCCTATGAGGCCAGGTCCAGAAGGTAGGTAGGTACTTGCCAAATATTTAATAAAAACACCTGCCAATATTTTTGGTCACCATCCTTCTGGCTTTTCTGCTTCCCAGGCTTATTTGGAGTCTAGTTCAAATTTACTTCAGCATCAGACCCTTATAACTAACCTAGGTAGTGAAACCATGTACATTTATTTCCAACTTGTATTTTTAACCCTAGTATGCAGAAAAGGGCTATAGGATTAGTGTAAGTTATTTGGAGTTGAGATTTTTTTATGGATCTAGTATTTGGCTTGCTACTCAAAGTATAAATTATTATGTGCTTTTGGGTATTGAAATATCAGACATAAAATCAAGTATTTGGCATTTATATTAATAAATATATATTTTAAATGAAACATATGTTGTGAAGGTATTCAAATTTGACCCCCAAAAAAATAATTTCACAATATGACCATGCATGATGCACCCATGATGACTAGAGCAAACTACTTCTCTATACAACCCTCCATTTGTGGTTGGAAAGGTTTTCTGATGAGAGCAATCATCAGTTTGGAACTAACAAAGGCTTTGTCTGCAATTATAAAGCCAATGCAAGATAATTCTTAATAATAAGATAATTCTTGGCCTAAACCCTAAATACCCTTGTGTTTAGATTCATTATAGAGTATAGTAGCTTAAGGGATTTTGGCCCCTACTAGGTAACAAACAATAGGTCTATTTTTATATGGCGATTTTTGAAAGATGATATTTTGGCTTGTGTTGAAACTTGAGATTAGTTATAATAGAGTTACAATAATATTTTGGAGGATTTTGGTTTCTTTTAGAGGATTTTTTGAAAGTTACATTTTTGCTATGGTGAAATATTTGAGTCTCCATAATTCGTCTTTTGCCTTAAGATACTTTTCAATGTAAACTAGTGTGGCCTATGCCATTGGCCCAAGTGTTACCACTTCCTCAACTGATTTTCCCTTCCAAAGCCTGGTTTTTTGGAATTTATTTGAATTTTCAGTGGCAGAAATCACTTTTTAAATCAATATCTCCCACATTCTGAATCCAAATCTTACCAAATAAATTTCATTAAATCCTGCTCATCAAGATCTTTTCCAAGAACACCAAAAGCACATTCCAATTCCTCCCAAATTCTCAGCTACGATTTAATTTAATTTCAGTGAAGAAATCATTCAATATTCAAGAACTTCTTCTACACTGCAAGTCCAAACACCATGAAACCAAGCTGATGCACCCCTCCCTCCTCCTGGAGAGCTTTACAAAGAGACCAAGAACGTGATCTGAAGCATCCCAGTTCGGTGGACCTAATAATCGGTACAAAACAAGACAAAACAAAACAAACTACCTTGCTTCATAGATAGATATGGCAGGGCACAGTGTGACACACCCTTCCTTTGTTACAAAATGTGAGATTTTCTCAGCTTCTGAACCCCTGATTACACACAATCTCATGCAGTTGACTTGAAATCCCTTATTCCTAGGATTATTAGATTTGCTTCAAAGTAGTCTGAAATCATGGGGTAGTAGTTGGGAGTTGTGGACATGTTGGGCACAAGGGCTGAAGGGGATCATTATTAGCCCTAGCTTAGGGTAAAAGAACCACTACAAATTTTTGCTAGTGCAAGTTAATAATGGCTCACCCTCACTCAAAAATCTCTTTGCCTTAAAGAACAAGAGCAAGAGGATGGGCACCTTACATGCCAAGGCTCCTCCTCACTCAAAATCTTAAATGATTTTTTATCTCTTTCAATCCTAAAGTTATATTTCCAATGGATCCTATTTGCACTCAAATGAATCAAAGCTTTTTTTCATATTTTTTAAATAAAACATTCTCTGAATATCAATGATAAAAAAAATAATATAATTTTTTGGGAAAAGGACTTCCCCTATCCAACAAAAACATCATAAGCAATAGACAAAATAATATTAATAATAATGATAATGATAATAAAATGATTGGCTCTGAAATTTTGGCTGCCATGGTTTATCATGAATTTGGTCGGGCCTACATTATTGGCCAACAATGTCTTCTTATGCTAAGTACTTATGTTCATTGTCCATTTTTTTTTCTCCCTTACTCCCACTTGCATGGGTGTTGGCCCAAACCTATCCTATAGTGAACCCAAAGCTCACCATGGGGTCCCAAGGCACTATGAACTAGGTAAGTGGCTAAAGCACTCAAGTTACCGAACAAAACCATCCCTTGTGAGAATCAAGATGCCTTCTTTTTTGTCCATGTAAAGCATATTTTTGAAATCTTCGTTCAAGTAGCAAAGGGTTATGGAATCATTGGGCCAAAGAGACCTTGTGCTAACTAGTAGGTTACTAATGAAATGGAGGTTGAAGGTTGTGTTGGAACTCATAATTTGGCAACCAAGCAAAGTGTCGAGGTTCTCACAAGGGATACTTGTGATTTTGATGAATCATTGCCCAAGCAATTAAATGTAAATTCTTTAAAAGTCAATCATTTTAAGATATATACAACAAGCACTCAACATATGTAACTAGTTAAATGTGACATGGTTTGCAACATGTTTTGCTAATTGGATTTTTTAAATCAGACACCTTGACTTGTAATGCCCCATCCCCAATTAACCATCCCTTGGTTAATCAAACCCACTACTTCCCAAGCTCAACGCATCGTCATATCTTAACCATATGGCCTCCCCCAGACCTTTGTTTTCCTACTTGCCCCCCACCCCACTTACCACCTCACAAAACTTTTCCCAAAAAAACCCCATTCCCTTTTATGAAAAAACAAGGGATGAAACTCTAAAGTTGATGGAATAGTATCCTCAATTGTTGAAAGTCGAAGATAACACTGCTTTAGACAATTGGTGTTGATGGGAAAGGGAAATTGTGAGTGTTGCGACTATTTTTCTTTTGTGTTTGTTTATTTGCAAGTTATGAACACCGTGGGCTTTAATAGACAAGACATAGTTGTAACAACAAATTTAAAGGTTGATGACCAGGGAAATGATGATAAGCTTGAAAGATTTCGAGGATAGTCATTCTGGCTTTTCATTGTGTTATATGTGGGTGTTTTTGTGTGTAATATTTCTTTGTTTCATAAAAGAGTACCTTTAATACTAAGAGTTCCAAAGAAATATTTGTGTTTGCTAAGTTTGGAATCTACTATTAGTTTTTAGTGGAGGGACTAGGTTTTTTTTTGTCAAACTCATGAGTCAATTTCTGTGCAATCAATGTTTGCGTGTGAAAATCTCAAAATTGTGTCATTTTTGAAATTGATGATCCCATTGTTAATCATGTTCAAGGGGGTTGTGAAATAAAGGTTTATGTTTTTTTATGCTTCTTTGGGAGAAAAAGTGTTCAATATGGGATTACAATAGTTTGTTACCAATGAAAAAAAATATGAATGACCAATTAAGCTCAAGAGAGTGAGATTGGAGTGATCTAGACCCCTAGAAACCTTTAATGTCTACAAATCTTTAATATTTGATTCTTTAATGTCTGCAAACCTTTAATATTTGATTCTTTGTGTAGAAAATAGGTTCTTGGATTATTTTTTGTTCATGATATCCAAGTTATTAGTAGAGATTTAATACATTTGAATGTCTGCAAATCTTCTTCTTGAGTTGAATTGACTTAGAGGGTTTGTGGGTGTGCCCTTGTTTTTCATTACATCCCCTCCTCCCCAAGGAAAGCCCATCCCCCAAACAATGTATGCTTCCCCACAAGGAAATATCTAACCCTAGGCAATGTGAATCCTCCCCACCAACAAAAAATGTTGCCTAGAGGAACTTCTCCACTTCTTGAAGCATGTCTCCTTCCCCTCCCTTGAAACTTCCATCTATTATCCAAGGCAAACTTGCTATCCTCACCAAACAAGCATTTATGCTCCATGGGATTTCCTACATACAACACAATAGTTATTTTAGCTTGCACTATTTTCAAGGATGAAATTTTCATCCAAGATCTTCCAAGAGAGGTTTCGTCTTATGTTCATGTGTGTACATTGCAACATGTCAAATTGCAAAGATTATGAATCTCCAAATCATGCATGATGTTGGTTTAATCAATTGTATGTATTTTGGGGAGGATTGGATAGATGTACAATGGTCATATTGACCCTTTCCAACCTAGGTTGTTAAACTAGCATGAATTGTAATATGAAACATATGTAACAAAAGTAGCTATTGTATTTCACATAACATACACAACATGTGATCAAAGTTAGGTCTAGATGAATGAATATAGTATGGCAAATATATGATCATACATTAATTGGTTTGTAGTTGGGTGCAAATGTTACATAGGATTTGGTGCATAAACCTCATTAAATGTACTATATGTGTGAAATGACATGTATGCATTTGTAGCACTAAATGTGTGTTAGACTTGAGTAAAATGTTAGGTGATGGGTGGTAGGATAATCTAGAGCTCCATGCATGAAGAAATTATGGTCCACTATACAAGACAAAAAATATTATATATATTTTTTATTATTTGAACAAATAATTATGTAGTGAAATCATCCACATATGATCCATTATAATGAAAATGTAGTGGTCCACAACAACTATACAACCCTACACAACCTTGTACAAGGCGTGGGTGAATAGGAATAGTTGGATGGAATGCTCTAATGGTTTAAAATGCATATTCTAGTAGTGTGGATATTCTTGCACATTTTAAATGGTTCCCCAAGGTTGTTTGTTTCCTAAAGACGATGTACATATAAACCTCATTAAATGTTCCAAGTGTTTGGCATCCCTTTGCACTTGATGCATTCAATGTGGACTCCATGACAATTGTAACAGCTGACCAAGGCTTGCAATTTTTTATGGCCTTTGCCCCCTTAGACAATGTGTGCAACCAATGTTTGATTAAACTTGAATTGGGGTCCCCACAATTTATCACATCCTAAGCATTTGTATTTGGATTGTTTATTGTAACAACATCCATGTGTTATGGTACATTTTCTTGCCTCGCTCCTTTCCCCACTCCTAGTGCCAAAAAAATGTCTAGCTTGGGGGCTAGTGCAAAGTTGATGCATTGTGAACTTGCCTCAATTGCTATTGTTGTCGCACATGGCTAAAAAATGCCTCACAAAATCAACTTGCATTTAAGTGTGAATATGATTTGCAGCAAATTAAAAATAATTACAAGGAAAATGCAAGAGATTTTAACAACAAAGATGATGAAGAACACTACACATGGAAATCAAACCAAATGTAATCAAGTAATGCAAAATGAAATTTCACACATGAAACTCACACCTAAGTGTGAACGTGATCAACATCAAATTAAAACTAATTGCAAGGAATTTGTTTATGTATGCAAGAGAAGATGGAACAATTCAAATGGAAATCAAATGTTCCAACATCAAAGATGATAATAAGCATGCAAATGCAAATGAAGTATTGTTGTGTATACAATGCAACAACTTCCTCTCAAGCACACGATGGGAAATCACCCTTTAAGATAACAAACTCTATCAAGAAATGAAAAGGCATGCCTCCGAAGTTATGATGATACCTCAAGAAGAACACTACACAAATCAAGTCACTAAGCAACATTTGAAATATCAAATCGACCCATTTTGAAATCATAGTTGTCAATGTTAAAACCTCAAACCAAACGGGTGATGATAGCAATTTGGACAATTAATGAAATGTTGTATTCATTATTAGACTAGTGCACCATTGAAATGGTGATCAATTGATTATAGATCATTGTGGATATCATGGGTAGCTATAAGGAAACTATTGACGATTGAAATTTGTATACCAATGATGGTCAATGCATGTCCTAAACCCTAAACCCTAAAGAATAGGTCTGTAGAAAGTTACTCTAAATGTAAATTTAATTTAATAATTTGTTCCACATTCCTTGTCTCTTAAGAACAGTTAATGTCCAAGGAATAATAACTTCTAGCAAATCTAGTTATTAGTTTGAGGAAGGTTAAATAGTCCTAGGGAATAATGATATCTCTTAGGTGGGGAGAATAAGCTTGCCTAGGGAATTGAGGGAAATCCATGGAAATAGTGGCATCTTTTGGCAAGGAGAGTAAGTTGCCCTAGGGAATGGACAAATTTCTTGGGTCAACAATTTTTCGTTGGTGGGGAAGATTTAGGTTGCTTGGTGTTGAATCTTTCATTAGGAGGAAGTAGAAATTGATGGGGGCATGGCCTTTGCTTGGGGAGGGTTTCTTGAAAAGTTTTGAAAGGCAAGAAACAAGGTGGGGGGCAAGTGGGAAAAAAAGGTTTGGAAGAGGTGGGGGGGGAGGGGCACAGGGGTTAGGTTCTGGTAAGGTGTTGAGGTTGGGGAAGTAACGGGTTTGGTTAATTATGGGGGGTTAACTAAAGATGGGGTGCAATAAGTTGGGGCATCAAAATTTGAAAACTTGGTTGTTAGAGCAAATTGCAAATCATGCCACATTTAACTCATTGTGTTTATTAATATATATTAGTTCTAATTTTAACCTTTGAAGATTTTTTTCATAAACATAATGTGGTAAGGTCTATTACGAATCACATTTCATGCAATAATGTATCATAATTATCCCTTTTCATTCTAATTTCATATACATTACATTCATGTCCTTCAATTTTCCTTAAAAAAACATCATATTTGAAAATGTGTTCCCTATAAAAAGATTTGTAGCACCTCACCTTATTGTGATATTATGATATACTTATTGTTTAAAGTTTCAATCCTTTGAGAATGAGGTTTGGGTATCCAGCCAAGTTCCCACCTCTCAATTTCTCTTTTACAATAAGGTAA
>Ga0209611_10009885_pt1 | contig 14246 bp, 8 predicted proteins | sample S1TSphgellanicum_3_FD_187693 | JGI IMG/M metagenome (GOLD analysis project Ga0209611, IMG submission 187693) | Host-associated microbial communities from peat moss isolated from Minnesota, USA - S1T2_Fc - Sphagnum magellanicum MG (SPAdes) (version 2) | ecosystem: Host-associated > Plants > Peat... | reverse complement strand
GAGAGAGAGAGAGCGAGAAGAGGGAGGAAGAGAAAGAGAGCGAAGAAAAGGGAAGAAGAGGAAAGGAAAGGCATCTGCCCTTCGGGAATGGATGTGGCTCCGGAGCTCACTGAGTTGTTCTCAAACTTCAAAGCCCGGTGCTGGCCGGTTGTCACCTCCCGGCAACGACTGCTCCGGGTAGGTTATCAAAAATAAATAAATAAATAAATAAATATGCTTTTTTGGACGTTTTGGGTTGTTAATTTCATTATTATTAACTCAAGGTAAATCAGCCGGTGACCGAACATTTAAGCGCTTCGGGTGGGCCGGAGGATCCAAGGGGGGGGGAGGGTTCCATTGTTTTTGGTGTCCAAACAAAACTCGAATTGTTCGTGTTATGCTATCGAAGAATATATGTGGGTTATAAAATTTATTTTTTCTTGTATTTTTTTTATAAAAAAATTTATCGTATGTTATATTAACTTAATTTATGTATTTATTATACTAAATATTATGATTAATAATATAATTAATAATATTACATATCTAATGTTGTTGTAATTAATTTTAATTATTTTTGAAGGACGACTATTGTTTAATTTTTATCAAGGCTACAAATGATTATTATAGGGCCTTTATCATTTTGACATCTTCTTCGCAAATATTTATTTATTTATTTATTTATTTTTCATTTTCTCACTTCAACAATAAAAACAAAAAAAACAATTCTTGAATTTTTTTACAATTGAAGTTGGAAAAATAAATGTCAAGTAATTTTGCTCTAGTTAGACATTGTTGCACGAACAAGCTTTTAAGGCATGCAATCATCAATAATGGCAAACAAATTGCTAGAGCTTTTGACATTGGGAGCAACTAATTTTGAAAAGAATTGAAATTTATTCAAAATAACTTAATTTGCAAAATTTAAATTTTTTGATATACATATACATTTATTTAAGTTTTGTGGTATTAAAATTTTGGAACTTTTTTTTCAAAAATTAGCAATTTAATCAATTTAACACTAGAAAAACCAAAAAAAAAAAACCAAAATTTTCCCAAACTTTGTGCCTAAAATAAGGGGAAATGTTTTGGGGGAAAAATACACTTCTAGAAGCTAACCACCCCAAAAAGACTTTGTACCATTTATCCTTTATTTATTTATTTATTGTTATTTTGCTTGTTGGATCTGAAGTTCGATTCCCTTGACCTCCTCAAACCTAACCCACCACCTAACCAACTTGTAGGGTAAGGCTAACCTTTGCAGGATTTAGGGTTTCCCTAGGGTTTCCTCCAGGGTCTCGGAAGCTCGTCCCGCTCAACCGTGGAGACATAGCATTAGCGTTTTCTTCTTCCTAGCGTGTGTTTCTCGCTCATGTTTTCGCACGAGGATATTTATGCCCGAGCTTTTAATCTAGTTTGTACTTTCTGATTCTTCCAGAGAAAAAAAGGAAATAACGCGATTTTTTTTGGATTTTTTTAAGTCTTTTTTCTTCTCGCATTTCGTTCCCTCTCATGTTTTTAGCAAACGCCTGGTGAGACGATATGGCGGAGCTTTTTGATCTTGTTTCTGCTTTCTGATTCTTGGAGAAGAAAAAAGAAACAGAAAGAAAGCAGATCAATAGCAGATTTGTACCTTTCGATGGCGTCTGTGCAGAAGGCTGTAAAGAAGAAGAACAAGAATCGAGCGAAAAACGCCGGCCAGGACTCGTCTTTCCGTGGCAAGCCAGTATCGACCAAATGGAAACCAGTCTGGGGATGGCTGCACTCGTTGGACCGCACTGAAGTAGTGGAAGGAGCGGAGATTCTGGAATGGCTGAACTTGAATGCACAGTATGCTGCATGGTTGCGTACACAGCATTCCAATTGTGTGCTGGTCTCTTATATCCAGAAATGTCATCATCGATTGCTCTTCGGCCGTGAGTACCACAAGTCGGAGGAGAAGAAAGTACGCCATTATCGCAACCTGTTTCTGAGGTCTTTTTGCTTTTGGAAAACTCTTTGCCATGTTGAAAAACAAGGGTTTTAGTCCAGAGAGAGTCTATTGAGGTTTTTATGTCAAATGGCTATGCGACCAGGTACGCCGACCACCAGCTTATCAATGCAGCACTCCTGTTCTTGAGGGTTCTGTTGCTGGTATTCATCGGCTTCCAAATGGACAATTTGGTGCAAAGACAACAGCAGACGGAGGACAACAGAATCAATCTGAGCTGGCCAAGAATGTGTCATTACAAACAGGCACTTCCAGTGTGCAGAATGTCTCTGGAGAAAGATTTGCAGGTGAATGCCAAGACATGTAGAATTGCTCAATTTCATGCTATTCTTAGCTCTTTTTTTTCATTTTTCCCCCCCCTTTGTATGCATAGCAGCATGTAGAATGTAAATGAGCATATTATATCCCAGTGCAAGCTAGCATTGTAAATTCTCTTGTTTGTCAATTGTGGGATTGCAGCAGTTAGACTGTTGTTTTCTTTGTGAAAGGAGGGTTTGTTAACACTGGCAGAAAGTGAACTGCTGCAGATAAACCAGATGAAGGAAGTGTTTTGAATCCACAGACACAGAAGGAACAATGGCAATCACTTCTGTCTGTAAGCAATATGCAATCCATTCCTTATTACTGTGCACCCTGGTAGAGAACAAGAATTAGATCTGGCAAGGCTGTTGCTGATTTGTCTTGGTCCTGTCCTTGTATGGAGGTCACATCGTCATTTTTTGTGTGGTTTTCTTTGTGTTGATGGTACTGTATTTTGTATAGGCAATCTCCATATATTTGCTCCTACAGAAGGTGCTACATTTTATTTCTTTAGCAAAAACCATGCAATGGCTTGATCATAAACAGGGGAATTGCTTTTGACCTAATCTGGATGGATGTCACATGTGCATACCCTCATGCAGGTGGACAAGGTCCAATCATTGCAAGTGAAGCCACCCCAATCTTCCTCTCCTTATTCAACACGATTGAAGCGGCCACGATCGTGGACTGTAACAGGCAAGGCATTGATTTTCTCCAACTGGTTTCTTCTTCTATTTGAACCTCAAGTGACAAAGAAATAAACTGTGGAAAATACTGGCAGATATTTTGTCATTATCTAAATTTTCATTGTTGGAGATTGGAGGAAAAGACCCATTGAGGCTACAGGATTGTGTGTGTGCGCACAACAAGCATGTCAGGACAGGTTCTCAGTGAAACATTACAGAATTATTCTTCACATCATTACTGATGAAATGATTTCTTTTGTTTGCAAATGCTGCAGATGGTGCTGTGGAAAGACTAAGCCCGAGAGAAAAGAGTATAGGACTGAATTCAGATGCTATCGAAAAAATGGACCCAATCACCAAATATGAATTGTAGGTCTCTTTTGAACTCCATATTTGTAGCGTGACATAATTGTTTCAAGCCCAATTCAAATTCTAAGCGCCTGGTTTTCATTGTAACTCATTCTGCTACTATTTTAACTGAACCTACCAGTTATTGAATGTGGTGGATTTTATGCTGACAATTTCTCATGATGTCTTTGGGCACTAAATTATGGATGGATCTTATGAATGAACCTAGGCATGGTGGTTTTTTGCAACCTAATTTTCAAGTGCAAAACTTCTCACAATCAATGTGTCCAGTTACTATTCTTACTTGTTTGTTATTGTGGGGTAGTTTGAAACTGCATGAACAATAGCACCTCATCCACCTAGAATTCAAAATACACTACAGTAGCAGGTTGGAGAGCAACATCATCAAGTCTTTCTTTCAAACAATTGACCTTCAAGGTAGTCAAGGGAAAGAATCAGATGTCCACTCTGAGGCCAGCCATGAAACTTTGTCACAATTCATATAACCAACACAATCTTCATAGAAAGATACTCTTTTATCAGTTTCCAAACACATTCATTTTGAGTGCTGTTCTGTAGAGCTCACATCCTTCTATGTGTTTTGCAATGCTCGCAGAATCCTCAACCTAGAGATGCGCCTTAAACATGCATTATCAAGATGCAAGGGAAAGACATATGAGTCCTGTACAACAAGCAAGATTGAGAATCAGAAGCGTGTTGCTACTAGTAGTTCCAGGTCAGAGACTGGCATACGTGGTCAAGGTGGTCCAAACACGACTCTCAATGCTTGGGCCTACTCTGAGGCTTCAATTGGTATGAGATTGAACCCTTTGTGTAGATCAGAATGCTCAGCTCTTGGTTTTGCTTATACAAGCAGCAGAGGATCAAAATAGCCAATGAATGTAGTGTATTCAACTGTTCAAGGTGTTTAATTTGCTTTCCTTGACTGCTGTACACTGATTATTGATGACTCATGACCAAGGATGAAAACAATTGGTGATAACTGATTCAGTTTTTGGTGCAATGGATCAAAGACCTTACTGCAGGAGCTGGGGACCTGGCACCCAGTATTGTGGAAGCTTTGTGGGAACGTGAAAAGGGAGGAAACTCAGGAACAGTTGCACATCGACCTAGAGAGGTTGGTAGTCGTGGCAAGAGGTGGAACACAGTCTTAAAAGGTATGTTGATTACATTGATTTTCTTTGACATTTTCAGTAGTTATTATTCTCATTATTTGCTGGAAACGTAGGTGATTAACCTTAATATCAATTTTGCAACCTTTGTAAACTTCCCTGTGCAGATGCCATGAAGATTATGTGTTTTATTCTATCCTCCTTTTGCTGATGCATCTGTATGAACCACTATCTGTTTCTGCAGGTTGGGACTCGCTTGAGAAACAAAAAATAGGACCTGTGAATTGGTTGCAAAAGAGAGCTTATTCCAGCTGGGTGCCAAGCTGGGCAGCATACACTTCCAGCATTGCAATAGCCCAGCCATTAGGAAGCCGGATTGATGTGAGTACTTTCTTTAGCTGTGGATTTCTTTCTTTCTTTGGAGTCTTTTGTGATCCATGTTTTACACTGATGATTGATGCATGGGTGAGTGATCTACTTGGCTAAGGGACATGCACCACAGTTGAAGTAGTAGAAGAAGGAAGATGGAAAGGATGAAATGAAAACTGTTAAAACAATTGTTAGCTCATAGAGGGATTTGGCAATCCGTAGCAACCTGAAAATCACAACCTGCACAAGAACTCAATACTGCTGCATACCAGTCAGGAATAAAGACTTTCTTCATCCTGATGGTGGCACTTCAAAGTGGGACAGATGCATGGTAGGAACAGCACACATGTGTAAGGAATGTCAGTTCTTTTTGGACCAGCTCTTTTGAGTTTTTGTTTAGAGACTGCTAGATGTCTTGAAGTATAATGCTACATCCAATGTTAGGTAAGGAGGATCGCTGCAAAAAATTTCCCCAATAGTGAACTGGAAGGTTTCTTAATCCCACTGTGGGACATGAAACATCAGAAGATAACTCAATTCTCGTTGACAAACAAGAAGGAATGTAGAGACACGAGAGTATGGAAGGCAATGGAAGTGGAAAGGCACAAGGGTCTTACTGCTTTGTCATGTGTTCTGGTCAGCAAGGAATCCAGAAAGTACTCGATGTGAGATTTCATCCAGGTGGAGCACCTCAGTTGGTTGTCAGCTGCAATGAGGTTGGACCACTTGCACTTTATGATCCTATTATTCCTCTGCCATAATATAGGCTTCTCAACAGTGATTCTCAATGGGGATGGATATACAATCAACTTCTTTTGACTTTGCATTCATGATTACTCCTCATTATGATCTTTGTGAAGCAATTTCAGCTTTCTTGTTGGATTACTTGAATACTTCCTGTTGGTCTCTTTGCACTTGATCGTCTTCTAGCCTGTGTTGTCCCATTTAGAACCTCATCTAGTAACAGAAAGCATTGTGGATTCTTAGAAAGTGAGGAAGTTAGTGGACGTTAAGCTTGACCAAGCTCCACATACCTGTGTAAGCTGCAGCCCTGGTCTTGGTGTCACTCAGCTTAACTCAAGGTCATTCAGATTGGTTCAAGCTATCAATTGAAGCCAGCACAAGCCTTTGTATTGGCTAAACCATTGTGGATGAGGGCAGTGTTTTAACTTCAAGATAAGACATCTTCAGTAGTTTTGAGGCCACAGAATACTTACAAACAGGGGTGGTTGTTGTAAACCTCTTTTTTGTCTTCCCTCTGTCTTTTGTTTCAGACTTTGTATCCTGATATTCTCTTATGTGTTTATTTGTTCTGTTTGTTATGGATGGCAGCCCCCCAATGAATTGTTACTTTACAATCTGGTGAGTGGGCGGGCAAGAGAGCTGATTGGACACAACAGTCAGGTTTGTTCCCTATTGTAACCTGATCATAATGAGCACCAACTCACCGCTGAACTTCCTATGATAGGATGTTAATGTATGCAGATTTTATGTCAAAATGTCCATTATCTCAGCCTTACCTAGCATTTTTGAGTGACATACAGGTTTTCTTACTGTTGTGATCTCATGTGCCCTGCATCCTGACTCATGAGTGAGAAACGATTCGCCTGCGTGGGCCATACACTGCACTGTGTGGTTCTCATCAATTCCAGGACTGTTTGCATTTCAGATACAGGCTGTGGAGTTTGCATTAGGAGGAGACAATATAGTCTCATGTGCCAGCAATATTGTCAAGGTAATCAAGAAAGACAAGCTCTACATCTTTCCTGTTTTAATTAATGAAAGGAAAAGGTGAGAGGGATGAACAACTTGCAACTGATTGTCATCTTATTGTACTGGTGTATGGGCCATTTGCTGGAGGTCTTGTGAAGAGGTCTTATCATGTGATATTTCACAGGGTCACTTGGCTCCTATCTATTCCTGTTTTGCAGGTGTGGGACTCAACCTCAGCTGCATGCTTGCACACATTAGGGCCTGGGACAGATGATGGAACAGCTGGGCATAAGAAGAAAATCAGTGCAATGGCAGTCAACCAATTTCATTCCTGTAAGCACCCTTACACATTCAATACAGTTACTGGCGGTCCTGGATCAATATGTTGGTTCTGGATGGCACTACATGAGACTGCCATTGAGTTGTTCATATCTGCTACCATCTCTGTCCTGCAATGCTAAGCTTGGGCTTTTGTCCAACACAGGTCTTGCTGCAACAAGTGGTGGGGAAGGTGACAGTAAACTTCTGCTGTGGAATATACTCAGGGGTGAACTTGTTGCCGATCTCAATGCAGCCTATAGGTATCTATCCCTTATCCTGTTGAAGTCTTCAATTGGACAGGTGCAGATCAAGAGTTTGGTAGATCTTCCTTGTGTGCATTTCTAACATGAGGACTTGGTTCCTACAGAAGATGCAAAGGTGTGCCCACTGGTCTAATTGGAAGGTCAATCTGCACAATTAGGTCCCTAGGATGAGCTTTAAAAACAGATAGTTATCATTTGCAAAGATTCTACTGACATATGCCAGAGTGCCACAGAAAATCACTCAAAAGTCTACAGTTTTTTAATCTTTATCATCTAGTGTTCATGAACATAAATCCCTTGGTTATTTCTTGAACTGGCAGGCAGGAGCAAGTAGACCTACCATCAATGGATGCCCTGAAAATATGCAATGGAAGGAACCTTATTTGTGGAAGTGACTCACCAGGGGGCAAACCAGCTGTAGTACAGATTTGGGATATTGATGCCCTTAGCATGATTTCTTCTGTTCCTGCCCATGACACTGTAAGCTAACCTCCTTTGCAGCCTGAGAAGTTGTGAAATCTAGAAGCATGCAAGTAGATGCATTCTGCTATTAAGGTGGGATAAAGTTGATGCATTCTTCTATTAACGTGGGATTTCTCAGTTCTTATGAGAGACATTCTATTAAGCTGGGATAAAGTTGATCAATTGAAGCATTTTAATGCTTCATTTTTAGCAATCCTTGCTGTTGAGAAATTTGACCTAACTCATGCTTTGTGTCACTGAAACTTCATATCCATGTTTTACTTTGCTTGCAGTATATCACATGTTTGGACACAAATGTCTTAAATTCTACACTCATCACAGGTATGTAGTTACCATCAGTTAAATTGGTACAGATCTTCTGTTTAGAATCAACACGGTTGGAAAAATGTGAGCTCAAATTACGGGTTTCCTGCAAGGAAGCATGTTGAATTTGTTGGGGTATGCTCTTTGTAATCCATAAATTGGTTTTATGTCTGTTGTGTTGTATCTTAAATCATTACACTAGGTCCTGGGGTGTGCTGATTTGGACGACACTTAAAAGGCCTATGAGTTGCAAACTCAGGATAGTGGAGAAAGATTCCTTCAATATATAGGATGCTGTTGGATTGTTCTATTTTTGTAGACAGACAAAGCCTATTCAAATTCATAACAGTGGCTGGACTACCTGGTTGTCTCTTTTTTCTTTTTGCTGAGCTCTGAGAGGACCATTGTTGTTGGTCATGAGATCATTGGTGACCAAAGGATTAGTCAAGGTTTTTTTTCTCTTTATTGTGCTTAATGTGGATTTTTTCATGAAAGTGGCCTACCCACAATGTCCAGGATGGCTGCACCTGTCCACAATATCCTTTTTTGAGGAAGGGCTTACAATGGTAGAAGTGCTTTTTTCTGTGTCTTGGTGCCTGGTCTCTGGTTTAAGACTGTTTTTATTCTTACAGACTATCAAAACTCTGGTGTTTCTGTAACAGGTGCTGGTGATGGGACTGTGGGCTTGTTTGATGTGAGAACTGCTGGTGCCATCAGTCGGTTGCCATTGAGCTCAAGCTGGGAGGTTGGTTACTTTTCCTTGTTCTGTCAGAACATTGTTATTGTATTGTAGGTTGTCATGTTTATCTCCTTTGGAATAGTATTGCTACAGCTCCCCATTAGTAGTCATGAGGAATTTGCTGGAAATACATAGCCTTCAAGAGGCTGAGAGATGGCAGAACAGGAAATCCTCACATTAGGATTCAATGATGGTTCGGCATTGCAGATTACATCAGTGTCATTCAGTGCTTGTGAGACCTATTTCCAGGCTTCATGCACAGGCAACTGCACATTTGTATGGGACACACGGATGATGTCCCTGGAACCAGGCCCTAAATGCACGACTCAAACCCCACCGCTGGCCGAAGGGAATCCTTTCAGAGCATTGCACCAACTCAGCCATGGTGCTCCCATGCCAACTTCAGAAAATTCATTTCAAGTACCTGGGTAAGTTGGAGAAGAAGCAACAGCATGACTGCATGTGGGCTTAGGAAATCCTGTACTTCAATCTTGATGCAGGCCATTAGAGAGCAGTTCTCAAGAGTTGGATTACTCAGTTTTCAGTCATTGTAGCTTTGTCTGTCAGTAGAGAACTTTCACAACTTCACAGGTTATGAAAGATGTACAGCTAATGTGTAATTTTTAGTGTGCCAGTGCTTAAGAGGTGGATGGTGGCAGTTGGGTTTGTAAATATTTCCAGTAAATAGGTTCCATGCATCTTGACAGTTGCTGGAGGGTGTAGGTATGTTGACATAGGAGATCAAGGTGTGAATGATGCTCGATGGTTTCAGCAGGAGCCCATTCTTGTTACTGTGAGTGGAAATGGCAGGTGAGCACATCCATCAACATTTTTCATTCATATCAACTTTATGGAACATGTTGGTTTGAATGTCCTTGATGGTATTTCTTCCAGTTGGAAGCTTTGTTTTTGCACTTTCAGATCACCAGTGATTGAATAACCAGTGATTGAACCGGAGTTGATCTCCAAAAGATGCATTTTACCTTTCCAACTTAATAGACTTTTCAACTGCTGCTCACATTTGAATTGCTAATGTGATGTAAATGGTCTGCTATGCAGTGTTGCAATGTGGGATGTATCTTTGGGGCAGCCATGTATCCAACACATTGCGAGTCATTCCCGGTGTATCAACACGGTTAGTGACTTCATTACCCTGTGACACAGCTCTAGTCCCATTTCTTCCATTTGCTACACAGAAGCTACCATATATCTCATCCCATTGGAATTTAAGTGGGGAACTCAAGTTGTGGAACGATGATCCTTGAAGAAAAGATTGGAGCACAGTAGAATTGCTGTTCAAAGAACCTTGTTTCCATTGCCACCCTAGACAAGGGGAACATGCCTTCAATGTGAGAAATGTTCTGCTTTCAGGTTGCAGTATCACCCAAAGATCAATTCATTTGCACAGGAGGAGATGATCAGAAAGTGGTAAATCCTCAAGTGTAACCCAGAAATGGCATACTTTGCTGTCATGTGTTGTAATTGCATATTTGTTCTGTGGCATCCTCCTTGTGAACAATATAAAGAACATGTGCATGATCACTTGATTCATGAAGTACAGTCATTTGGAGGTATCCAAAAACATGAAGGTTCATCTCAGAAGACTAGTGCCTAGAGTTAATTATTGCTGTATGATGGAAATTCTGAGATTTGAATGGTAAGTTCCCAGCATGTCACCTATGGGTAAGTGGGGGGATGTTTTGTGGCAGGTGTTGTATCAGGATGTGGGAGATGAATCCCAACTGCAGTGGCGGTTAACACATCCTCTTTGGGAAGAACCAACACTAAGACCAGAGAATTGATACCAGATTCAACTATGGGTATTATTCTGGTATTTACTGAAGACATTGTAGAGAAAAGTCTCAGAGTGACTGACAGTCCAATTTTTATCAAAGCTTTTTTGGATGTTTGTTGACCGATCACGCCAGGGATTCCAAAGGCTTCATGGTCAGAGAAATACAACCTATTGGCATGAAACAGATATTCCGGAAGGAATGAAGTGGAAGTCATCAGGCTCTGAAATCAATTCACAAATCTGAGACACTTGTTGTGACCAATTCTTGTCATGCTTAATATTTTCGAAGTTAACCGTAGGAAGAGCAGGTCCAGCAGCTGCAGTATCAGGACCTGGAAACAGCAATTTGGATGAAGTTTAGGCTTCAAATAGCATGAAATTGAGTTTGGACATGTACATATGCACAGGACACAACACAACTGTCTTAAAAGAGTCATTAAAGAAATGTGATTCTTGATTGGCCATGGTGATATGTTTAATTGATCCTCACTGTACACTTTCTGATTTCATGGTTATTGCAGTGGTGGTATGTGGCTCCACAGCTAAGGCATGCTCAGGCCTCAGACAGCAGTTTTCTCATACATAACCGGTGCTTAATACAAAGGTCAGTATGCAATCTGGTTGATCTTGATGTTTTTTATCCTACACAAATTTTTTACTGAAGTCTTTTTTTTGGAGGGTTTCCAGTACCAGAAGTGGAAAAAGAAATGTAAAAAATGTGAGATTGGCATTTTTTTTTTCCCCACAAAATCTTTCACCATTCTCAGAGCAAGTCTTTTCATCCTTATATAACTGATTTATAGCCAGATTTGGCTAAATCCTCCTTGTGCTACATCTTCCTCATCTTTCCATGGATGATGATTGCCACTTTGTCTACATCACAAAATTTCTTAAAATGAAAATGGATTCTATAAATGGAAACCAAACTATCAAGCTAACAATCTAAATCGAATGCAGACGCAAAGAATCATGAGAGTGAATGACTTGCTCTTGTGGATTGCCTCGATATACAGTCCATGTTTCATCTTGCAGATCGAAAAGAACTGTACATAATGTGATCAGCGTAGGACCTGCAAACCAACAAAAGAAACATAAAAACAATAAGCTTTGGAGTTGCATAGATAATCACACAGCCAGGTGAGAGAGCCAGGTGAGACTTGTACATTGTACACCAAGTGATTGAGGATGAATAGATATCACACAATCTTTTGAGATTTTTCCATTTTGGAAATTTGCTGCTAAAAAATGAAAGAATTTTCGGGATGCTTCAAAGCTAAGCCATTTCTAAAAGTATGTGGAAATTCAAGTCTGAAATTTGCAGTTGAATTCTCTAGCTTGGATGTGAATACTAGAACAAATCATCCACATTAGCACTAAAACCCAGAGTGTATTAAAAGGTTAGCACCAAGAGAAACCCACCAGCAAATTTTTTGTTTTGCAAGGTGACAATATAGACACTGTTTTGCTTTGTTCTTATTCATACCTTGCATGTAAATAGGATATGGTTCATCACTGACATTGCCCAAAAGAGAAAGGATCTCCATCTTCGAGAGTTTTGGCAGCTGCTCTGCTCTCTTCTGTCGATAAAGAGATGTCTCATTTGCAACCTGTTAGAAGATAACACTCATGTTTGAGCATCAAAGAAGAGCAAAGCAAAAATGCTCCTGTCAACTACTAATCACAAAATTATTGCCTAGTTTGATTGCATGTAAACCCAACTGTTGATCCAATTTCTGCCAAAAACAGACATATACTTCACTCCATCCATGACCCATGTTCCTAAAAACTTGGCACTTAAAACTAACAGCACAAGAACATGAGAGATTAGTCAGCAATGAGGCAGAGATTATAGTGAAGAAAATGAGAGATTAGTCCGTGATTAGGCAGATCATCACTATGCAATAATGGCCATGATGTGCTGCTACTCCACAAGGTGTTGTATCTAAGAAAGGAACAGGAAAAAAGGGCCCTGCCTCTTGCAATCCCACAACCCATTAGTTACCTGTGGTACTTGTAGGTGCAAATACATGTTAGCATGAAAGAAAGGCTCCATAGCAATATTTCTAGTTGAGCTTCGTGCGTTTGAGGCTGTTTCCACTGTCACAATCTTCCTTTCATTGATGTCCATGATGTTGTAGTTATGTCCAACAGATAAATGTCTTTCACATGCTCGCTGCACAAAAGATATCAATAGCAGAAAACAGCTTCAAATATGAAAGAATTTGCATCCTTTTGGAGATCAAGTGATACTGAGTAAATCTAATCAGGCATGGATTCTTTTTCCCCTATTGCAACAATATGTTCAGTAGAGGGAAAAGCATTCCTACCTCCAATGCATCATCAAGATTGTGGGCTTCAAGCAAATCTCTTGAAATAAAGTTGCGTGCAACACCTCCTGCCACAGCTTCTTCTGAAGCCAATGGTACTGAATTCAATGTAAACACCTATATGGATATAATTCACATTTTAGTAGTGCTCATCTGGACTTTCCAATAGCCAGAAAATCATGATCCCAGACATGATTCGGAGGCAACCATGAATGGCTAAAAAGAAGATCCAATGTGACTAGCAGCTCTTACCACACCATAACTGTTGAATCCAAAAGCACAGCTCGGAAGCTCCCCAGCATAAGTATATGCCACGAATGATAACCCATCTTCAAGCTCAGCATGTACTAGATACCTGCCATAGACAAGAGATCAGATCAAGCAATTCTCAACAGGTTTTTGTCGCTAATGCTTTATATGGGTTCAATTAAGCTGAAAAGTATGTACCTGACACTGTACTTTCCTGTAAATCTATCATTTAAGAGCATTCTTAACATCTACATGATTTCATGATCACTAGATCACAGACATTGACACTCTGGAAAGGGTTATGTTTCAAAGGGTGACAGTCTAGTAGGTCTCCAGTCTATGCGACAAGTGATGATAAGGGGGGAGAGAGAGAGAGAATGTACACATGATCGAGAATTGAAACATGTGCATCTTCATTGTGTGCAATGAGTGAGAGATTGTCACTGTGCAATAAGACAGTGCTGCACTGGTCAGCATCTCCCAATTTTTCACTACTAGTTTTTGTTGGTAAAAATGGTGTAATTTCTTTTCTCATATTGATGAGCAAGACCTGCAAAGCACCAATGTCCCCCTCTCCTGGTTTCAACAAAAAGGATGTACCAAAATCTCCCAAAAGTGCATACGAAACAAGCTTGGCAGACACAAAGTGTGTACCAGTTGAAATACCCAGTACCCGAAAGAAAAGGAAAAGTGTCAATAGAACCATATTGGAAGGACACAGAGCATAACTTGAAGAAAAGGCACTTGACTACCATCTGCAGTGCCACACATCTCATCCCAATATTCAGGAAACCGCGTTCTGCAACAACAAAACAAGGTAGACAAGATGATGATTTTTTTGCATAACAGAAATCTATCTTCATCGTCAACATCACCACATTCATAAAGCATACATATTGGGCATTTCAGAAAATCAAAAAAGAGAAAAAAAAGCAAAGATTTGCTCCTTCAGTAATGGTCACCCCTATAAACCCTAAACCCTAAATGGGGAAGGAACATGCATTGGCAAAAACAGAAGTATAAAAAACTGTAGAGAAAAAACTCACAAGAGATGTGCATGAACAAACCCACAAAAATTCTATCCATACACTGCAAAGCAAAAAGTGTAAACAAAAACCGTAGAGAAAAAAAATAAAATCACAAGACAATAATGTACAAGAACAACAAAGCTCAAGAATTAATTCTATCCATGCACTGCAAAGCAAAAGTGTAAACAAAAACTGTAGAGATAAAACACACAAAAGACAA
>Ga0209611_10009884_pt1 | contig 14249 bp, 7 predicted proteins | sample S1TSphgellanicum_3_FD_187693 | JGI IMG/M metagenome (GOLD analysis project Ga0209611, IMG submission 187693) | Host-associated microbial communities from peat moss isolated from Minnesota, USA - S1T2_Fc - Sphagnum magellanicum MG (SPAdes) (version 2) | ecosystem: Host-associated > Plants > Peat... | reverse complement strand
AAGCAGCAAGCCAAATGCAAGAGGTAAAGTAAGAAACAACAAACACAAAACAATCACCTATTGACCTACCTTCATTTCATTATTGAATTTAATTCACTGTTTATTTTTGTAATTTCATTGGATTCTGCAATGCATTTAATATTTTGATTAATTATAATAATTATAATTTTCTTTACCCAAAGACTTTGGTTTTAAGTGGTCGATTTTGTAAGTAATATTGTAATTCAAAATATAATTATTTCAATACCTTTTCATGGACTACCTTTTTTATTTCCTTCATAATTACTCCCCTCTTTTCCCCTGGCCATGACCTTCATCGACATAAAACACAATGTCCATGTTATATACTAAAATCAAAATTCTAATGAAGATGATTCATTGGAGTTGGTTTAAGTAGGATAACTTTAGGTTCCATATGTCATTTCTTGGACAATTTCAAAACTTAAATTTTTTTAGCCCATTCCTGAATAAATAGGCACTGAAAGATGTATTTTTGGATCTGTGTTTTTTTAAAGGTTTTTTTTCCAACACCATATTCTCAAAAATATTTTCAATATTTTCTCCACCAATTTGCATTTCATTTTTCTTCAATTGAGTTTTAATTCAATTTAATGGAGTCTTAATTTAATTGTTGATTTAATTTAGTTGAATTGGAATTAAATTCAAATTTCATTCAATGCATTTGAATTCAATTCAATTAATTCGATTCAAAATGCATTTAATGTCATTCAAACGTAACTTAATTTCCACAAAATACATTCAATTTTTCATCAATGGATTAGTTGATTGTGACTAGTAATGTATAACAATGCAAAGGCCAAGTTTAGATTGACATAAATAATGATGAACCCTTGCAAACCATATCAGAACGTATGAGCGAAGTAAAGGGAGGGGGAGCTAAAACTCAATCTCCTTTACAATTATTCTTACCTCTTTCTCAGATTTTTCTTTTCAAGGTGAAGCTTAAATTTAAATTTAAAGATCTATTTAACTACTAAAGTACATTCCATAAATCCAAAGGTTTTTTCCTTGGCCACAAGATTCTAGTTTGTTTCAAAAATTCAAAAATAGTGTTTTGAATCTCAAGTGGGCTACAAATTCAAATATATTCATTTAAATTACTTTTTTTTTCATTTTTGTAATATCATCACTTAATTTTTAATAATTCATTTCATAATTTTTTTAAATGTAATATTTTCATTTGGGTCATAAATTCAAAAAATATATACTTTCATAATAAAATAAATTTCACATGTGAAAATTTGTGATCTTTTTCAAATTTATATAATTTCGTAATTACATTTCATTTAATAATGATTTTGTTTCAAATGTAAAGACATGACATTAATTTCACATGTTTATGTCAACATTTCCAATGTAAATTTTCTTAATTACAATATTGTAATTATGTATTTTCTTTTCAAATTAATTTCAATTCATGTGTGAAGTACACAATTATAACTTGATTAAAAAATTTCATATAAAATTCATAATTACATTTAATTAATAAATAAAGGCATCATATACATTATACCACATATGACCCGAAAAAATAGGACATTTCATTGACAATGCCATCTAAATTAATAAAAATAGCATGTTTTATTCATAATAATCATATATGATGACAGATCACCATCTTTATCATATTTTGGTGATTGAATTTAGTCATGATATTTGCACTATGATTTTGGTGTAATCTTCTATGGTCCACATGTCACCCATAATGTTTATTTTGATTCAAACAAAGATTGAACTTAATCAAATTGAACATGGCTCTTTTTTAGTTGAAATTTTTGGGTTATTCAATATAAATTAAAATAGTTGTGTTATTCAAGTAACAATGATTTTAGAATCACCTTAATCACAATCTTGTACCAAAAACATGTTTTTGTTATGGTGATTAGAGGGAAAACTATCTTGCATTGTTCCATCGTACTCACCAAAACAGTGTGATGTTTGTTTTATGCTTTCAAACCAACTCCAAATTGTTTTGCAATTTCTTCTATTGGCAAGTTCATGGTTTGAATTTTTGTCCACCTTCATCTTTGGCATCTTGAAAACAATAATATTTTAAATAATTGAAATAATAATGAAGTCAATCATCTTCACTAGTTTGTCAATGTTATAGGAAGGAAACATTGTCCATTTAAACCTTCTAAGTGGTTTGATCTAATTGACATTCCTAGGATTCGATCAAGTAATTATAGATTTTACATGTGGACAAATGAATATTTTTACTTGGGATGAAGGCATGATTTTATCATTTTGCTTAACTTTTCAATATTGCAAGAAAAAGTTCAATTCAAAAAATAAATAGCTTGAAATATAACTAACACCATCGTTCTTGTATTTAATCCTCAAATTATGATAATGGATGACAATGCTATGAATTAAATAGGTAATTTTGGTGTATAAATAATGAGGTGCAAAAATTATTAAAATCAATGTATTTCAAGATTTTGCTTGGATTAAAATTTGGTGAATGGTTTCGAAGCTTGTAACAATAATTTTAACAATTTGATTTTTTTTTGTAAAGCTTCAAGGAAATGGGAGCTTAAGTAAATCCCTAAACAAGTTTTTTCATGAAAACATTCTATAAAGTAATTGCAGCAAAATTTCCTTGCATTTGAAAATTTGACATAAAATCTGATTTGAATTAAAAGTTTATTTGTGGGTGACAAAAGAGAGATCAAATTACATTTTCTACATCATTTTCATGAAGTTCCAATAAAACACAACATTTGCTTACAATTGGTAACATAGAAAATGTAATTAGGCTTTTAATTGTTGAATGTTAACAATTGATTATTATATCAAGGGGTCCAAATGGGCTATAAAGAACCACCTTAAGACATAACTATCGCTTAATTTACATTGTGTTAAATGATAATTTAAGTGATTTGAGATTTTTTGAATCAACTTCTACAATAATATTTTTTATGTATTATGTGAATGTTTTGAAATTTTTGAAATGAGCCAATAAGTATTAAATACTGGAACCACCACGACGACCGCTTCCGGCTTCCGAAGACATCGCTGGTCCTTCCTTGGTGCGGTCCTCCTCGTGAGGTTGTGGAACAGATCTTTTACTAGTCTTTTCTATTTCCTAGAGAAGCACTGGCAAGTTCTGCAAAACACAAGAGAGTCGGTTAAAGAATAACATAACACAATCCCTGCCTTTTCAAATCTGTAACCTCGCTTACCTGCCTGCCTGACTGCCTGCCCAGCTTGTATTGCACAATACTAATCTACAGTGTAAAGTTTAGATTATATTTTTTCTGACCCAGTTGTGTGTTTGAATCCACTCCAAATCCAATATGGTCAATATTTATTTGTATTCTTATTTTTATGATGTTTTGATAAAAATATTTTACGTTCTATTGTACATTATTACTGAGTCCTAAGTCCTAACCAGTGTTTCTATTTTTTTCAATTTTGTGCTGTTGCTCAACTGACAATCATCCCAGGTTTTTTTTTCCCCAATTTTGTGATCTAGTTGAAGTGACAATAATCCATAAGATGATTAGGCCAGATTTGGCTACATGCTAGATATGAAAGTAGGGAAAAAACGAGAATCCTTGTATATTCTTGGCTACCTACTGGAACTTATCATTAAAATCTGGCAAGTTGAATTTTCTTCTTCAAAATCTGGCCAATTCAGGCCAATTTTTCAATGAAAAATCCTTTGTACAACTTGTTGAAATTTTGCGAAATTTCGCCTCATAAAAAACACTGAATCATCCATAAATATATTTAGCCAAATTTGACAATATTCAAACTATAAAAGTAAAAAACCCTTCATATTTTTAACAAAATGGCCTAAACTCTCCTAAAAAATCAGTGCTACCGAGTCGCGACCCACTTGTTACCTTATCCACTAAACGTCAAGGTGGAACAAATTGGTCCACTTGTCAGTGTTATTTTGTCTTTCTCTGACGTTTACATACCTGTACTACAAATCTGAAGTGGTCAATAATGTTAATAGCATTTATTTCTTATAGTAATTCTGTTTTTGTAAAATCCTAATAAGGCTGGACAGAATAGTCGCAGTTTTATTTTTCTGGTCCAAAGCCGGGTTTTTCTTAAAAAACTTCCTCAAGTAGGTGCACTGGCTAGGATCCTAGCATTAGTTAGCAGTAAACGGCGACTGTCCTGGTGAACAAGTAGATTTTTTTTTGGAATCCTGTCTAGTTCTGGCAACTACTACACACTGTCTATATGTGGTGACTTCTAGCTTTTTGTCCTCAAAATATGGATGATTCAGTGTTTTTTTGGGGCTAAATTTTGCAAAATTTCAACCTCAAAAAAATGATTCCAAGTTGTTAAAAGGATTTTACATTGAAAATTGGCCTGAATCTGTCAGATTTGAAGAAGAAAATTCAAATTGCCAGATTTTAATGATAAGTTCCAGTAGATAGCCAAGAATATACAAGGATTCTGTTGCAAATCAGCTTTGACATTTCTATTGTTTTTTTCCGTAAGGATGGTTTGTAATATATTCATTGTTAAATTTTTTTCACAATGCATCACATCCAATGTGTGTTGTATTTGAAGGTCCTAACAAGCACACAATGTGTAACTAGTCATGGCAAAAGATCATACCATCCCAAGAGTGGCAGCCCTAAAATTGATGAAATTTTGAATGCTATCATTTGGCATAAGTCAAACCAACAATGGTACCTCAAATCCTTTAGGTGAATTAGAATTATGGAATACATCAAATGATAGTCATGATTTTCTTTTTTAGGGGCAATTATCTTCCCTTCAAATAATGGACATCTTTATTACCAAGTGAGAAAAGGACATTGTAATCAATAGAGTAAAACATATTGAAAATGACCAATCAAAATTTTGTAGGTCTGACATCATCCATGTAATAAAAATTCAAATTAGACCAATGAGGTTAACAAAACTAACATGCCAAAGTGGTAAATCATGTAAACAACTTTTGCACTTCATTTTGTTGAAAAGGATTGTCCTCCTCCTTCCCACCTTTTAGTTTCCAAGTTTCAAACAAATTGGCTTGCAAAAGAACATCAAAAGCTAACATGATAGGTGGGGGTGGACTTCTTCCAGACTTCCCATTGAAATCACCAACATCAGTTTGATATGAGTGGTTTCGTCGCAACCACCTATGGTGATGGACATAGGTAGATTTTCCAAGCCTTTTTGAATGACGACTAGTTGTGTTTGGCCCACACATTGGACATCCTTTGTAACCTTGAGTTACTTGGTTTGAAAGTAGTCCATATCCAAGCAAATCATGGATTGCTCACATAAGCAAGCCTTGCATTATGAACCTCCATTGCCCCTTTGGTCTTTTCACATCCCAAGCATGAACCCCCTTTCAAATTATAATATTTAATCTTTCATTTTGTCATTGGTTTTTTCAATTTAAGTATTGGAACCCTAAACCTTAAGATTATGTACTAGTTCAACTTTCTTGGTGTAATTAATCGATATTTTATACTAGATATGTTGTTTGAATTAATTTTATATTGTTGGGGACCACCTTGTGTTGTAGTCATATTCTTAGGTAGTTATGAAATCATAATCTTAGTTTTGGAGTCATGCAAATGACTCAAAATGGTTATATTTACTATTCATGTTCATAGAGTCGTATTCATGATAACCTTGTCCATGTCCATAGTAAAAATGATTATAGTGGACATAGTCATTTAGTGTCCTAGTCATGAAAGTCATGATTATACGTAGTGTACAGGTATGGCCTAGGGACCCCAATTGTTGCTACCTACTCCCAACTCATCGCCAACTTTTTAGTGTGACTTTGGTTTGCTCCTAGCTACTACTCTTCTTCTTCCCTTTCTTCCTCCTCCCTTCCCTTCCTCCATTTCCATCTCTATTGAATTCTCAATGTAGAATGCAGGATTAACAGCTTCAGGCTCACCAAGTGCAAAACAAAATGGGAAGATTGTCAAAGCTCAGCTACATGAGTTTCATGAATATCCATTAGCTACTAGTCACCAAGCAAAACTGCATTTGTAGTTCCAGGAGCAGGAGCTTCGTGCTCATCAGTTAGCTACTGGTCTACCATGGACAAAAATGTTCACAAAGAGACCCATTGCAAAGATTAAGAGGAAAACATTGCAAGCAAAGAGGTTCAAAATCTAAATGAAATTTGTGTAGGAGTATCTGGGTGGAGAAAAAGACAAGATGACTGAGGATCATGCATGTTTTTATAAGAAGCTTAGAAGAAGCAGGACAAAGACAGAGAGCACATATCTAATATAAGAAAACCTAAAGCCTTCAACTTTTGGCACTTGAAATTTTCTTTAAAAAAATTCAGCACTTTGGGCAGCTAATGTTGAAAAAATTGGGCATTTATCGAATTTTTTAAAACTAATGCCAAAATGATGAAGGTACTATGGTAGACCTTTTGCACACTGCCAAGTATCTTGGGGTTGCTTCAGATGTAGCAACTTGCCATGGATGATGATGGGTGAACCAGCATCTATACTGACACCTTCATAAACAGCCCAAATTTTTTTGGTTCCAAGATGGAACTTACTTCTAATTTGTAAACGTCCAAAACTTCCTATCCTCACCAGCGATTCTTAGGAAATGTAGAATATCGCACAGATGGCAATCATTAATGCAAAACTGGTGCTTTTATGGCTATAAGAGAAAGATTGAGACAAAAAATGTGGTGCACTTAATGGCTGCAAGAATATTTATAGCATTAGCTAATATAAGATATTAGCGACAAGATAAGTGAAAAAGGTGCTCCGCTGGTGATGCTCTTTCAATTTCTTCTTAGTTAATTTTGAAGGGTTACTGGCACACTTCGCAATTTGGCAATAAATCGGCAACAAGAAAAAGACTGATCATCATTGCTGGGCTGATGTAGACTGACTGATATAGCCCATTCTGGGAAACCGAAACCTCCAAAAAGGTCCTGGGTTTCAAACCCAGTGGTGTGCAGGTGAAACTCCTGCTGGCCCTCTGCCATTGAGCTTGACTTTGGGGCCTTGCGGAAGGCTTTCCACAAAAACAAATGAAAATGATGGCCTATCTTTTGTACCTTTTCTGCTTTCCAATGGATTGTTTTCAATTTGTGCAAAAAACAGAAATCCCGTGTTATTGGGTTTCACCTGGCCTAATAATGCTAGGAGGATTCGTTGAGTTATTTCAAACCCAGTGGTGTGCAGGGGAAACTGCTGCTGGCCCTCTGCATTGAGCTTGATTGAGCTTGACGTTGGGGCCTTGCCAAAGGCTTTCCACAAAAATAAATAAAACTCATGGCCTATCTTTTGTACCTTTTCTGCTTTGCAATGGATTGTTTTCCATTTGTGCAAAAAACAGAAATCCGGTTTTTATTGGGTTTCACCTGGCCTGATAATGCTAGGAGGATTCGGTGAGTTATTTCAAACCTAGTGGTGTGCAGGGGAAACTGCTGCTGGCCCTCTGCCATTGAGCTTGATTGAGCTTGATTGAGCTTGACTTTAGTGACTGCCCCTGGACTTTCCAGGTTCGGACCCCACATTATTTCAGGCACTTGTAAGTCATAAATGTGTCCTTCGTTTGAAGGTGAAACTACTGTCTATGTGCTGGTTCCCCCTAGCTCAATAATACTAGGACGATGACCTGAGTTATTTCAAACCCAATGGTGTGCAGGGGAAACTGCTGCTGGCCTTCTACCGTTGAGCTTGACATTGGGGGGCAGGGCGAATTGACCCTCGCATTTGGATCAAGGTAAAAACCTCAAAACCCATTTAAATAGCCTTATTAGGCCCCAAATATTATGTATTTTCTAAGTTTCTCTCTCTTTCCCCTCCCTGTTTTTCCTACACATTCAATAACATTGATCTTGATCGTGTGAATCTGTCATGAAAAAGGTAAGTTTTTTTAGAAATTATAATTTAAATTAACAGTAATATAGTTGTGAATGGAAAGCAAAAAAAATAAGAAACAATTCAAGTTAATGCTACTCTAACATAGTTGACTTTTTGTTTTATGATATTACCTAGATGTTAAGTTACTTAACACCATAAACCCTAAAAAAAAGTGTGATTGCACCTTTAAAAGTGTACTTGAAGCATTGGGTAACTGGTTATCGTAGGAAGTTGCCAACCTACCTAGTTTAAGCAGGTCCAACAACAAAATAAGGTTTGAAGTTCAAACCAGCATTGTACACATCTTGGATTTAATTTTCAATTGATTTTGATCGCCAGCTCTACAATTCCAGTTTTTAAAATTTTAGAAATAAAAGACTTTCTGGTTCTGATTTTTTGAAAATTTTCAGATTTACAAAACCTTGGGTTCTTTAATTTCTAAAACCCCTCTTGTTCCTTTTATTTAATTTCAGAATTTCAAAATTCTTGTGTTCCAATTCTGTTCTCTGCAAGGTTTTAGAAATCTTGAAAAGAATTGACAAAAAATGCCAGGAAATAAAAACATTGAGTAGGCCAACTTCTGGACTTTGGAAAGTGTCTTCAAAATGAACCTCATGTTGTTGACCCCACCCATCCCACATACTTGTAACCGTGTGTACATGAGGAGCTCTGACATCAATGTATGCCTTGATGAATTAGGATAATTTAGGCTAGGGTGAAACAACATTTATTCTAGTATCTTCATTTCACTAGTGTACGTGTAACAACAAAAATTACTAGGAGTTATAATTGCAAATAATAGTATTATGGTTTGAGATAATAGTATGAATAAAAAATGGGGAATAAAATAATGAGTTTCATGGGCCTTACAACAGCTGATAATCTTTTGACTAAGGGCATAAAGGTTGATTATGAATAATTTACATAACTATTTTAGGTTAGTAATAATGGGAGGTCAACTATGTAAACTTGACCAAATCTTAGACTCCAAATAATGTAAAACCTATCCATAGAAGGATGAAAAGTTATGAATGGCACTTGATGATTGATTTGATATATGAGGAATAGATGCAGATGAATGTGGTTGACCATTCATTTTTTTCCTTCAAATATATAAGGGGTAGATATTGAAACTTTTGATTCATAATTTGCATTTAATAATTTCATATTGTTAGTTGGATCAAGACTTATAGAAATATCATATGTGAATAGGAAACTTTGAAAAAATAAAATGTGAAAATTATTGTGAATGTCATTGTGGAAACTTTATAGTCTTTCAATGAGTAATCCCCATAAATGAGAATCTCTAGGCGCGTGTGATGAAACTCCCTTGGGGTATAATTTTCAGATTAAGATTTAACTTTAGGTGTGTGAGTGATCCTATTCCAAAAGAGTGTAAAATTTCATGTTGGAAATCATGTGAATGACAAATATTGCAAGTGTTGTTTTGAAATATGTTTGATAATCTATTTATGTGCTAGAAGGGATTAATAATAATAATCCTCATAGTTCTAGACCCCCTCCTAGGCTACATACCAATGTAACTTCTTGTTCATGGCAAACATTAAACATGCCAAAGGAAATGAATGGTTCAATACAAACATACTACCACCTATCCATGACATCAGCAACCCTACACCTGCCCATAACCCATCAACCTGTTGGCATAACTGCTATGTAGGCTTGTTACACCCCCACCCCACATAATGTCCCCCCCATCCCATTACATCCATGGGATCATCACATGCCATGTACTGGCATGGCCCATGTCAAGTTATGAATCACTTTGCTAACCTATAACCCTAACCAATTTCAAAAGCTATAGCCATTTTGTGTGAGACAAAACCACGTAATGTTTTCAGAATTAAAAACCTTAAACCTTAAAGCAAGTGTAGTACCTTCTCACTTATCTCCATCATTGTACAGCTTCAAAGTATTTTGTAATTGCGCTCAATAATGTTTTGTTGTCAATGAAAAGTTTAATTTGCCCTTGTCAAATTATTCTAACAACTTTGGCAATGAGGGCAGTGGAGGCAACGAAATGGGAGCACAGGAAAATCTGCAAGTTAAAGACATTGCTCTGGTCAGCTTTTTAACTTGTTACAAATCGATGGCTTCAAATATTTGTGGAAGTGGCCACGTATAGCAAACAACATTTTGTTAGGGCGTGTTTGTTGATGGCACAAAATGTTTTGTTGAAGAAATGTCTTGACAACATTTTGTTAGGGCGTTTGTTGATGTCACAAAATGTTTCAGTGAAAAAATGTTTTGTAGTGTGTAAACATTAGTAGAGGAGCCCTATGCATGTTACAAAGTTTTCTTCCTCAACAAATTGTAGTTCACAATTTGTAATTCAAGTTTTAACTTTAAATAATCTATAGTTTGAACTATAACTGTTACAAATGTAATTCGACACCTATAGGTTTGATGGATTGATCAATTTATAATATGTATTCATCTTCTGAATGTTACAAACTTGTGTTTACATAGGTTTTAGGTTCTTCAATGGTGCAACAAAACATGAAAAACAAAGAACTGAATCAAATATCTGCAAAAGTTAAAACAAACCTTCTTACACATGGGTTGATGCGCTGCTGCATCTTCGTGAGACATGGGTGAAACAACTTGTCACTGCAGAGTTGTACAACGAGTTGAAACTAGAGTCTATTGCCATAAAGATAAAAAATTTGCGTTAGATCCCATTGCGGCATTTGTGGCAGTTTTGTCCCACACAGGACCCACTGGGGTGCAGTGAGGGAGTGGGTGAACAATAAATGACAAGGTCTTTATGTGTAAAGTAAACTTCAAGGCCCTGAGCTTTACAAGAATAAGGACTCACATGAGGTGGAGCTGAGTGCAAGGCTGATTCTTGCGAAGACTGTGGGTGAGGGCTTTACTGAGTCTATAGACCAGCGTTTTTTTTTGTGGCGAAAATTCGCCACTTAGCTATAAAAAAAAAGTGCCCAGCAACATGGTCAGTGCAATTTTTTAAAAAATCCCCAAAAAATTGCCATATTTTTAGTAAAAAAGTTTGGGGTTCGTTAAGATTTTTGGAGAATCTGAGAATATTTATAGCCTGCCTCTTTTGAAATCTCCATATTTAGCTAATAGATTAAAGTGGTTCACCAAATTGTGATACAAATCCAAGTTTGCAATCTCAAAATTCCTTTCTTCTTTACAATAATTTTTCCTATTTAAACTTTTTCAGGCATGAATCACCAGAATTCTACCTCTTGGTGAAAAAAATGGATCCTTCAAAATGTCAAGGTTCCTACTTTGAAATTGCCAAATTTGGCTAGAACTTCTTGTGGTTGATTGCCCTAAGTAACAACCTATGTAATACCCCATAGTGAACCTGCACCTGGCAGGGCACTGTGAAGGATGAATTGCAAGTGGTCAGCAAACAGTTTTCTGTTGGCTTCCAGTTCATTAGCTAACCACGGGTGTTAGCTAAGTTGCTTTTTTTCCTACCTACCTACCAACAACCTGCATAACAACCCACAAGCAGGTTGTTAGTAGGTAGGTAATAAGAACATCCCTTGACTATGTATAAACTATCTACATACATAATAGATACCCATTTACCTCCTTATCTACCTATACAAGAGACCTCTTTCCTACAAAATTGGTTACCAAGGTGAAACCAAATATTAACCCAGTCAAGATTCCTCCACAACTGAGTAATAACAGGCGTCCAGTGCATGGTGAGCTGGTGCGTGATAGTTTACTATGGCCCCTAGATGATACCTTTATAGAAGCTGGAAATGTGGGGTGGCTTAGTCGGTATCAAGTTACTTGTTGATGCTATTGTTCATGCTTGGCATGTAGTGTCAACTTTTCTGACTTTTGATAACTCTCATAATTCAATATATTTTGATTGATGAGTGACCAAGTTTTATAACGTTATTTAATGCATGTTGCACTAGAAGAATCATCATTGGTACCAATAGTACATGTGAACAGTAATACCTGTTCACAAGGCTTTTTGCCCATACCTGGGGCTACAAGTTGAACATATCTTCAAGCATAGCTTTTTGACTATGTAGCACATGCTTGACATGTTTGCACTGGTTGTGAGAGTAAAGTGGAACAGAGGGCCTTGCTGGGTAACACTATGCTCCTGGACGTTTCTCGAGGGTACACGTCTGATGTGCATCCCAACGGGAAGATGGGCTCATGGGGGCTATCCCCCAGATGTAGACTTTCGGGACTTGTTGGCAAAAATTTCCCCCCTTGTCTTTGCGTGCCTTATTTCAAGGCTTTTGGATTCTCACCCTCATATCTACCTTGAGCTCATGGGGCTCTCCCCCCGATGTAGACTTTTGGGACTTGTGGGACTTATTTGGCAAAAATGTGTGTGTTTTTGTTTTTTTTGCTGCGAGTTTTACCCCAATATCTCCACCTCATGCAGGCCTTTATTCTGAGCCCTTATTCCTGGAAAGCCTATGGCATCAGGCTTAAAGTACTGGGTCTTTGTAATATTGGCAAGATTTTCCACCGTTTGCCATGGCCAGCCTTCATTTTGGGATTCTCACCCTTATTTACACTGGGCTTAGTCTGTCCCCACTTGTAGATATTTAGGACATGTGGGAATACAACTTGTGGGGCTATTGTTTTTCCCCCAGACAAAGTCATGCATTGCATGATTTTTGGCTGGAAGACCCACATGATTGGGCTGATGCTAGCCTTTCAATTCACAATGCCATTAACGGTTAAAGTCAGCATCACTCAAGGCAAAAAAATTCCTCATTTTCCATACAATTTGGCCCAACACCTCTCTTCCATCCACCAAAATCAACTATAGGATATCCTGCCCTATCACCATACATTGTAGAACACCAAACAAAGCATCACAAACATGCTGGCGTTGCGAATAGATAAGATGTTGTACATCTGCCTACTGTGTCCATACTCTGAACACCAAAACAATCCATTCCAATCTAAACAGTCTAAACACTTTCACCAAAGAGACCACTTCACCTAATGTGAAACTGATTCTAATAAGATAAAACTTCCAAAAGTTGTATTGAATGCTATAGTCCTTGTCCCTGTGGGGGAAGAGCCCAACAAAATTGTGACCCCTGTGCATAATGCACAGGTGAAATAAAAACCACCCCTTACCTTTCTGAAACCACAACCTACTTACCTACCTATTCATCTACCTATCGAATTTCCTACCTACCTATGTGCTTTTTTTCCTACCTCCCAGGCTCTTGTACCTACTTTCTCATTTCCTGTTTTCTCACTACCCACCTTACCTACCTTCTCACTATTTCTCTCAAAAATCACCCCTTACCTTTCCAAAACCACAACCTACCTACCTACCTATTGGGAACATATTGGGAACCCATTAGGAACTTAGAGGAAACACTGTGAGAACACATTGGGAAACAGGGAAAAATGGAAAAAAAAATCCTTCCCGCCCCCCAAACTTAAAAGGAATAAAAGCAAGGCACCTTGGGCCTTCCCATTGGCTGAAAGGAAAATAAATCCTCCCCCCCGCGCCCAAATAAAACTTGCATGGAAAGGCCACTGTCCACTGTCCAAGTGGACATGGACTGTCCACTCTCCACACCAAATACAACTTGAAAAAAAAAACCTCCCCTCCAGCCTCCCACCACCCCCACCCGGGCAGAAAGCTGCAGTGTCAGGGACCGGACGGATGACGGACGGATAACGGACGGATGGGTGACGGACCGGACGGCTTCAAGGGATGCTTCAGTTAAACATCCACGTGCCCGCAGCCGGTTGGGCCAACTGTCCGTCCGGATAGTAAAGGACGGATGGTACCGAAAATGAAGCCGCCCCTGAAGTCGAACGGACAGTGTACACTTTCTGCCGCTACTGCTTCGGTGACGTGCCCTGCACAGTTTCCAAAAGCCGGGACTTGGGGGCAATTCCAGTAGGAGGAAGAGGGTCTCCGTCCGACGGACAATACCGGGACTTTTGGGAGGAAGAGGGTCCATCCGTCCGATGGGCATAACCGGGATGGGGAAGTTTTAGGGGAAGTTTCATTTCATCCCGACGTCCTTTAATAGTTTCATCCATCCCGTCATCCGTAGCTACTGTCCGTCCGGATTCAGGGGAAGCTTCATTGTACTGTTCGTCCGGCTTCAGGGGAAGCTTCATTGTACTGTCCGTCCGGCTTCAGGGGAAGCTTCACTGTTCCTTTACTATATGTAATAATCGTCCAGACGGATGGACAGAGGGACGACAGGGACGGATGACGAGACGCGCGGGTTCAGGGGCGGCTTCATTGTCGGTACCCATCCTTCCTTTACTATATGTAACTAGTGTGGGCCCCGTGCATAATGCACAGGTGAATTATATACCCCGTAGAGCCCCCCCCCCGCCGGTCCTTCCCATTTTCCACTCTGGTTCTTTACCCCGTCG
>Ga0209611_10009883_pt1 | contig 14250 bp, 14 predicted proteins | sample S1TSphgellanicum_3_FD_187693 | JGI IMG/M metagenome (GOLD analysis project Ga0209611, IMG submission 187693) | Host-associated microbial communities from peat moss isolated from Minnesota, USA - S1T2_Fc - Sphagnum magellanicum MG (SPAdes) (version 2) | ecosystem: Host-associated > Plants > Peat... | reverse complement strand
ATAGTAGGGAGTTTGATTTACATGACCATCACAAGGCCATATTTGAGTTATGCAGTTGCAGTGGTGAGTCAATTCATGCAAACAGCACGAAAGCCACATTTGGATGCAGTGAGGCGCATACTGAGGTACATAAAACATACCTTGAAGTGTGGAATTTTTTATGAAGCCAAGAGCCAACTACAAGTACATGGATACACGAATGTTGATTGGGTTGTCAATGTTTCAAATAGAAGATCAACTAGTGGTTTCATGTTTTTTTTTGGAAGTGGTGCTGTTAGTTGGAGCAGTAAGAAACAACCAACATTTGCATTATCAAGCACGGAAGCAGAATACAGAGGTGTAGCAATTGTTGCATGTGAAGTAGTTTGGTTACAAAAATTACTCTCAGATTTGGGACAGTTAATGGATGCTCCTGTTGTCATCTATTGTGATAACATTAGTAGCATACTACTTGCTAACAACCCGGTCTATCATGCTAGGACAAAGCACATTGAAGTGCACTATCACTTCATTAGAGAAAAAGTTCTAGCAAAAGAAATTGACCTTATTCATGTGAGTACCGAAGATCAAGTTGCTGACATTTTCACAAAGGCTTTAGGTATAGACAAGCTAAGGAAGTTTAGAAAAATGCTTGGTGTACTAGAAGTGGATTTGAGCTTGAGGGGGAGTGTTGAAAATTCAAGTTCAACTAGTTAGGTTTCATTAATTACTGGAGTAGGAAAGTAACTAAGTTATTTTCACAAGGTTGAATTACTTTTGTTACTTATTTTAGTTTGGTTATTTGTGGTTTGGTCTTTTAGTTAAATACCTTGGTGTTGATGGTTTGGTTCTCTTTTCTTCATTACACAAGTTTGTGTATTTCATGTGACAAAAACCTTGGAGAGTTCTTGATGTTATGTTTTGTGTTGTGAGCATTATGTTGTAGTTTCCTTTCAATAAAGATTTATGTTTGCACTTGAGTAGATCTCCTATTTGTTAACACGCAAGGAATTTGGGGAGATTCCCAAATTTTAGTGGTCAAAAGTCAAATTGGCAATTTGACTCTTGGCCCTTCTTTTGGCCATAACTTGTGTTTGAAGTGTCCAAATGGGTCATGCAGGCCCATTTTAGACATCTACATTCTAAGATCTTTCCAATGATATAAGGAACTCTTTAATCCAATGAGTTGTGGCCCCTGAAATTGCCCTTTAAAGATTCAAGAGTCCATTGGGACTCCAACTCCCAAAGTAGGAGCTCACTTGGGAGTGTGGGGGTTCATTCCCTCAACTTTCTTGCACTCCCGAGAGCATGGAATGTGATTCTTGGGTTCACTTTTGGCCCGCATTTTCGTAAGCCCTTGCCTTAGTAGTGAGCCCAAAGTTAAGGTTGTGACACAATGGGTACAAGGAAAAGTACAAATGAGTTGAACAAATGTTGAACATATGAATTTCCATAGTTCAAAATTTGACTATATGAGTTCAAGAAATGAATGAGGAAAAAATGCATAAAGACAACAAGGTTAAATCCTAGCCTAGCAATTGGCTTCACCTCCATACCACTAATGTCGCAACCCTAACATTAGATTCACAACTAAATGTAAAGGCAAAGGCACATGAGGCCAAGAGAGTGTGTTTGGGAGTGAAACAAACTTTCATAAGTGGGGGAAGTGTAAGAAACTAATCCTAATGACTCCTAAGTGCACTCCCACTTTGGGAGTTGCACTTATGTGGCAACCCTAAATGTTCAAAGCCCTTGTTGAAAAGGTAAACAAACACCAAATGGAACCTTTAGGATATCATTAAAAACATCTTGAAATGTAGATGCCTAAACAACCTTCGCATTATCCATTTACACCTAAAATGCATGAGTTATGATCAAAAGAAAAGTTGGGAGTCAAATTGGGAATTTGACTCCCAACCACAAATCCCCTTAAAGAAGGTGTCAAAATCGTCTCTGATTGGAGAATGAAATACACCATTGAAAAGATCTTTTTGTAGGCTATAAGTTATTGCCCTCACATGTTCAAAATAGATTTGATTTGAGGGAAATATCAACGTCCAAATTTTTGGGATAGCAAAAGTCTCAATTTTGGGACTCTCACTTGGGAGTCTCATGAAAAAATACCATTTGGATGTAGCCCTTGCGAAGAATCAAAAAATATACTATAAGGAAGGGAGTGGTGCCTCCTCCCAAAAGTTGCAAGTCGTGTAAAACTTGTGCTTGAAGTTGTTTTTACTAAATCCATTACACCACTTGCGTTTAATTTGCATTAATTGGTCTCTTTTTTCAACTGTGAAGGTTGATTTAATCTTGAACTCTTGGTGGTGAATTCTTCTTAGTCCCATCCCAGAACTCTAACATGCCCTCCTACCCCCAAAGTGCTTTGAGCTAGGGAGTGTGCCCCGACTCTTTTCTTTTTCCATTGTTTCATTCTGAGTGCATAAACCAACCACTTGAAAAGTGGGAAGACCCCATGAATAATGACAAGGTTGATTATATAAAAACTATGGTTGAAGAAGTAGAAACCCAAGACAAAGACATGGAAGAACATGCTTATGAACCAAAATGGTACATTAGGCTTATAGGCATAATATGGTTTTTGAATTTGGTGTTTAGATCATGCTTGTGCCTATAATTGAACCTATAGTAGTAGAAGGTGATCCTATAATATATTATATGAGGAATGATGAGGCAAGATTCATGAGGAATTTCAAAAGCGTAATTTTACTTAGAGAACAAGTATGGTGAAGGGGAATCCATAGTGTGGATAAGATTATACCAAATCTAATCCTACATGGTGTAATTACTACCATTGAAGACATTTGATCAGTGATTACCTTTTCATTGAATATTATGTTAAACAAGGTTTTGCAATCGATGTCACAAATTTATTTCACCATAAATTTAATATAAGAATGCCATTGTAAAGGGAATCAATAAAAGCAAATTTGAATATTGGAGATCAGATGTATCATATTGATCACATGAGGTTATGTACAACACAATATGCCATTAAAATACCTTAGATGCCACTTCACCCAGACTCAATTCTTAACAAAACACATCTAACTACAATTCTAATGGGATTAAAATATGTTAGAATCATATTACCACATTTTACTATGTGGATTATTGAAGCAACAACAACCATGAAAGACATGTGTAACATTATACTTTTGTGTTTGGAAATGATACCCACCATAGGGCATCAACTTCACTTGGGTGGTTGCAAGGCAAGGTGGACCAATTTCAAAAAAATAAATAGTCCATAAAAAGTTCATTCAATAATGTTAAAATTGTAGTCTACTTTAATATCATTATTCAATTGAGGGATTAATGATCGTAAATGAAATTATAAAGATTATGTGAAAAAAACCAAACTAGATAATTTTTTAACATGCATGTTAAGTGAAAAAACACTAAAATCCATTAAAAAATGAATGTGATATGGACTTTTCAAAATAATATCCATTTAAAAACATTTAAAAGTCCATATCTTTTTTGGGTTAAGGTTTTTCAAAAAGAAATTTTGCATCTATGCTACTTTTGTTTTAGTATATCATATATTAAATTCCTACAAGGGCATATGCATGTTAAAGTAGGTCATAAAAACATCCTTTGAATGTAAAAGAACAAAATTATCAACTTTAGAAGTTAAAAAGTTAAACACATTCTTTGAAAAGTAACATCCAAGGTTGTTTAGCATTAAAGCATTTGTCATGACACATCACATTAGTTTGGATGTTGACGCTACTTAGTGTCACATTAGAATAGGGTAAACCTAGGTCAACAGAATGTCAACCTTTAGGCCAAAGGCCAAGTTGGGCTACCTTAGGACGACCAAATTTTTTTTTTCTAAACATAAGCAAAATATTTTTGGACAATGATAAAAAACATTTGTCCCAAAAATTGAAATTGCCTTTTGTTTGATTAGTGGTGGAAATTGAATGATCATTGATTGGATGACTAAAAATATTTTGGCAATAAACAAAAAAATTTGGACAATCATTTTTCAATTTTTGGACAATAACCAAATTTTCCAAACAATGACCCAAAAATTTCAATCACGAGATCAATGGTTGACGTGCCCTGAAGCTCCTTAAGAAACCCAAATGTGGGTCCCAAAGTGAAATAATGAAAAAAGAAAAGAATTGGGGCACGTTCCTTAATTTGTAGCATTTTTGGGGTAGTGTTTTTTAGAGTGTTCCCCAATTTGGGAACACTACCCGAGGTTGGCAAAATGGGAGTGTTCTTAAGAGTGATTGGGTAATCTCTTGTAATCTCCCCCATTAGTGAGAGTGTGTTTCACTTCCAAACACACTTTCTTGGCCTCATGTGCCCTTGGACTCCACACTTAGTCGCAAACCCAATGTTAGGGTTGCAATAATGGTGGAGATTAAGCCACCATCAATTGAATAATTGAAAATTGGTAAAAGTGAAATTTAATCCCTATAAAATTATTTCACACTACTGTAATAACATATTTGCACTACAATATGCACACATTCACAATTTCTACCTTGAGTCTAACCACATTTGATTATGAAGTTCATTAAAACACCATATTCATGGTTATTTCATATAACCAAAATTTGTAGTTCAAAATACAATGTAGAAAAATCTCAAGACAAAATTACAATTTAATACATTACATTTTGATACTCTAGAAAATTCATACAACAATATGGACATGGAAATCATTATAGAAGCTTGTACTTCTCGGTTTTACTATAAAAAAAATTCCATTCGAATTATAACAAAATTCCATGTTCTATGGAAATGAAATAAAATCTGTAATTTTCCAAAAAAACATTTATGGTTTTCTATTACCAAGTACCTACAATTCTCCTTACTTCCTCAATATTATGACCCTCTAAAAAATCCTCTTCCTCTTTCCCAAATCTTTCCTCTTTGGGCAATCCCAAGTCTCATCATCATGATTCAAAACTAACAAGAATTCAAAATTCAAAACTACAATGTTCCATGAATAGTCCCTGTCTTAAATGTCATGTTCATCCAAATCATGTAATCATCATATCCCCTAAACATTACCCCCTTTGTATTTTGGATTCTATCCCAAAATCTTTGGAACATGACTGAAAATGAAATAAATGTATTCTACAACATTATAAAAATTTCTCTCCTCTTTGATAGTTTTTGTAATCTCAACCTGTACAACAACCAGTGGTTCTATACCCACTTCTGGTTCTACAATTTTAACTTGTATCTTCACCTTTGTAGTTATAACCTCCTCCTCCACTAACTCAATCTATGGTTATCTTTCTAAGGGATGTATCTTAGATACTTCTTGTTTTATTGTTGGAATAATCTCCACCTGTCCTTGTTCCTAAGTTTTTTATGGTTCTTTCTTTTCCAGACCCCCTCCTTTGAGGTCTTGTGGTTTCTCTATCTATACCTCCGCCTCCTGAGCTACTCCACTATTGAGGTCCTATAGTTCCTTATTTTGCACTTCCTTCTCTAGAGTTGTTCCACTGGGCCTTGTTTTAATCTCCTCATCCTAGCCCAATACCTTTATATTTGTTGGATTCCCACAAATAAAATATAGATTTTTTATAATAAGCTTCCAACTTGTACTTCATAATTGTTTCATTAGCTCTATGCTAAGTTAAATTCTTCTCCAATTCCTTTGTAAAATATTCCTTTGCAACCTCCCACCATTCCTTAGATTTGCCTCAGAATCCTAAATCTTGTTTTCGTCCTCACCAGGGTATAATAATGTAGCGTCTATTCATAATCCTCTAGTCTTTTTTTGACATTAACTAGGTCCAAACTCTTCATTTGTTTTTGTGCCATTTCCAATTATGCTTACAAGTGTTGTAGATTTTGTTTATACTCATTTTCTTCTAGCAACTTTTTCTTCCAAATTTCCACATTATGCTAATACCCCTTCTGGAATTCCCTCTCCTTATCCAATTCCTCTTATAGTACCACTACCTTTTCCTTCTCCCTTGTGGCCAATTTGTTCTTCAAATTGCTCACCTCCATATTCAAATTCCCCATATTTACACTTACAATTTCCATAATCTAAATAATTGAACTATCTTTTATGCTTGTATTACTTCTACATCTACCTCCTCCATAGACTTTCATGTACTTGTTTATGTCATAAGATATTTAGATTCTTCTATAGATGATCCCATTGCATGCACCAATCTGTTCCCCAACTCAAATTCAAATAGAAATCCTTCTATAAATCATGGTCTATTACTTGGTACCTAATGGTCTAAATATTTCTATAGGTTGTGTCTCCACTCTTTCCATCTATAGTCTAATATCATGTAGACCTTTTTATGTTTGTTGTTATTGTTGTTGTTATTACAAATGATGTTGTAAATGTTATAAATTTATAGACTTCCAGTGGTCTCCATCCAATTGTCATATATGTCGTGATCAAATTGCATATGTTCTTTGCCCTCTAGGAACCTTGTGTCATGTTCCCTTTTAACTTCTTGGCTCTATTCCCTCAACTTTTTCTCTTGTGGAAATGTCATTTGTAGTACCTCCTACCTCTGCTCCTTTAGTTGTCTCTCCTATGGAGATGTCATCTATGGTACTCCTATAGTTTGCCTAACTACCTGTATAATTGTTGGCACTACCCGTACCATTGTTAGCATTGCAAATGGATCTTGAGGCACCCCCAAATTCCTCATTAACTCAAATGCAAATCCGAAGGTGAAAACAACAAAAGAAGGAGTGCTCCCTAACTCACAACACTTTGGGGGTAAGAAGGGCATGTTGGAGCTCCGAAATAGGGACTAGGAAGAATGACAAGTGGGTCAATTACTCACATAGGCTTACACAAACCAAACAACAAGTTGGTTAGTGCGTAATTGTAGCATTTTTGGTGTACGAATGAGCCACGAACGTACACAGATTCATAAGACTCACCATGGCCCGAACTTAGGGGAAGCCACCACCTTTCAAATTATAGTATTCTTTGTGCTTGGTCCAACCACGGGGCCTGCACCCAAATGTCATTTTGTCCCGAGACTCCCAAGTTGGGAGTCCCGAAATTCCTAGGACTCTTGCGGCTTTGGAGGCCCATTTATTTATTTTTATAGACCTTCGATTGAAATGAAGTATGAAGCAAAATTGTAGCCCTTGTCGAGAGCTTTTGAACAGTATGCGTCACGCCACCTACATGTAAATAAATTAGGGCGATTCTCAACTTTTAGTGGTCAAAAGTCAAATTGGCAATTTGACTCCCAACTTTTCTTTTAGCCATAGCTTGTGTTTTAAGTACCCAAATGGGTCATGCGAACCCATTTTAGACATTTACATCTCAAGAGCTTTCCAATGGTACAAGGAACTTTTCAATCCAATGTGTTTTAACTTTTACAATTACCCTCTAAAGATTCAAAAGTCCATTAGGACTCCAACTCCCAAAGTGGGAGCCCACTTGTGAGTGTGTGGGTTCATTCTTCACACTTTCCTACACTTTTAGGAACATGAAATGTGACTCTTAAGCTTCAATCTCAGCCTGCACCTTTGCAAGCCTTTACCTTTGTCACAAGCCCAAAGCTAGGGTCATGATAATTCCACTTTGCCTTCATCATTTTTTATGCCTTTACATTTGTGCTATCTTGTTCCCCCTTCACTTAAGCCTGAGGCTCCTCCTTCCTTAACTCCATTCTTCCTCTTAAGAACAATTATTGGAAAGTCTATTGTAGCCTTTTTTCTATTTTCCAGTGTTGTTTGCATCTCCTCCCTAATTCTTTTAACCTTGGTTGGTGGTTTCTGTGGTTTTTTTTTTTTATGCACAAACAGATATCAAAAGATTTTTGCCAATATTGAGGTAGACTAATAGGTATTTTTATTATCTCCTTTATTGTCTTTGACATACTTATACCACCGATCTAACTCACTACATAGACTATTGAATATAATTTGTGCCTAATCTACCTTTTGCCCCTTTTTTGTTCACATCAATGTTATAGCGTTCTTGTTACTAAAATATTATACCTTCTCCTTTTGATAAACGACATATATAATGGTAGGATATCGTACAGAGTATGGTAGACCCATACTCTTTATATTTAATTAATTTATAAAAGAATTTGCAAGTGCAAGTCTACAATTTTGTAATGTCGGGGCCACTAATGATTTATCGACTTGCCCTTTTGATTCATCTACATATCCTTTCGCACAGACTTTAAAGACATCTATAACCAATTGTTTATTAATGTCATACACCTTATCCTTATGTGAATCATGGATTATAAAAGCACAAATTGTTAAGCTTTAGTTCCATAATTTTCCTTAGTATTAATGATTTAAATCCTGATAAACCTCTAAGTAATAATTATTAAGAGTTGAATTAGCCTTTGGATATTTCAATGTAAAAGACTTTTTTATTTAAATTGATGCAAGGCTTAGTTGATTTTAGGACCTAGTAAACCTTTTTAAGTGCATTATCCTTTTATGTTGTAGAGTAGGGAAAGGGGATGTAGAATTAGATGTGATTGATTGATATATTAGGAATACAAGCCCATAACTAACAATAACATTTTGTCATGACAATATTAAGTTAGTCTATAAAATAATTTTCAAGCACGAATGATGTACTTGAAAGATTTATAAGATGTAATCCTAATACATCTTTATTTAGTTTTCAACTCTATCAGACTTTTAAATAGAATCAAAATCAAACTTAAGTATTAACATTTCCACCTGAGTGGCCTTAGGTGAATTACAACTTAGTAAACAACTTTAAGGGGATAGATCACAATTGCAAAAACTCCATAACATAACAAATGGTGTGAGCTAGGTATTCGGCTCGATGCTCCATGGAAAGGGGATTAATTGGCCCTCCTAGTCAACGATAATGGCCATCACCGAGAACCCAAGTTTGACAATGAAAATGAACATCGTCGTTTTCACATTAACACTCTTCAAACCTTTCTGGTGCGGCTCCACAAGTAAGAAAAAAATTCTAAATAGATTGCTAAGGCATGTGGGTTAGGAGACAATCGATGATCCCATGCCGAATGATCGACTCGAATGCGCACCATTTTTTTGGACAGTTCTTCTTCACACGACCGTTGAGAGACATTCACGTTAAGCGGTGCTTCTTCAAGCTTTTCTTTTTCTACTAGTGAAATTGGAGGATTGGAGGGCGTAATGACATCATCCGCCATGACTAAATTTTCACTTGCATCAACAAAAACCAAGAGGGTAGCAAAAATAATGTGGTATTTGCGTTCAGAAAGGGTCAAGGTTCTTTTATTTAACAAATTAGGGTAGGTGTAAGGTGTGGGAGTGACGACGGAACCTCATGAAAACTCGAACATCGTAGATCTAATGGATTCATTGAACCCTAATTTCGACGATGGATTTAGATGTATGTGGGGGTTTTTGTGATGCAAATTTTAATTCCAATTTGCTATGTACTACATAGTTAATTGGTGCACGGAAGAAAAAATAAGTAAGGGATATCAAAAGAATAAATGGTACACGGGGATGTTACTTCAACCATTGAATTGATTTAGTCAAGTAAGGACTCAAGGATGTTTATTTGTTATTACCAATAAATTGTCCTAGTAGTTAGTTATTTGAAATAATTAGGATGAAGAAGTAAGATGTGAGGGTCAACGAATGGAAGGGATAAGGATCAAACTCAAGAACCTCATCAAAATATATAAGATAAGGGGAAGGATGAGTCCTCTAATCCCATCAGTCATGAGAATTGTCATCCTATTTGATTGGAGGATGGAATATTTTTTGCATTTCATTGGGCCCAAGAATTCTCATCCTAAAATCAATTGAAAGGCAATTCATTTTCAATTTTCATTGGCTTTTGAAGGATGAGGAGGCCATTGATTGGAGGGGAGGATTTCGAAGCTTCCATTAGACAAAGGGAACAAGTTCAAGGAAAGGATATGGAGGCTTATCAAAGGAGAGGGGAGTCTCTTGGGTTGGGGGAAGGGAAAAGGAAGAGAAGGAATGTGTGAGGAAAAGATTAATTCTTATGTGTGGAAAGGTGTTGTTCATGAAAAAGATGTGTGCAAAAAATAAGCACGGAAGGATTTCCATGACAAAACCTCTGGAGTTTTATTTCAAATAGTTCTTCCTCCCAAATCCACTGTTGGATTTGGGTCAAACTTAAAATAATTCTTGTTTAAAAGGTGTAAAAGGTTCTCTCCAAATTTCAGCATCATCGGTTTGGCTATAAGGGAACTACACTTGCCGGGAGTAAAAGGTGTTATAGGGGAATTCATGGAAGGATTTCCATGACAAAACCTCTGGAGTTTTATTTCAAATAGTTGTTCCTCCCAATTCCACTATTGGATTTAGGTCAAACTTAAAACAATTCTTGTTTAAGAGGTGTAGAAGGTTCTCTCCAAATTTTTGCATCATCGATTTTGCTCTAAGGGAGCTACTCTTGCCAGAAGTAAAGGGGGTTGAATTTGTCTATTTTTTCCTCAATCTAAGCAAAGTGATTTTTAGTCCCAAGGTTTAACTATTGATAAATAAAAAATAAAAAAATAAGATTTTGTAACATGGCTCCTTCTTATATTAGCTTTTGAAAAATCCAATGCATGTTAGAATAGGAGGTTGTATGTAGATGTTATGACGAATGGAACAAAAAGGGTTAACCATCAAGCGTGACATTGAATGAACATCAACATAATGCCCCTTCACATTCCATCATGGTGAGTTATGATTTTCCCACAATGTCTTTGTATCTTCCAAGTGGACACAACGCATTAGATTCTTAATGAACTTCATTGCATTACGTTGAACCACCTTACTTGTTAGACTATAACTACATAGTAGTTCCACTTCCAAGCGGGTTTTGTGAGCACATATCTTCATGTTGAAGCTGTGCAAGAATGCCTCACACCTTATATCCAAAGTAAATATCTAAACCTTTGATCAAGAATGTGTTTAAAAATTCCAATAAGACATCGAACATTGATGCTTCCCAATCCGTTAGAAATAAAGGAACAAGCCCAAAGTTAGAAACCCAATCTTTTTCCTTAGCAATGTCCTTCCAATTCTCCATTTTGCGCAACATGTTTATCATAATTTTGTTTCATTTGTGTCCACATGAATCGCTCAGGATCTAGAATTTTAATACCTTTTTCCAAAGGTGTAGTTCTATCCAGGATTGCATGTCTCCTCTTCACTATAACTTTCAACTCACACCTTTCAATTTCCATTGCCCTTCATTATTCTTTCACCATTGCCTCCACCTTTGTGGATTATTGTATTCCCACCTGCATTTCTGTAAATAGTTATACTTCCACCTCAATGACATTCTCTTCCCTTGTGTCCTTCTACGTTGTATGTTCTTCCACAAAGTGCTACTCCATAGTTTCATCTTTCTCTAATTCTTCAATGAACACTAGATATATTAATGTAGCTCCTAGTCCTATTTGTTCTTTTACACACTAACTTCTTCTACTTCTACGCAAAAATTCAACTATAAATCTTACAATTCTATATATATTGTGAATTATCATTTGCATAAATTGCATATTCTCATTATACGTTTTTCCTTCTACACATTCCAAAGATGATGATGAATGTGACAATGACCTTACAACCAATGACTAAATATTCAACACGTCTTCACCATCTACTCTTCTCAACTTCTCTTTTGCTTTTGTTTTTCTTAACAATTTTGCTTCCTCCTCCTACCTTCATTTGTGCTCATTCTTTTGCACTTCCTTTTCCTTTGTTATTATTTATAGTTTTTCAATCGCACTCTCTGCATTCATGTTGATATGAAGTCCAGAACTTAGAAATGCACATAACTTCCAGCAACAAATGCAAATTGCTTTTGAAGTTACCTTATTCTTTTCGTCTTTGAACTTCCTACCCGTCAAATTCATTTTTTTACTTGCCCATTGTCTTTTAGCTAACCCATGATCCTCAAAATTAATATGGTCCATCACTACAAGTTTATGTGTCCCTTGTACAAGCATGTGGAACCACTTTGCATCATCATTATGAATGAACACCACAAATTTCATCTTCCAATTACTCCACATCCCTAATCTTCCTACATTAATTGTACTGACTTCACTTCATTCACCATGTACACCTTCTATTAATTGTGCCCATTTACCAACTAACTATGCCAACAAATCTAATGATTATGCAAATACCCCTAATGATTGGGTGAATATTTTTGTTGATTGAACCGATACCCTTAATAGATTATCTTTAGATCTCCACATCCCAAATCCCTCACTTCTACAGTTATTATTCACGGACTTGTTAATTATCTATAGATCAAAAATCAATATTGTGTTGATTGCAAAATCTTCCATCTATTCTTCATCTTCAATACTTTGCATCTATGGATTTTATATTTCACAATCTTCATCTTCTTCGTTCGTATCAGAATTTTCCGCCTAAACTCCACTTACACATTATTCCCAATATATTAACATATGTTGTTCTTATCCTTGAACTTCGAATTCCATGTACTTGTAAGGTTTTAGTTTATTCACATTGACCAACATAGGATTAATTTCAAACTTCTCAATGGTCACCAATAACATAGTGTTATTTGGAAACACATACTATACTCTGTATAGTCCAAACCATTTCCTAGCAAACTTCCCTAGGTGTGACTTATTGCCCTTTGGAAACCATAAAACATAATCACCAAAATTGAACTATTTTTTTGGATTTTTTTGTTGACTCCATAATGTTCCATTTCACTATTGAATTCATGTAATTTCTACAGCTTGCATTCAAACTTCCTGCAACTTTTCCAACTCTGTAATTTTGTCAGTTAAAGCTTTCATTGAAGTATTGTCTCTCTCATTTCCACCAACAACTAAAACTATGTACTCTGTGGGGATCAATGGATGCAATCCATACACTAATTAATATGATGTATACCTTGTTGCTACTTTATATGTAATTATGTATGAAAATAACAATGTAGACAAATGTTTATCCCAATCTGTTCTATTTTCACTAACTAACTTGGTCGATAATGTCCCAAGTACCTTGTTAGTAGACTCAACCTACCCATTCCCTTGAAGATAATAAGTTGTAAAACTCACATGTTTCAATAGAAAATGATCTATTAAATACTTGATGGCATCATTAATGAAATGAACTCTTTAATTTGTGACTATAGTCAAAGGACATCCAAACTTGGTTAATATGCACTCATACAAAAAAGTTGTTGTGACTATTACAATATTAGTTTTCAATGTTATGCTTCTACCCACTTGGTAGCAAAATCTCTAGCTATAAAAATATATTTATTTCCTGTATATCTTCCTATTGGCTTATTTGGCCCCACAAACTCAAATCCCCATTTCATAAATGGTTATTCTAGGAGACTTGTGACCAACTTTGGAGGATTTTGAATTGCCAATCCTGTTAACAAATAGGAGATCTACTCAAGTGCAAACATAAATCTTTATTGAAAGGAAACTACAACATAATGCTCACAACACATAACACAACATCAAGAACTCTCCAAGGTTCTTATCACATGAAATACACAAACTTGTGTAATGAAGAAAAGAGAGCCAAACCATCAACACCAAGGAATTTAACTAAAAGACCAAACCGCAAATAACCAAACTAAAATAAATAACGAAAGTAATTCAACCTTGAGGAAGTAACCTAGTTACTTTCCTACTCCAATAACTAATGAAACCTAATTAGTTGAGCTTGAATTCTCAACACTCCCCTTCAAGCTCAAATCCACTTCTAGTACACCAAGCAGTTTTCTAAACTTCCTTAGCTTGTCTGTACCTAAAGCCTTTGTGAAAATGTCAGCAACCTGATCTTCAGTACTGACATGAATGAGGTCAATTTCTTTTGTTAGAACTTTTTCTCTTATAAAGTGGTAGTGCACCTCAATGTGCTTTGTCCTAGCATGATAGACCGGGTTGTTAGCAAGTAGTATGCTACTAATGTTATCACAATAGATGACAACAGGAGCATCCACTAACTGTCCCAAATCAGAAAGTAGTTTTTGTAACCAAACTATTTCACATGCAGCAATTGCTGCATCTCTGTATTCTGCTTCCGTGCTTGATAATGCAACTGTTGGTTGTTTCTTACTGCTCTAACTAACAGCACCACTTCCAAAAGAAAACATGAAACCACTGGTTGATCTTCTATTTAAAACATTGCCAGCCCAATCAGCATCTGTGTATCCATGTACTTGTAAAGGGCTCTTGGTTTCATAAAAAATTCCACATTGCAAGGTATGTTTTATGTACCTCAGTATGCGCCTCACTGCATCCAAATGTGGCTTTCGTGCTGTTT
>Ga0209611_10009881_pt1 | contig 14255 bp, 10 predicted proteins | sample S1TSphgellanicum_3_FD_187693 | JGI IMG/M metagenome (GOLD analysis project Ga0209611, IMG submission 187693) | Host-associated microbial communities from peat moss isolated from Minnesota, USA - S1T2_Fc - Sphagnum magellanicum MG (SPAdes) (version 2) | ecosystem: Host-associated > Plants > Peat... | reverse complement strand
TAGTTAAATACCTTGGTGTTGATGGTTTGTTTCTCTTTTCTTCATTACACAAGTTTGTGTATTTCTTGTGACAAGAACCTTGGAGAGTTCTTGATGTTGTGTTTTGTGTTGTGAGCATTATGTTGTAGTTTCCTTTCAATAAAGATTTATGTTTGCACTTGAGTAGATCTCCTATTTGTTAACAGTAATGGCACTATCCGAACCATAGTAATAACAAAGCATTTGGATAGTAACACCAAACGCCCATAAGTTTTGTTCTATTATGATTTTAATAATGGAATTACAAATGAGAAATAATGTTAAGGGAGTAATTACATATGATAATAGTTAGTTAATATATTTCTACTTACTTAATTACTATTTTAAGAATTATTAACTAGATTACATAGTTTTTGTCACCGTTTGAATTTGAATAGAACATTGGGTTTTTTTTTAATGAATATCTTTTGAAAAGAGGAAGAGAAAGGATCATTGTAAAACATTAAGTTTTGATGGAATATGAAACAAGAACACTTTGTTTTCTGGAAAAGCTTCAATTCCATAGCTAGATTTGTTGTTTTGATGTTTTCTTCATACTTTCATTACTGAATTTAAATTCTAAAACTATGTATGAGTCTATCTAAATGAGAAAATATTATTAATATTATTTTTATGATATGTTTCAATCTAAATTTAGACCAAAATATAGGATTAGGAATTTTGTATTCACCATTTGGTGGCCATCCTAGGGCCTAAATTTAGAATGAATTTTAGAATGTTGTTTATGTTTTGTTGCTAAAATTATTATTTCTAAGAATAGATAATGAACTTTAGTTTCAATTTTTTGCATTTTTTTCAAATCTTGATCATAAGTTTTTGTTTAAGAAGCATATTTAAGCAAAATAACTAACTGTGAAGATTTTGTTCTAATGCAAAAGTTTGTTCAGATTTGAATTAAAATGTGGAGAAATGGAAAATAAAATTGTAATTAAAAGTCTAAGGAGACAATTAGATCAAATTATACTACATGAACAAGTGGAAAATGGCATTTCCATTTGAATACAAATCATGTATATCAACAATTTGTAACACCTAGAATAGTTTCTGAATAAAATCAAAGACATCTATGGATAGAAGAGAAACCTACAGGCCATAAAACGCCTTAGGTAGCATCGATTATTCCTCATGAAATTCAAAGTGGTGAAACACAAAGGTGCACCAACAGTTTGCAACAAAATTTTAGGAAAGAAGAACATCATATTGAAAATGAAAATTCATAGGTTGAGTTTAGATCAAGGAGCCAAGAATTTGAACCTTGATAGAGAGTTGCGTTGGAATCAGTAGGTTTGATGCAACAACATATCTTTGATGTTTCAATGTTTTCTTTAAAACAGAAACTCAACAAGTCAAAAAGGGAGGAAGTAGTACCAAGGTACATATATACTTCACCTCTTTATTATCGAAAGGACCATGAAAATGAAGAATTTGAACAAAGAACTTTGAATTTTGAACCTCTGATTCGTTATTTGGTTGAATAAAAAGCCACAATTCAAGGTATCAAAATGTCCAAAGGAGTAGAGCCGATACTTGTAACTAAATAAAAAACTATAGTCTTACCAAGAATAGAACCAATAATAATAGGAGGTCTACTTGCGGCTGTCAAAGTAAGGTATAATGAACCCAGATTTAATTAGCAGAATGGAAGCATTGTTAAAGGAGTTCCAAGGGATTGGAGCATAAAAAGTCATAATGTGAACAAAGTTCCAAGACCTAACCCTCCACGTTGCACATATTGCCATCAAATTGGACATCAAATCAATGAATGTCCATTTATTGAAAATAATGTAAGGTAAGGACTTGATGAGCATTTCCAAAATTTAAATCTAGAACTTGCAAGAATAAAAAACCATGGATATATGGAACTAAAGGATCTGTACCATGAAAGGGTCAAAATTCTAAATAGATTCAAATAACAAATCTAGAGAGATAACAAAGTGGAGTAGCTCAAACTATGGCAAATGTAGTTCTTATTTATGTAGTTCCTACACCAAGTCTATTACATCACAACAATGTTAGAGTTGCCTATGCAGGAACTTCTAATTTTAGAATGGAATCTAATAGTAAAATTTGTACCATTATATTCTGTGGCAATGCGTCAACCTATAATTACAACTATTAAAGCTCCATTTGTATTGGCACCAGTCCATAATATTATTGGTATCAAGTCCAGACCACAAACTCCAAGGGGAATAGAACTTGTGAGTGTGCATGAAGAGATGCCCAAAGAAATGAACAAAGTTTTTGTTGATTAACCATTAGATTTAGGAGGAGGTGGTTTAGACCTAATAGGACCACCAAAACTTCTAGGACCTCCAGGGTATTTTGGATTACCAATGATGAATCTAGACATGCCACCATTACCACCAAACAAGCCTTATTGTTGCCACTGAACTATCTTGAGTATGTGAAGGATTCTAATTTTGATGTCCATGTTAGAGTTTTTAAAGTTGCCATTAGAGCAAATGGTGAAACAAAAAATGCAAAAATTGTTAATATGTTTAGTTTTACCCTTAGAGATATTGTGTCTGATTAGTGTAACAATTATATGGGAGATTACCCATATTGTACTTTTGTAGGATTACAATTAACTTTTTGTAAAAGGTACAAAAAAGTTCAAAATGACAAGCAAGTTTACCTACAATTGAAAACATGAAGCAAGAAAAGAATGAAAAAGTGGAAGTCTATTATGAAAGATTATTGAAGTTGGCTAATAGTCTTCAACACATGACAACAAATAGTTTCCTAACTATTATTTTCATATCTAGATTAAAACCATATCTGCATGTAGCAACAATAAGCATGAAGAGAGAAACCTTATAACAACATAAGGAAACAACATTAATTTGTGAAGAAGGAATTTCTAAAGTAGAGGCTATAAATAATATGTCAATACCACATAATAGTAAGATAGTAGTAGCTCAAAAACCTTAGACAATTATAGAGAAAATAGGAATGTATTATACAAATTGTCACATGACAAATCATAATGTTGAAACATGTAGAGTCAAAAGAAACAAATATTCTATTCTTGCAATCTTTGAAGTTATTATTCAACAAATCAAAGTATAGATACTTGTGATGTATTCCTGTCATATTTGTGGTGACACTAGACATAAGATCATAAATTGTCTTAAGTATAATGACATGCATAGTATGTTTAAAAACAAAGGAATGAAGGCCACAAAGAAACAAGTTGTGGTAGAGCCTAAGGTTGCAAATCCTTCAGTTCATATAGTGGATGTCAACATGGTCATTACCAAAAGCAAGGTTATTGTAGAACATGTGTTCAAGGACAGAAAACCAATCAAGAAGAAGTCTGCTACTAATTGGGAAGAAGAACAGAGACTACAACAATCTTTTGTCAAGACTATACAAAAGATGCAAGCAAAAGACCCACCATAAAATTTGACTCAAAAGGAGAAAGCATAGTGGAATACAAATTGGGTAGGATTACCAAAATCTAAGGTGTCCACATAACCAATTATATCACAAAGTTTGACTACTAATCCTATCAACATAATTATGTTTATGGAACAAATATTCCAAGATATTAATAAACAAATGTTGGAAACTACCTATACTTTGAGGTTAAGTCAATTGTTGAAAATAACACCAGATCTTTAAAAATATGTGGTAGAAATTAAAGCCAAAAAAACCTAATATAGCTACTAAAGTGATGTGAGAACCTAGTGTAGCCACAGTGGTTAAGACACATTCTAAAATTGGCACTATAGCTATAGAAGTAGATAACCAGATGGTAGTTATCCAAATACAAGTTGGGAAGAACATTATTGAGAATGTTTTATTAGATGGAGGGGCAAGTGTAAACATCATAACAGAAAACCTCAGGAAAAAATTAGGTTTACTTAAACCAAAACCAACTCCATACCACCTTAGAATGGCAGATCAAACAATTTCAAATGAAACAATTTCATTGTTAAATATTGAAGTGTCAAAAATTAGGATCAGTGAAAAATCTGAACTAGAACAAGGGACATCATATCAAAGAACAACAAAAGTGGTGCCTTCAATAACAAAACTAGAAGACTTTCATGTCAAACCAAAAATATCATTGGAAGATAAGGTTTATCCAAAAACCTATTATCATCATAGCCAAACAATGTTGAAATGGATGAAACACAAGTACAAAATCTTTAGATAATAGCTGGTTGGATTTTGATTGAAAAACAACAACTTGTTAAGCTGAATTTTGGCACATAGGTAAATCCACAATACATCAAAGTTAATGCACAATTGACATAGGAGAAAACTGAAGAGCTTTAGATGTTACTCAAGGAGTTCAAAGATGTGTTTGCTTGGATTTATAAGGATCTGAAAGGCATACCTCTAGAATTGGCTCAATGCAAAATTGAGTTAAATACTTCAACACCACCAGCACATTAAGCAAGGTATAGATTGAACCTTAATTATGCTGCAATTATTAAACAAGATATTGATAAATTATTAGCAACAAGATTCATTTAATTAGTAGAGGAGGCTACATGGTTATCACCTATAGTGGTAGTGCCTAAGAAGAATAGAAAATTGAAAATCTGTGTGGACTTTATGTAGCTGAATAAAGTGACCAAAATTAATCCTTATCCTTTGCCATTTTCTGATGAAATATTGAACATTGTAGCAGGGTATGAAGCCTACTCATTTTTGGATGGATATTCAAGATACCATTAAATTTTTATAGCCCATAAGGATAGATACAAAACAACCTTTGTAATAGATTGAAGAAATTTTGTTTGGATGGTGATACCATTTGGTGTTAAAAATGGGCCACCAACTTTCAAGAGAGTAATCAATAGAGCTTTCAGATAATACTTAGACCAATTTATGAAGATATTTCTAGATGACTTCACGATTTGTAGTGATATGGAAAGTCATTTAATGAAACTCAGACTTTGTTTTCAAAAATGTAGAGAATATAGGATCAATTTTAACCCAGAAAAATGTGCCTTTATGGTATTTTTAGGACTAATTTTAAGGTTCATAGTTTCCAAAAAAGGAAAAATACTAGACCTTAAGAAGGTTCAGGTAATAATGAATATGCCAGTACCCATAAACCCATAATAGATTCAAGTCTTTAATGGTATGGCTTAGTTTTATAGATGTTTCATCAAGCATTATGCCTTTATCATGGCACCAATCACCAAATTGATGAGGAAAATAGAATCCTTTATTTGGAACACAAAGTGTTAAGAAGCTTGGGATCAAATCAAGTAGAAATATATGGAAGCACCAATTCTAATACCTCCAAATTGGCAGTTAAAGTTTCATGTGCACACATCATCATTATTGGCAATAGGTGCAATGTTGGCATAGAACCCAACTAGTAAGTATTACTAGCGTATAATATATGATTCTAGATTATTAAATAAAGAATAACAAAATTATATTACTATAGAGAGGGAAGCCTTAGTAATGGTTTATGCTCTAGATAAGTTTAAACATTTTTTTTGGGAAACAAATTTGTTTTTTATGTAGACCACATGGCTCTAGTATACTTGGTCAACAAACCACATGTGTTTAGAAGGATAGCCATATGGTTGTTGTTATATTTGGAGTATGAATTCACAATAGTCTACAAGCTTAGTACAACACATGTAGTTGTTGATGTTTTATCCAAATTACCAAATAGTTCAAAACCATTGGGAGTTTTAAATTAAACTGTGGATGCATCATTATTTTATGTAGAACCTATATGGATGCAGGAAATAAGAAGTTATTTAAAGATAATTTAGATGCCAAAAACTTTAAACTTAGCTCAAAAATAGAAGTTGGCTAGAAAGGCATAATTCTTTATTTTAAAAGAGGGAATAATGTATAGAGTGGGACAAGACAATAAAATGCACAAATGTTTGACCACCTTAGAAACACAAATTGTTCTAAAAGAGCTACATGAAGGAGTGGTAGGAAAACATTTTGCTGCAAATATTATTGCAAAAAAAATTTTGGATGTAAAATATTGGTGGCCAATTCTATTCAAAGATACTCATGAATTTTGCAGAAGCTATGACAGTTGTCAGAAAATTGGAGGACTAAAAACAAAAAGTCTAACTAAGTTGGTAATAACATTTCTAGATGAACTTTTCATGAAGTGGGGTTTAAATTTTATAGGTCCAATTAAACCACCAGGAAGACTAAAAAGCAACAAATATATTTTAATAGTTACAAATTATGCAACTCAATGGGTAGACGCAAAGGTACTCAAAACTAATATTGCAATAGTTATAGCTAGATTCCTATATGAATATATTCTAACCAAATTTGGATGTCCATTGACCATAATTATAGATTAAGGAGTACATTTTATCAATGATATAATAAAACATCTAATAGAATAAATTTTGTTAAAAAACGTTAGTTCAACTACCTATTATCTAGAGGGAAATGGACAAGCAAAGTCTACTAACAAAATCATTGGTAGACTATTGACCAAGTTAGTTAATGAGAAAATAATAGATTAGGATGAACATTTGTCCACAATTTTGTTTTCATGTAGGACTACTTATATGTGGCAATAGGTTATACACCTTACCAGTTAGTCTATGGTTTACATCCTCTAATGCTAATAGAATATGTTTTATTGGTTATTAGTGGGGACCATAGAGATGCAGAACCAACCGGAGTACTAATTGCCATATTACAAAATTGGAGAAGTTACAAGATAATATATTGGAGGCTAAGAATAATGTGGGAGCAAATCAGTGGAGCAAATTTATGTGGAATCAACAAAAAACACAAAAAAAAGTTCCAATTTGGAAACTATGTTTTGTGGTTTCCCAAAGGAGAAAATACACATTTGGGAAAATTCAAGAAAAGATGGTTTGGTCCATTCAGGGTACAATATTGCTTACCGAATAATATAGTTATTCTTGTTTCTATTGACAATTTTGAACCAAATCTAGTATTGTTCAATGTTAACAAATTGAAACCATACAAATATGTTGATCAAACATTGAAGGGGATTTGGAGTTCAGAGAATCAGACATCTTTAGAATCCATGATTCAGACCACATGGAAGAGAAATATGATGAAGATTCAAAAGATTAGAGAAAAATAGAGATCATTGGTACTAATCAAACAATAATATTAAAAGAAACCCCAATAAATCTGATCAGTCAACTTGTTATGAAAATATTCATAAATCGTGATTATACAATTTCATAATTACTATATTATGGGTCAGATAAGTCTATCACATTAGAACAAAATTCTATCAATTTGATGACTCAGCATAAGACAAAGGATGTTTATAGTGTAAACAACACCAAGTTATTAAATTTAAAGTTGTCATCAAAACAACTTAGTGCCATGTCCACAAAGTTTTTAGGTTAGCAAGCATTAACTATGGCCCATGTTGTTGTTAGTATGAACTTTAACAAAAGACGACAAATGTCAAAAAACTATAAAAAAGGACACATCATTAAAATGTTAACCTTAAAGTGAAAAGTGAAACATCACTTCATGAAATGAGATGCTTACATTTCAGAGGGCAGCAAACAACATAATGCCTCTTCATTTTATTTTTCTACAAACACGATTCTATTTTTTTTTGTCTCCAGAATGAGTGCAGAAGAAAGTTTTGTGGAAACAATCCAAAGAAAAATTACAAAAGTTAAGAGAAGAAAAGCAAGAGAGATAGAAAGAACAACAATATTTTGCAAATATTTTGCCTTTACAAACTAGGTCTCCAAAAAGAGGTCTTTCCTTCTCATGTTTATTCTTCTTCTTCCTTTCAAAGATCTTTTTTGATATTTAAGTTTGAAAAAGCTTTGAAACAATTAGAAAAAACAAGAAAGATCGTAAGGAAATTTTGAGGAGATATAGTTTTACGAAGCCCAAAAAAGAGGCAAGTCCTAATGAGCAAGTTGGGCTAATTTCCATTTTTTACTCTAAAAAAGAGAAGCATAAGGACAATTTATAACAAGATCAGGAAATGCCATTACATCAAGAGGAGCCTACCCAAGAGCAGATTCTAGAGAAAGTCCACATTCCCAACAAGAAGCAAACAAAGAGAACAAATTGGTAAGTAATAGCTACAAATTTGCGTGGGAAGGTGTAGACTCACAAGGATGATGAGGTTAGGTACTTTTTTACTCCTACATAGCAAAGTTATAATAACAATCTGAAGAATATTTTGCTTTGGACAAGTTCTAGAGAGGAAGAAAGAACTTTGGTAAACAAAGTTGGATTAGTAGGTATGTGTTAGGTTGAATGGAAGATTCCTCATTACAACATTTTGGTTGAATTTTTTAATAACTAGAAGTTGGATTCTAAACATAGCATAATCAAGGTCATGTTGGAAGAAGAACAAAAAATTATAGACAAACATTTTTTGGCAAAGGTTTTAAAATCTACCATAGAGGAGAAACAGAGGCCGACCGGGTAAAGATGTCAGATGCTAGAATAACATTGGCAAACATAGTTGATAGAGTTCCAAATACTTACAACATTAATGAAAGGTGAGTTGTAAAGAAGATGAGGTCAGAATATGTAAATAGAATTGTTGCAATTTTGCCCATTATGTACCATAAGGTGCAATATTTTAGCAATAAGTCTACCATGATGATCTCCAAAGCAGTTCATGGAGAGTTAGTCAATTGGGTTGTAATTATGTATTCTCAATTGGTTAAGGAATTGATTAGATAGGAAGTGTCAGAAAAACATGATTGAGGGAACAACTAAAAGATAACCAAAAAAAAAATGTATGCCATTCTACCATAGTCTTAGAAGTTTTGTTTTAAAAGTGGTTTCCATTACACTACTAGAAATTTTGTCTTTTGCAACTTGTCTTATGCAACTAAAATGTCGCATGCAACTGCACATGTTGCATGCAACTCCAAAATAGTTGCATGTGAGATTTTTTAGTTGCATAAGACAAGTTGCAAAAGACAAAATTTCTAATAGTGTTAGAAGGAGTACAGCCATAGGAGAGGAAGAAATAGGTAGAGCAGCCATAGCAGGATAGGAGAAGAAGGAGAATATGAGGGAAATGTTTATAAAGAATAAAAGACCTCCGAACCCTACACACATTTCTTCTGACAAAAAGAAATAGCCAAATACTTGGACAACCCAAAAAACAGTTTTGATGTTTTAGTCTGATGATGAGGAGGAGACAAAGATTTTACAAAAGAGGCAAAGAAGACAAGAGGATATTGCAATGAAGGGCAATAATAATCCTCAACAGGCAACAAAATTGCTAAAGAAGCAACAATAACAACATTAGAGACAAAAGGGGAAATCCACATCTCCTAGGTTTAATCCAAAACCACATTCCTCTCCCAAGCAAAAGTAGAGATCAAATGGATTGGAACAGTAGAGAAGGCCCAAGAAGGAACTAGAATCTCAAGCTTAATATGTAACAAAAGAATAGATACAAAATATGGACTAAATCCACCAGAAATACAACAATATGTTCTAGTACCACAGAATAATGAAGGTATGCTACCTTCAAGACTAAGTTTTGCAATAGGCACAAATGTATTTGGAAAATTTTGGACTACACACATAAATGTGGGTTCATCAAGTACAAGTTCCAAAGGTTAGACTCCTAGGATTTGTGTAAGAGCTATAATAGACTTGGATAAACATAGGAGAGTTGCTAACATGTTTCAACATGCAACATAGTATAGTGTATAGGTGATCAATATTCTACTTAGACTTTCTAATTTGGAAATAAAAAATAAGTAGATTATAAAGGAGAAGGACATATCTATCCATAATCAACAGGGGGCCTTTGGAGAAGGAGTAGAAGTTTAAAGCAAAGTTGCAGGTTAGGAAGAGTGAGAATAATGAGGTATTAATAGAACTATAAACAACCAAATAGAAGATTAATAACATGGAAAAACACAACAAGGATCTAGAGAACATCATAGTGGAAAAGGATTCTCTTTAGGCAATTCTAAAGTAGATCGATGCCAATTACTAGAACTTAAAGGCATAGAAGGATATTCCAAGTGTATAGTATAACAAACTTTAGAATGACTACAAGAATATGGAACATACTCTCTTGAAGCAGTAGAAGGAGTTGGAGGAGCTTATAATGGACATTGGTAATGTATATCAAGCCAAGAATGACATATAAAAACAATCTGATTAAAGGCAAGCACAGATGAATAGAAATTTACAGAAGTAGATGGCCTTTAATGAAAAATTACAAAAACTTATGGAGGAGGCTTAGGGAGTCAAGCCTTTCAATTATGAGTGTCTTTAGAGAAAACAATGAATTCAAGAAGTAACATATTTTGTTTTAGGTGAAACTCAAGGCATTGTCAATGGAGGAAAAGGATGCAGATTTGTGGGGGGGGGGTGCAATGCAAGATATTGTTCAAAAAGATATTGGAAAGGTTTGTAGAAGGTATGAGAGAAATGAAAGGTTGTATATGCATAGGGTATCTCAAATAGAAAAGGTCATCATTTAAATATGAACCTTTAATCCTTTCTCTAGAACCAGAAACCTAAGATGAAGAAGAAAACAAAGGAAATATTGATGGTGCAAGACCATCAAATACAAGAATAGAAGAGGGAAATATAGCCCTCAGAGGGAGGATGGTGGTATGACATGCATCACAACAAACTCTAAAACCAATAAAATTTGTTTCATAGGAGGTTAGTTATTAGGAGTATGCATCTGCAACCACAAAAATAAGGGAGCAAATACAAATTAAAGACTACAAAACTCAAGAAGTTCAGTAGGATCATATTGAGCTTGCATCAAAGCTGCAAGAACAAGAGTAGATTTAAGGGTGTTTATGCATTATGGTGACCTTATATGGACGTCACAATGACAGTTTTTCCTACATTCCTTAGGTACAAGAAAATAAATAAAATAAGATCCATTGAAATAACAAAAAAGGACCCACTTATCTAAAGCTATCATAATCAAGCTTTCAAAACTGAAAAAATCAAATCAAAATCGTGGATAACCAATAAGTAATGGACTTTTGAATTTTGCCCACATTTTTTGTCACACTTGCAAAACTCATGGATATGGACTTTTATTTTACAATGTGTTAATCTTATGTCTTTGAAACTTTGAGAGATTGGATGAATTATGTTTAAGAAACTAAAGATACATTGAATGCATGGAATGTGATTTTAATTTATTATGTTATGAACTTTTTTAAATTCCAAAAACTATAATTATTTTAGAAGCTTATTTAAGCATTTAAAAATATTTTTTTAAATAATATTTTTTGAGATATTTTTTATGTCTTATAACATCATGATTTGAAATTGGAAATGGAAAAAATATATATTTTCAATATCGTCTAAATATTCATATTTTCAACCAATTTTCAACCACATTAGAAAAAAACTTTGAAAATGGACTTTAATCTACCAAAATTGTAACACCCTAGTGTGGTTTTGTCCTTAGATTACATCAAATCTACAGTCATAGCAACAACCATAAGTGACATCAACATTATAGTCACTAGAATAAACAACAACACATCATTAGACAATTGCATAGTTGTTAACATAACCACCAAAAGAGTAATAACAGACTATGTGTACAACAATGAATCAAACATTGGTTCAATTTAAAGTACAACAACCACAAACAAAGAAAATTATAATATAGATAGTTCAAACTGTAATGTAGCAATATCAACATTAGATTTATGAATCATAGGATCTTAAATAACATTAAATTTCATTTTTTTAACATAATTTTTTATCTAGAATTCCGGGACATAATTTAAAGTATGGGTGGGGTAATGTTAAGGGAATAACTACATATGGTAATAGTTAATTAGTATATTTTCTACTTTCCTAGTTACTATTTCAGAAATTATTAGCTAGAGTTCATAGTTTTTTTTTATCACTATTTGAAGTTGAATATAACATAGGATTGTTTTTTTAATGAATATCTTTTGAAAAGAGGAAGAAAAAGGATCATTATAGAACATTGAGTTTTGATGGTGTAAGAAACAATAACACTTTTTTTTTTTTTTGGGAAAAGCTTCAATTCCTTAACCATATTTGTTCTTTTGATTTTTTTTCATATTTTCATTATTGTATTTAAATTTTGAAACCAAATATGAATAGATTTAAATGAATAGATTTTATTAGTATTAGTCTTAAAATATGTTTCAATCCAGATTTAGATTAACATATAGGATTAGGAATTTTGTATTTACCAACGAAAACGTGTTATTGGCGATCAAACTGAATTTGTTTGTAATCGACACCATTACTTTGCCAAAACTGAAAATCTTGGTGGTGGTGGTGGCTAATGGAAAAATCATTATTGATACCAAAATTGGCACTAACACCAAAATCGGTACTAGTATTAAAATCGATATCAAAAAATTGATTTTTGACTTCCCCCACACACTAGAAAATTTTTGGTAGACACACATGCATCAAAGTGCAAGACATGAAGATAGCAAAGTGGAATCTATGAGAATAGGTCCAAATTTGCCCTTTGAATTTGGGTATTCATGACAAACCCAAATTGGTGAAGTTAAACTCTAATTTGGACTCTTTTATAGCAAATGAAATAGAATAATTGTTGAAAAGTTATAAAGACGTCTTTGCATAGACGTACAAGGATCTAAAAGGTATTCCACCTCACCTAGTGCAACACAAAATTTAGCTCAATACTAATATTCTTGCATCACATCAAACATAGTATTGGATGAATTCGAATTATGTTATGGTCATGAAGCAAGATTTGGACAAGCTTTTAATTGCAGGATTCATTGTTCCAATGGAGGAGGCAACTTGGCTTTCTCCCATTTGTGGTGGTACCAAAAAAGAACGGGAAGCTTTGAATTTGCATGGGTTTTCGAAAATTGAATGTTGTCATGAAAAAAGATCCTTATTTTTTACCTTTTACGGAGGAAGTATTAGACATGGTGGTAGGGCATGAAATCTACTCATTTCTAGATTGTTTTTTAGCTTATCATCAGATAATGATCGCCCTTGAAAACAAGTATAAAACTACCTTCATTACAGATTGGGGATCGTTTGTTTGGATAATCATGCCTTTTAGATTGAAAAATGTTCCACTAACCTACCAACCAGCAGTGAATATGGCATTCATGAATACTTCAAGGTGTTCATGAAATTGTTCTTGGATGACTTCAATGTATTCAACAACCTCAACACACATTTTACCAAACTTTAGTTGTGTTTTGACAAATGCCAAAAATTCACTATTAGTTTGAATTTGGAGAAATGCATGTTTTGGTTTATTCAAGGGTCATACTTGGGTACATCATTTCAAAGGTAATGAAATTTCATGATTTGAAAACACTATGAGAAATCACATCCATTAAAACCACACTACCATGTAACTAAAATTAAAACAATTCATATACAATTGTTATGCAACTAACCTTTGGGTATTACAACTACTATGTAACTATCCCTTTAGAAATATGGTGCATTAATAAATAAATTGCCATGTCAAAAAATTAGTTAATTGTATTATAGATGCAAGTGAGTTGAAAATGGGTCTTCTATATAATAATTTATACACATTGTACATACATATGTAGTCAACCATGTTTGACTTTTTCAAGAGTTGCATTGTAGTTGCATGTGGCAATTATTTCAAAACTACTATAAATATGTCACTAAAACAACAATTATGTTGCAACTACTGTACGATGTACATACATGTGATCATGCCACATGTCCACATTTCCACCACCCATTATGGGATACATTTTCAACTAGTTTTCAATTATAATTCACATTGATACAATTAATATGGCCATTAGTGCGCAACTACTAAAGTACTACTATTCAACTATGTTATATGTGTTTCATTTTGAGTGATTTAAAATGTTATGGGTTGCTACCTCAAGTTATAAAAATCATCTTTGAAGTGCAAAGGAAAATGATTAATGAAAAATAACAAGAAGAGAAATAGGCTTTCCAACTTACAAAATATGTTTTTTTCCTTTTTTTAATCTTTGGACCCCTCTTGTCACCAAAAAGGAGAGGGACCAAACAATAACTAGACCCCTCTGATGCACTCACTCAGACAGAGTGAACATGGGCAATCACATATCAAAGAAACAGCATAGCAACATCACTTGTCCAAATCCAAATGAGAAATTCATTACTGGAGCAAAACAATCTCGCCCGAACCTCTGTAGATCCGGCTCCTACATAGAATCTCAAGGACCAAAGCTCATAGTTCAGATTTCACAAAAATCCTCAACAACACAAGCTTCCTCTTTTCCAGT
>Ga0209611_10009880_pt1 | contig 14255 bp, 11 predicted proteins | sample S1TSphgellanicum_3_FD_187693 | JGI IMG/M metagenome (GOLD analysis project Ga0209611, IMG submission 187693) | Host-associated microbial communities from peat moss isolated from Minnesota, USA - S1T2_Fc - Sphagnum magellanicum MG (SPAdes) (version 2) | ecosystem: Host-associated > Plants > Peat... | reverse complement strand
AATGCGATACCCCATGTTCCGATTGTGGGGCCTTATTTACACATCTTAGTTTGGCACGCCATCAAAGGTGTTATTAGCATTTTCAAGTTGGCTCCTTGAGGGGCAACAATGGTACCCCATCCTTCCAAACCCCATGCCTTCTTTTAATAGCTTAAGCATGGATATAGAATCCAGATCCCCTTCAAATTATTTTGTTAGGGTTCCCTAGGCCTTGATTGTGATCTCACATCCAAGTTGTTTTGAGGTGAGAGGTGCAACTAGCATCCAAATTTCCTTTGAACCACATAGTGCAAGACTCGAATGATGTTGCAACTTGGCATCTTTTTTTACTTTTCCCCTAGTGGTGTCTTCTTTTGTTTGTTCAAAGTGCGAAAGCTAGGCATAGGGAAATTAAAATTTAATTATGGAGGAGGTTCCTTTCTAATGATTAAGAAGAATTTCAAATAGAACATTTGTTACGCACACATGCCCTAACAACTATTTTACCTTCGACCCCCCATGTTTAAATGGTGCCTTCCCCTAGAAGCCTCATCCTTTTCTTCCCACTTAAAGCCATATCATCTTCGTCAAAGTTTAGCCCTAAGGTGAATTGGGGAGTATGCTCGTGTTATGAAGGCCTTCGTCACAAACCTCATGGGCCATGATTTAATAGTAATAGTTGTGCGAAATCTGTTTATCATAGGTTTACATGAAATAAACACAAATGTCATTCATTTATTGTTTGAACATCGATGTTATGTGCATTGTTTAAATACAAATGTCATATGCCTATGAATAATATTGTTTAAACATAAATGTTGTATGTCTATTTGTGTTGTTTACGTACGAAAGTCATGCACACAATTTCTATGTTTAAATAATGCACAATATTTGTGTTTAAACAATTCAAACCTATGAAATAATAAATTTCGCATGAATTTGGAACGAATTCATGAAACTTTTAAATTTATGATGTTCAACCTCCTAGTGCCAACTTTGGTTTCTTTAAAGACCATTACTACTTTATACATTTTTCATCTTCTGAATTCATCCTTGCTATGTTAAAATTCATTGATGGAATTTCAACTATAAATAGATTTAGAATTTACTTTAGACATGTTTGAATCAAAATTCATCCATTCAACTCACCTTTCAATTAGAAGGCCTTTAAGCATGGTTTTTTAACACCTTTGAGATTTGTTTAACCCATAGAACTTACCTAATGGCTTTTCCCAATTATTGATGGTGTGTTCTTATGTTGTTAAAAGATGTATCCCTAAAAACATAATTAGGGCCCTTAATGATGCTAAGCTATTAACTTTTGCCCAAGCCTTTTAAAGGCATTTAACTACTAACATTAGGTGAACATTACGATTAGTGAATATGACATTTTATTTTTAGTTTCGTAATTCATTTGTTGTGCATTTATCCCCCCACCAGTTTATGGTCGTAATCAAAAGAGGTAGTGAAGCAGTGGTGCATGGTATTTGGGTAGCTTTAGATGTTCACCTTGATTGGGTTGTGTTACAAGTAGATGTTGCAAATACCTTTAACATTTTTTTTTGTATAGTTATATTTTAAAAACTCACACTACAATTGGGTAGTTGTCTTAGCTCATACCTTTCATCTATTCCTTTTATGTTCTTAAGTACCTTCTTTTTTTTAATCACCACTCCCCTTAGGGTGATCTATTTATTCATTCTTCCATTGGTACCTATCAAAGGGATCTTTTAGGTGGCCATTTTTTTGCTCTAGCTCATTTTTGCACATTTCATAATTTGTCTACCCTTTTCCCATCTTGTTTCTTTCTTGTAAGTGACACCCACATCATTGGACCTACTTTAGTTGTCTTTCAAGTTTTTCATCATTTTCTTCCTAGTTAGATTTGGTAGGCCTTGTGGTTTAACCCCACATGTGTTATATATTTAGTTTCCTTCAAGGTTGCCTTTAAGGTTCTCATCTCCATTAGGTTTATGTACCCCTACTAAGGGCATTAAGGTTTTGGGTGTTTTTTTGGGGTCCTTTTCCTTCACATTTTTTTAACAAGAGGTTTTGGATGATGGTGTTCACACATAGATGCCCTTCTTAGGTTGGGGGATGTATAAGTGGCATTTGGGATTCTCATCACAAATTTATAAGCTTCAAGGTTCGTTCCAAATCCTTGCAAAATCTATTATTTCATAGGTTTGTATTATCTAAACATGAATGTCATGCATTATTTAAACACATAAATCATGTGCACAATTTTTTGTGTGTAAACAACACGAATATACATACAACATTTGTGTCTAAACAATACAAATAGGCATATGACATTCGTGTCTAAACAATGAGCATGACATTAATGTTCAAACAACACAAATAGATGAATAACATCTGCGTTTATTCCATATGAACCTATGAAAAGTAGATTTCGCACAACTATTATTGTCAAATCATGGCCCATTAAGTTTGTGATGTTCATTCGTTGTTTCACACAGAGGCTTTGTTACTTTCTTCATTCTTTCCCCCACTTTTGAATTTTCAACACAAGCTAACCTCCTTTGATTCGACCTTCATTCACATATCTAAAAGACTTGTAAGGCCACATTATTTGGAGTGTTTGGAGGCTCCCCTAGTTTATTGACAAGCCTTTCTTCCCATTTCCAAAAGTGGGATAGGTCTTGTTTCTATAAAGGTTATCACTTCGATAAAATACTTGGGGAATTAAGGGTTTGTCGCCCCAATCATTACATATAATTTTTTGCAAAATGATTGCCCATTTTTATTAGGGGCTATAGGGGCCAACAATTTAGGTCCACTTCCATTCCAAACTCACCTTAAATGGGTCACGACCTTCTACATCCAATTGTTCAAGTTTCCATCCCACATGTTGAACAACTATCAAAGAGAAAAATGGATCACTTTAGGAAAACATCTCAAAAAGCATGCATGAACACTCATTTTCCAACCTCATCTCAAAGCTGTCTTCAAATTGTCATCGTGTTTAACTAAAATCTTATGCATGCCCAAGCTTAAGTGTTTGGCTTTTTTCTCGCCTAGTCATCTCAACTTTTAGGGTGGATTTTAACATTTTATCTTCAACATTATGCACCAAATTGGGCTTCCCCCATCCTATGACTTGTGGTTTTATCCAATGCATATGTAGCAAGGCCTTAGATTTGATAGGGATACGTCTATTTTGTTGTGTTCATGGGTGAGAACACACTGTCACACATGATGCAATTCAAGATTCTTTTTCTTCCATTGCTAAAGATGTCAAGTTCCATGTTTTGCATGAGCAAACACGTTCTTTAATCATCACGATGACAAATGGATATTGTGTTTACAATAGATGGTATTCGCACTTTGGTAAACATAATCATTATTGAAACGACTTGTGTGAATCTTGTTTTGTGAGCCGCTTCTTCCCGAGGAATGGTTGCAATGATTACAACTTAAGCAAAGGTTGTGTCATATCACAACCAACACCATGAGGATGATTTCATCCTTTTAGTAATAGAGATATTTGAATGTTTACACCAATAGGCGGACTACTTTCTTCATTGATGTGCCAACATGGCATGTTTAACAAAGGGCTTTGGAGGTCCTCCTCTTTTGATTATACATTCATTTTATAGTAAAAGGTGTTAGCGGTTCTTCAAAAAGTTCAAGCCACCATTATCTTGCATTAGGCATTTGTGGCAATTGGAAATGCCTCTTATAAACTTGGTGTCTTCCTAAGTTTTTCACCCATTTCCTTGCACGATTTGCTTTGTGTTATTGGTGATGGGTTTAGATCCTAGGTTTCATGTTTTCTCCTCTTAAGGGTCCCCATTGTGTGTTCGACACTTTTAAGTGTGGTTTTTTGTTTGAATTTTGGTCCCCTTTTTTTTATTCTCACGTTCCCTTGCCGAATGTTTTTCATTTTTTTATATATTTATTTTTCTTCTCTTTGTTAGTTTGTCATTATTTTTCAAAGTGGAAAAAAAGAAAATCAGATTTTTAACCTACCAAATTTCAAAAAACATTTAAAATTTTGAAATTTTGTTAGGTTCTAAAATAAATTCTAAAAGGGTAGCCAAAAAATTAGGATACTTAAATTTTTTTGTTTAATATTTTTTTAAAGCCAATTTGTTTATGATCATCACTTCAATTATATCACAAAATTCAAAAAAAAAACCCCACTAATTTTGAATGACAAACCTTTTCTCAATTATTGGGTTATTTTCACTTTTATGTATGTGGTTGACTTTTATGTGATTTGATAAGGAATTGTTCTTTCTATTGATAATGAAAGTTTTGTGTATAAGGAAAATCCATAACAACTAAGGGCAAAGCCTAAGGTCTAGGGCATTATGTCTTGCTATGATGGCTTTCTTTTGCATAAGAAAACCAAGGTGAAAATGAAGGAACCTTACAATAAATTTCTCCCATAATTGGGGTCTTATGCCATAATTCCCCTTGTGGATTTTATGCCATGCTACTCTCCTACACCAAAGAGCAGGCAATTGCCAAGTAAGGTTCCTCAAATAACAAAAATAATTTCTTTTGGGTTGGTGCAACAAACATGATTTTGGAATGAAAGGAAGGACAACATGTGACACCGCATTCCTTCTTTATGGGTGAAAAGTTATTTTCATGCCATTTGTGTTTTGGGAACAAACCATGAATGCTCTCTTATAGTTGAATGTGATCAAACTATTTGTTAAAAGAAAGGGCTACCTTAACATGTATCATATTTATAGTATTTTGAGGCTTATGAAATGCAAGATTTACATTGGTGATTCTTTTCACAAACTTGAAACTATATAATGTATTGATAAATAGGAAATTGAAAAAGGTTTAACATGAAATCAATAGTTCAAACATTACTTAGTGAATAAGGAGGTTTGAAGTTTATTAAACCATGTGTGAACACCTTTACTAAAGGTGATGCTTCCACCTTGAAATTATCTGTTGCTTTTAAGAGTGCATCATGAAGGTTGCTAATGCTTGAAGCTTGCAACATGCCAAAGAAAATGAAATGTTGAAAATCATGTAAGGCCTTGTAAGACTTAAAAACCATTGTAGGTTAAAAAGATGATTGTTCTGTTGACATTTTCATGATGTATCTTGTTGAAGCACCATGTTATTGATTTTCCTTGTTTGTGAATAAAAATTCATAGTTGTTAGGTGTGCTTACGACTTAAAATATTAATCACATAACTTTGAACAATGGTAAGATCACCATGGGGGGTCTTGTGTGTTCCTATGTTGGCACCTACAACTATTGTTGTCACCACACATACAATACATAACATGAAAATAATTTGACTGGTACACCATGTCCAACCATGTATCATATACCAAAATATCATTCACCTATAATAACACAAGAATCCCAGCCCATAAAACAAAAAGAAAATCTCAACACAAACCATGCAAAAAAGAACTTGCCTCCCAAAAACTTAGAACATTTGCAATAGCAAAGCATGTGTGTTTTGAAATCTCAAATCATCAAAAGGGATTTGAGATCACACAAATTGGGATTATATCCCATCCACAAAATATCTTGAACCTCATTCACACTTGAATCAATTAGAAATAAAAACCAAAATAACTAAAATAATTCAATTTATCCCCAACTAAATAGGATTTAGTTGAAGAATTAAATTAACACACTTAACAATTGTCATGTGCTCCTATGTTGATGCTTGTAACTATCATTGTCACCACACACACAACACATAAACATGAAAATACCCAAAATGGTACACCATGTCCAAACTACCCCCCTCTATGGGTTAAAGTCCCCCTAAGCTAGTTAGCAAGGTTAAACTACATAATGAAAATCCACCATGGATGATCACTTTGGCTTTAAGATGAAAGGACCAATAGATTGGGTGTAAATATGAACCCCATTCTTAATTGGCTAGTCACAATCCTTCGAATTCCCAACCAAATGTGAATCACCATAGGAGAATGCTTTGAAGCTAGTTTTACTATCCAACCCTAAAAACCTAGGTTTACTTGTTAAACCAAAAGCAAAACCAATTTCCAATTGGCACTTCCTCCAAAAGTAGCATAAGACATCTCATATGTTAACCTTAAAAACATTGATCATAAATCAACATAGTGGCAATTCCTAAAGATTATCCACATAACATACATTGTAGGCCAACAAAAACCACTATTAAAAATGGGTCAATGTGGCCATCCACATTAGGAAGATGACATGGTGCACAATTACACACATGGTCCTTCCATGTCTAGCCATGTCAACGTTCCAATAATAACACTTTAGAAGGTAAAACCTTTCGCACATGAAGAATAACACATCTTATAATCACATCCAAAATAGTTAATGATGTTTATTACAAGTACACATAATCTCTTAGTTTGAATATATGGTTTGAATCCAATAACCACCTTTGTAAATGTTGGCATAACGTAATGTATTTTGATGTTGGGCAATTGACAAATTTTCTATGTAGCCATAACATGTTGGAACAAGGTAACTAATCGTTCACATGTTGTACATTAAGATCATCCAAGTTGATCACCACCATCACATTTCATCATATTGAGGTTGGTATTTCAAATTCATGAATAGTTAATAAGAAGTATGGTGAAAAAAATGAAATAGAAACTTGTTGACTAAACCTATACCCCATAAGTAGCCATGGTAATTACAAGGTCCCAATTTTGAATATGAAAATTTCAAATTTCATATTATTAAATGCCCCACTTCATTATCTACACCATTTGTTTAATCAACCCATCTATTTTAGGTGGTTTCATGAAAAAGTGCAATGATCAATTAGGCCTTCTCACACAATTCTTGGAACCTCCCACGAAATTACATACTTTGGTTGATAAATATTTCAATTGAAGCCCCAAATCTTCTAAACACCTTACCCAAAAATTCATAGGCAATGTTATCATTATGATGATCCAACAATGGCACCAATTCTAGCCATTTCAAAAAGTGTTCGATCATAACCAAAACATATAAACTATGTTGGAGGTCAAATTAAGTTGGTTGACAAAATCTAAACTCCACCAATATCCAAACCCCCTAATGGGCAATGGTTGAAGATGATGTGTAGGTGCATTGAATGAAACTTTTACCCAATTAGACACCAAACATTGAAAAATAAATTGTTAAACTTGAAATTACATCCCTTGCCACCGATATTGTTCCTTGAACAAATTGTAGGTCCATTGGACCCCAAAATGGCCCAACTATTTGTGCACATACTTCACAAGGTTTTCATGTGTTTTAGGTGAAGTGCAACTTGTAGTTGTCCATCTACCCACACTCATAGGAAGGAATCCCACTTGGATTATTTGGCCCTATGCACACCCAATTTCACTGCTTGGGTGTCAATCCAATTGGAAGTTAACCCACTTGTAGATATGCAATAACATGTGCACATGCATGTATGTTCAATGCACCATCACCTTCTAATTCAATGCCCACATCATAGGAATCCCCATCACCCATATTAGTTTAAGGTACATCCCCAAAACATCCAAGTAAGGTACATAAGTATGTTGAAACATGTCATATTGGTATTGCCTCCAAATCCACATCTCCATGCCAACAAACAAATGATATCCTTCTCATTGGAACTTAGGTTCTAACTTAGCCCATCAACATTTTGATTAACCCTACTAGCTTTGTGAACAATATGAAAATCATATTATTGTAAGATAAGTCCCCACTTGGTTAACTTTCCTACAGGTCAATTTGATTCCATGAAATATATAAATGATTACTAATCGATAACCAAAATGAATGGCATGCCATAAAGATAACATTAGAATGATGACATAACCCAAATAACTACAAGGCATTCCCCCTCATAGGAATTATAATTGGCCTTTGTCTTGTTGTTGGACCTATTAGCATATGCCACCACAATCCATTGTCAAGTTGGATAAGCACATCTCTGAACCTTAAAATGCTCCAATCGTCGTGTAGTTCAAACAACTATCCTTAGATGCGTTGCCTCAAAATAAGAGCTAATGTGAAATTAGTTTTTAATTCCTAAAAGGCCTACTTTTGTGCTTCACCCCATATTTAATCCTAGTCAATTAGGTGAAAGGTTTGACAATGTTGTCAAACCCTTTGACAAACCTCTAGTAATAATTACATAAGCCTAAGAAGGCTCGCAATTCACTAACATTTATTGGTTGGAGAACTTGTGAAATTGTTTCAACCTTGGCCTTTTAAACCCCTAATCCACATGCATAGATCATGTGACCCAAGTACTCCACATGAATATGAAAAAACTAGCACTTACTTGGATGAAACTTGAGGTTATGTTCCTTAGGTCTTCCAAAAACCTCCTACAAATAACACCTATGATTTCATGGGGTCAAATTTAAAACAACAATGTCATAGATATATCATTTAGCAAAACCAAGGTTTGCCGACATTCAATCCATGACCCTTTGAAATTTTATAGGGGCATTTTTCAAACCAAATGGTAAAAACCTCCATTGGTATAAAACATCCTTCCCCCATGAAGATCAATCCCCCAAAATGTCAATTTGATTTTATCACCTTACTTTAATGGTGACTATGATTACCAAACTATAAGTCCAAGGTATTAAAAAACTTATTTTATCCTATGAATCAAAAATCTCCTCCAGAAAAAACGTGGGATATTTGTTCAAGCAAGTCCATTTATTCACCAAATGATAATCCCCACACATGCAACAATTAATTTAATCACCCAAAACATCCATTTTGGTTGGAATAATTATTGCCCATGCATATTCACCCCTAGACTGCAACTCCGCTAAAACCATGTCCAACAACTCTACTATCCAAGTTTAAACTAAAGCCCTCTCCACCTTAGTAAGCTCGTAAGGTCTTTTGAAAACTAAATTATCATCATTTCATATAATTTCAACCTCTTATCCTTTAAATCGGTCCAATTCTTTTAAGTTGAAAGTAAAACATCCAACATAATTTTGTAATAGCCATCATGTTGTGTGCATCTCATCCCTTATAATCATTGGACTAATATCTAATTCCTATGTGGTTGTAATCAAGGGTACTTTAGGTTGGGATCACGAATTATCCCCATTTTCCAAGGTTGAAAGTGCAACCTATGGTTACCATGTAAAATATTGGGGGTACCACATTGTCTTGGCACCCCACATCACCAACATCCTTCCCAACACCCATAAATCCTTCCTAGTAGTTTTGATTCCATGTATGCCAAGGATGTGTAATTCATGTTACAACATTATCCCTCCCCGCCCTTTTGCACTTACATGACTATCCCAACCAATGATGCACAAGTGGACATTTAAGGTGGGTGGGAAAGATTAGGCCAAATGCGCATGTTTAGCCAAGGTCAAACAAAAAAACCATGTGAAGTAGCTAAGGTCCATAATTTACCCCAAAATCTGCATATGAACTCCTTTAAAAATGTTGGGCACAACTATGGTGCCAACGCAGAAGCCCATGGTTGATTTCATTCATCTACATTAGGATCTTCCGTACTAAATGAATTGGAATCCCAAATAATCTTGGGGTTTCCATCCCTAAATGCATGAAAACGTGGAAAATTCAGGAATGTTGATAGGGCTATTTGTGGGACGCCAACCCTGACGCACCCCCAAGCTCTTTGATAGACTCAACTGCGAGTCTAAATTGAAAATAGTGGAAGGATATGAAGTTAGGGTACGCTCCTTGACTCGTAACATTTGGGGGGTAGAGGGGCGTGTTGGAGCTTCGGGATGGGGATTAGGATGAATAACAAGCAGGTCAATTATTCACACGAACCTACACAAACCAAACAACAAGTTAATTGGTGCATAGTTGAAACACTTTTGGTGCACGGACGAACCACAGGCAAACATAAATTCACAAGACTTACCATGGCTTGAACTTGGGGAAGCCACCACCTTCCCCGTTATAGTATTCTCTATGCCTGGCCACGGGGCCTACACCCAAATGTCATTTTGTCCCAAGACTTCCAAATTGGGAGTCCCGAAATTCTCGAAATTGGGACTCTCGTTATTTTGAAGGCCAATAATTTTTTTGTGAAGACCTCTAATTGAAGTGAGGTCCAAAGCAAAGCTATAATCTTTGTCAAGATCTTTCCAACGGTATTTGGCATGCCACCTTCATGCAAGTAAATCAGGGCGATTCCTGACTTTTAGTGGTTGGGAATCAAATTGACAATTTGACTTTTGGCCCTTCTTTTGGCCATAACTTATGTTTTAAGTATGCAAATGAGTGATGAGAGCCCATTTTAGACATCTAAGTTCTAAGAGCTTTCCAATGGTATAAGTAACTCTTCAATCTAATGAGTTTTGATCCTTGCAATCGCCCTTTAAAGATTCGAAAGTCCATTGGGACTCCAACTCCCAAAGTTCCCAGCTCACTTGGGAGTGTGGGGGTTCATTCCCTCACACTCTCCTACACTCTTGGGAACATGAAATGTGACTCCCGAGCTTCATTCTTGGCTCGCACCTTTGCAAGGCCTTACATTGGTTGCGAGCCTAAGGTTAGAGTTATGACAAATCTTATTAATCATCACAAAAGGTGGCTAATCATGATGATGAACCACACATGAGTTGCATTTTGTATATAATATGTCATCCACCAAACATGTGGGTGACCTAAAGATGAATTAATATGCTCATTATATCACCTCTAACGGTGATAGGTTAATCCATAACCACTGAAATTGATGGGTGCCTTAACCAATTATAGCAACATCCACTTGCATTAGCTCATCGATCCAAGCCTTGATCTAATGCCATCTGGCCAAAACAATTGGTCAAGAATCTCCCAATGGTGGGACATTTTCCAAAATGTATGCAAAAGGTCACATCTGCATGGTTTATGAATGTTACAACACACAAGTCAACTCCTAAGACAATCCTAATCTAGATTTGAATATCTTTGACCATGCCAACTTGTGAACAACTCTAACACAACCATCTTGAAATGACCAAATCTATTAGCCCAATCTTATCCAAATATTGCACCCCCAAAATGTGATGTTGCATGGCAAAGAACATTTGTAATCTTGAACAACTGACGTTGGCAACAAAATGAGATGTTGTTTGGTAATATAAAGGCCTACATTGTAGTATAGTTCATTAATTTGGTATGATTAATCTTTAGATCACAACCTCATGTTTGGTTAACCCTCAAACCATTTCAAAGCCACCCATTGATGTCAAAATCTAATATGGGCATGGGTTGCAATTAACATCGATCAATCCAAGGCCATCAACAATAGCCTTGCCCAACATTAATGATTGAACACCGGAATCCAACAAGACCTTGTGGGTTAGTACCAATGTGTTGATGCCCCTTTAAGTTGAAAAACTTCTTTTTCATTGTGCACTACCACCACACTATAAATAACACTAGCTTAATCAATGGCTAACCATGTTAAAAGTCATGAAGCTTTCAATTATAATTGTATGCCAAAATTCAAGGTGCACCTTGCACACCTCTGTGTGGTTGGCCTTGGAAACCTATTCGGGAATTATAATACGTACAAAAATATCCTCCAACCCAATTATTACATTTGGTGTTCCCCCATTTTCACACAATGTGGCGTTGGATGCAACACAATTGTTAGTTGAATATTTATGTATCAATGGAAAATAATGGTGTTTAGTACATCACTTTGATTGCTCCTAACAAATTCATGGGCACCTTGGGCCCAAGAATAAAACTAGACACCCTCCTTGACACCACACTGGAAATCAATGTCCCACTAGGATTAAGAATGGTGTTTATTAACATGAATGATTGGGGGAATTGCACCTGGTGTTAAGCTTCACCATGATGAGCATCAAACGTTTCATCAACACCTCGTGGTTTTTGCATTCTAGCATTAGCCCTTGTCACTAACGTGGTTGTAAAAAACATTCCCTTGAATTGGGAACCCTAATGGGTACAAATGGGATAACATGAGCCACACTCGCCTATTTTTTTTACAGCTTTTGTGATTACTTTTGAAAAAAAATTCTTGGAATAGTCTTGAAAAAAGTCTTCGAATAAATCTTTAATGAAAATAAATAAATCTTCATGCTATTTTACTAATATTCATGTTAAAATTTTGGCCAAAAATGTCATTTTCAAAAAAAATGAAATTCATTACAAGTCTTTTTACAACTTAAAAGCAAGCATTACAATGTTTAATGATTTTTTACTCATTGGGTTAATTTCAAATTAATTCACATGATCCTATGATATATTAAAAATACAACTATATAAACAAATCTTACAATTTCAACATAAAATTAACTTATGACTTTAAAACATGAAAAAACCAAGCAAGCATTACACTTGCTATGGTACATGTTACTGTGATTGCACCCCAATATGGTCTCCATCATTATGGCTTTTGAAAATATCCAACATATCTTCATTTGGGGTCATTATCTTGAAAAACCAACTCCACAAAAATGTGATGGGTTAACATTTCAACCAATAGATTGAATATTTTCATGATCCTTTGCCTTCCTTAGCCCAAATGCATTATATTTCACCTAGGTTGCCATGTTAGTAATTAAGGCTTCCAATCATGCAAACCCAATTTCATGGTGTTGGATTAGCCTTGAACTAGTTAATTTTGTGACTAACCTTTTATTAACCATAGCTTTCCCCTTCTAACCTTTCCAAAACCCTAACCTTTCACAACATTTGACATCTATGATTGGTTTTATTTCAACTTCAAATGTAATGTGAACAATGGTTCACATCATGACCATAAACCTTGCAACGAGAACAAGGTTGGCTAGGTTTAAGGTTAGTAGTATTGGCTTGAAAAAGATTAGGGTAGTCCTTTTTTTATGAAGCCCACCATAATTTGAACATCTATCTTTTCCCCCCTACTTAATAGAATGTGATGTGGAACCACCTTGTTTTAACATGACCCCCTTGGTCTTTTGTGGCATGACCTTATTAGGTTAACCAATAAATTGTTGAATTAATGGGGTGGATGCATTATATATGAGGGATTTTTCTAAATTTGTTGTATGATTGTCCCCAAACAATTTCAAAAATAATTCATACCTTGTTAAACCCAAAATTAGACATTTGTGCCTCCACCATTTTCATCTTGATCTATTTCAATAATTTGAACACACTTACCAAAATGGGTTGTGCGAGTTGAAGTAACATGGCATCTTGCATTTGATGCCAAAGATCATTATCTATGACCCATACCAAAATTGGACCACTTGGGCTTCCATCACACCTTGTGTGACCATAATCAACTAAGGCATTCATATAGGCTTCTTATAACTTCTCATGGGACTTCAATTGAAATTCCTATAATTTTTTTAGTTTTTCAATCCAAACCCCTTGATAATTCTGTTGTAACTTTTGAAGGAATTCCACAAATGGGTTGAATGCAAAATAAAAGACTATTACCATCACTTCTGATGGTCCATCATCCCACTACCATTATCACTCCCATTACCACTTATTGTTTTACTACTAAGATTGTTGTAGTTGTACTTCAAGTGAAAGCAAATGTTTGGACCATAATCACTTCGATAATAATCACATAATTGGGTGACTAGTATAAATGTCAATTTTAAATCTTAACTTCATGGGCACACTTGAACTTGTGATAATCATCCATAAGTGGCCCTTCCAAATGTTGAAATAATCATTTTTGTGCCATGAAAAGTGTAAACAATTGAAGATTTTGCATTTGCTACATATTACATTAATTGTCAAAATTTTAGATAAAATCATCCAACTCAATGGTGCCAATTGCCCACAAATATCAACAGGGTCCTTTGGTGGTTGCATCCATAGATGTTGTCAATGTCCCAGAACAATGGTGTGGTGACAACCTTTAGAGGCGAAATTATTTTTGAATTTAAAAATTCCCCTCAAAATGATGAAACTAATGTGCATGGTTTGAATAATGCACCCCACATGCTAGTAAAACCATTGGTGGTAATAGTCTTGTTCCCTATACATGGATCCTATACCCCTTTTGTGTTGAACCCTAACTTTAACTTGGGTGTCTAACCTGAAACCTTTACAGTAGCCTACCGGCTAAGTACGCAACTTGAACCTGGGAGGAGTGTGCGTACTTAGCCGGTAGGTGCACACTTAAGACCATTCAATTTTTTTTGTAGCCACAGCAGCAACAGGTGGCTGGACAACAACTGTTGCTATGGTTGTTGCTGTGTGGTGGTCTTATCCATCCTACCCGCAGCAGCAGCCAGCCACTCCCGCACCAATTTCGAAGAGACACTTTGAGCCCAAGAATTTGAGCCCAAGAATGTGGCAGAGCTTGCTGCTG
>Ga0209611_10009879_pt1 | contig 14256 bp, 8 predicted proteins | sample S1TSphgellanicum_3_FD_187693 | JGI IMG/M metagenome (GOLD analysis project Ga0209611, IMG submission 187693) | Host-associated microbial communities from peat moss isolated from Minnesota, USA - S1T2_Fc - Sphagnum magellanicum MG (SPAdes) (version 2) | ecosystem: Host-associated > Plants > Peat... | reverse complement strand
TTATCTTTTTTGATCATGGGAAGATATACATAGTTCTAAAACCTTTTCCCACAATTATTGGGAGTCATTCATAATTAAATATAGATATCTATAGTTTTATTTTTGGTGATGTCATGTGCATGAGAAACTTCCCAAAATAGTGATTCGCCATTTGTACTTATTATTTTTGCACCTACATTCATGTGTATATATTTTGTTATGCACATTGCGCTAAATTATGTGTTGATCTTTGCAAAAATCAAGTTTAACTATAATCCAAATTTTTTATAGTTCATGAATATTCATGTGATACAATATACAGGTAATGGAATCTTCCACACCATCAAACTTTGGAAAAGCTCGAAGGTTGAATTGCTAGGCAAATGAAAACAATAAGTTTCCTTGAATCATCAAGCCAAATGATATTGATATGTGTTTTAAATGAAATATTTTCCAATTGTAATTTATTGATGCAAATTATGACACACTCCCAACCTCCTCGATAGACTCAAATGTGAGTTTAAAATGAAAACAACGAAATAATAGGAAGTTGGGGGCACGTTTTTTAACTCGTAGCACTTTGGGGGTAGAGGGGCGTGCTGGAGCTTCGGGATGGGACTACGAAGAATGACAAGCAACTAATCATTCAGACGAACCTACACAAAACCAAACAACAAGTTGGTTAGTGCATAGTTGGAGCACTTTTGGTGCTAGGATGAGGCACGGGCAAATTCGGATTCATAAGACTCACAACAACCTGCACTTGGGGGAAGCCACCACCTTCCCCCTTATAGTATACTATGTGCCTCTTCACGAGGCCCACATCTAAATGGTATTTTGTCCCGAAACTCCCAAATTCCCAAAGTTGGGACTCTTGCAACTTTGGGGCCCCATAACTTTGTGTGCAGACCTCTGATTGAGATGAGGTTCAAAGTAAAGTTGTAGCCCTTTTCAAGATCTTTGCAATGGTATGTTGTATGTCACCTGTACATAAGGAAATTGGGTTGATTTGTGACTTTTAGTGGTCGGGAGTCAAATTGCCAATTTGACTCCTGGCCTTTCTTTTGGCCATAACTTGTGTTTTAGATGTCCAAATGAGTCAAGCGAGCTTGGTTTAGGTTTGAATTAGTTAACCAAAAAATGTCTAAAATGAAAATTTTAAAAATTACTCACTTCACATATCTTGTCATCTTCCATTTGAAAATGATAATTTGTCAAAATGTTGATTTACCACATACTTATGGTCATAACCCCCAAAACACCCATTTGTGATATGATAATTATCAAACTCTTCACATGGCTCACAAACTTATTCCAATCATATGGAATCACAATGTTTAATAGACACTACAAATTTCATAAAGACTAACAATCATTTCAATCGTTTTAAAAGTATGTTTGCATTTTTTAATACATAGTGATGTACATTTTTTTGCCACAAATATACTTTGGAACCTCATAATATAAATTGAAAAAAAAAAATTGTTTGCGAGTGAATTTTTTGTGTTATCAAGACTACTATGATGATGTTTTGTGTCAATTTGAATATGCAATCCTTTCAAGCTTTGGAATTTTTTTAGCATTTTTTCAACGATTATGAAATTCAGAAAAATCTCAAGCTTGCAACAATCCATATATTCTAGCATGTTACGTTGTTTAATGGTGTAACACTTAGGTGTAATTAAATTAGCTTATCATGTGTTGTTTGAATTTAGATCAACATTGATTCCTTTTTGTACTTTTGGAATGTGAATCAATTTATGAAATAGGCAACTAGATTTTGCAATACAATTTTAAACATCAAGGCAATGGTGAAATATTTGGATGTTACCAAAATGGGATTCAATCTTGTTGTTCATGACCCACACCTCCAAATACTATAAGTGAAACACATAGAATTGTTACAAATATCTTATTTTATAATAGGTTCCATTAGATTGTTAACTATAAATGTAAATTGTCAACACAACATTACAAATGAGCCAACCACACATGGTTATCCATGACAAACATTCTAATTAAACATTTAAGTGTGGACATGGATTCAAGTGCAAATGTTTAGGGTCTTTGAAGCTTATGCCATCAATAAAGGTTATGAAAACCTTTGTATTTTCTTTATATTCCCCAAATGATTCAATTGACATTATAATAATTTCATTCTAAATTTTTCTCTACATATTATGGTTTCATGAATGCATTAGAGCAAAGAGGGAAGCCACAAGGTGAAGATGAGACGATTAAAAGAAATTGGGCCAAGAAAAGAATAATTTTTCTTTCAACTACTAGCAATGGTGGTCATTATTTGTTCAACATTATTTTGGACACTTTTTCAATTGTTATGCTTTCATCTTTTTTACTTCATCTTTCAGAGGATTAACGGTGGATAAGTTTTGTTGTTTGGTCACAAGGGATTCAAGTGGCCAAGGTAGATCTATGGATAGATGAAATTGCAATTGTAGGATACAAATTTGCAAGATAAGTGTTTTTTTTGTCTTAGTCTTTACTTTTTTTTTTCCAAGCTTGAAGGAGGGGCTATTGTGGAAGCTTTAACCCACCTTTGTTTTTTTGCATACATCATGGTAGTTTTGCAAGAACCAAGGAAACTTGAGATGAAAGTATGTTGTTTCTTCTTTGCTTGCAATGTATTGGATATTAAAAATAATTTGTGAAGAACATCAATTCGAAGTAGTGTTCATGGTCGTCGTCTTGCAATTTTTTTAAAAGGTTGACAATTAATGGTTTAAAGTCGTCTAGATCATTTCTAGTTCCACATTATCTATCAAAAAATCTAGCATTCGATTAAACACATTTTACCCCACTTTGCAAATAGTAACAACATAACCTTCTAATTTTATGAATCATGCATATATGACAAACATATGTAGTCTTCATAACTTGTTTAAAAACAAACATTTTTTGAGTAGAGAAAAAAATTTTACTTTTGTAAAAAAACAAGATATGTTAGGTAACATAGTTTCATTATTGACATAAGTACCTAATGTAATGTTGCAAAATTCAATCCAAGAATGTAAAGAAGTTAAGGAAATCCAAGTTAGCTTAATGAAATTGAAATCTTACATTATTCATCCTTCCAATTTGTGAGGTGGAGTTCACAAACTATAGAAATCATAGTGATGCACCTCCACTTCGTCATATGAAATATATCAAAGTTAGAATAAAAAATAACCTTGTGTATGCATAATTCAATACATTAGGTGTAAAATGTGAAGTTTTGTGTTGAAATTGTCATTTATATTTGCTTAAACTAGTCATGATTGACAAAACAAATAGTAAAGATGACTATTGCCACCAACCAAATTATGAACTTAGATCATAACACGCACATTTGAACAACAAATCTTTTAAAAATTCAAGAATTATATCAAATTACAAGAAGATATCCTTTAAAAAAACATACAATAGAAACACATGACAAACCTCAAAAATGAGTAAAACAAAGCTCAAGATTATTAGTCCCATAAACCGTAACCCTTAAACTTTAATTGTATATCATGTTTGAAATTCTTAAAATTTCATAATATGATAGACTTAATACAAAGGAATGGTTAATTAAACTATTATAATAAACTCTATATTAGAATTATGAATCTATATTATATCATGATTATCGTAAATGTTGGATAAGAAAACCAAAAACATTTGAAATTTTAATGCCATATATGTTGTTGAAAATTTATTGTAATTACAAGGCATATACATTACAATTCATTTGATCACATCATGTTCATTTATTACATGAATAATCATATGCAAAAGATTACATTTTTACACTCATGTCTTTTATATTCATATGTTTTATAATGAAATTTCATCTAAGTTCACATAGAATTATTGTTATACCTCGTATAACATCTTTGTTTTCTACAATACCTTCATATGGTAAAAAACCTTCATGATTGTAACAAACATAATTTGACATAAATGCCCTTCCATAAAAATAAGGGTTCATGATTTGCAACCATACTTGTTGACTTCCTTAAAACCTTCGTCAAGCCTTAACAACAACACTACTCATCAAACTGGAAACCTTCATTATGATACAAAGAGATTTTTCAATATTAACATTTCAAACTCATATTTAATGGCTTTAGAGCTCCATTAACCTTCCAAAATCAACATAAATTTGGATCAATCATAAAGTTGGGTGACACATGTCATCTTCACATGCAAAGATTGTTAAAGTTAAAAATCAATGTAACAACCAAGCCCTTAGATTTAAAATCAGCAATGATTTTCAAAGCTCCTATTCCTCTCTACTTACCATTTTGAAATAATAAACATAATCAAAACAATAATCCTAAAAGATGCACTAGGGGTGTTCAAAGGGTTTTTACAAAAATTCATAGGATTGGTTGTTTGAAATTGAAATATAAAGAAAAGTTTGTGCAATTGTATTTGTGTCAATGCTCCAACAAAGGGGGTGTAATAGATTAAGTTTGTATTGGTTAGGGAGGTGGTTGCAACACCTCATCAATTCATCAAGCATTGTAACTTACTTTTGGGGTACTTTGGTCTTTCATTTACCCCAAGAAAATTTGTTTCATGGACAACTTAGAAGAGAAACTTTGGACATGTGGAAGTTACTTTCCAAGTTGTTAGGGGAACTTCCTCAACTTGGAAGTCACTCATCAAATTGTCATTTTTTAAAAACATTTAAAAAAATAATTGTTGTGCTTTATGTAGGGAAAGGTCTAGGTTTAGACCCTTCCAAATTTTTGGACCCCCCTCAACCCATTGGCCTTAGGGGATCTCAAATATTGAAAGGTGTAAACTTAGATCCTTCCCCTATACAAAAAACTCCTCGATGATGATGCGAAATGGTAGTCATTTTCAAAGAAGTTCTACAATTTAATGTGCCTATAACCAAACAAATTGTTGGGCCCTTCCTTTAACAAGCAAGCAAAGGTGTGTCCATGGACAATGTTGGTAATTTGCTCAATACATTACAAGAACACCAAAGGATGCATGGTAATTATACCTTTTTCATGCCGAAGGCCATGGAAGGTCCTCCCAACATGAACCTTTCAAAATCATGGTGGGCTTTTGATTAAGAAAGGCAAAGCAATCTCCTACCAAATGTTAGAACCCAACATCCTTGAGTAAAACATTGCTTACCACTCCAACCACACAATGACAATGAACTTCATTGGTGACAAGGTGCTTGAAAACCACATATACAAATTTGATGTAAGTTGAAGGTTCCATTATTTGGCAACTTGTAATTCAGTGACGATGAAAAAGCTTTTGATTCTCACATCTCAAAAGAACTTGTAAAGGACAACGATTTTCCAAGAATGGATTTTCATATTTAATCTAAACAAGCCCATAGGATTGAAGCTACATGTCTAGGTGACATTATGTATGTTCATGTTGGAGCTAACACCCTCTAAAAGTGAAGATAACAAGCTAGATCAATAAGATGTTGGGTGTGGACGTCAACAATGAGTTGAGACGAGACCCCCACTTTTGTGTTGCATTAAATTTGGAGGTATGTTGGGTTGTGCACCTTTTCATCATGGGATAGAAAGATGTTTTGTTCCTAATCAAGATTGATTATGAATGGCAACCTATTTGTTGTCATTATTTTTTACTCCTTAGTTTATGATTGTCCAATCTTAGTTGCAAGATAGAGAACAATTCAACCAATTGCTCCAAACACCTAGGGGCAAATTTTTTGGAAATTGGCTATATTAATTAAGGAAGGTGAGAGGATGACCCTTGAGCATGGAGAACAACTGACCAAACAAGCAAGTGATGAGGATGGTTTCACCAAGGTGTTGAGAAAAAAAAGGGTAGGGACACAATCCAAAAGCCCAATTTCATGATCAACATCGAAACCCTAAAATGCAAGGTAGTTATGACAATACAAGGATGGTGACGTACCATCCACTCTAGTTCCAAGTTTTACATAAAGACAAAGTAATGGGAAATTCAAAATAGACTAGAGATCCCAAAATGGAAAAATGGAGTCAAGATTTAGTGACTCCCGAAGTTGGAACTCCAAGTGACAAAGACAATTAGTTGGGTTTGATAACATGGAAGATGGTGACAATTTGGCAAAGTAACAAGAAGAACCAATGAACTAGGAGAATTGGTGAGCTTCTTTGGAGGTAAGCCAATTGTTGGTGCTCCAAAGTTGAGGAGGGATATGGTTCTAAATTGTAGCATGGCCAAGTTGGCAAAGGTGGCACATGCATCTTGGTGGACCCCAAATGGACCAAATTGGCTGCTCAGTATGGTTTGGATGTGGGAAGTACATTTCTAGCACCATTTAAAAGAGAACTTTGAAGATTCTTTTTAGCAGACTAATCAAGCTGGTCTGGTCATTAGAGAGCTATGAAGACTTCTTTAGAGCTGCTAAACCTTGAGAACCTATAAATCTTATTACTATTGACTAATGCAAATTTGGCAGAATCGGAAATATCAGAATCCACAAGAGGCATATGAATGAACTCAAATCTGCATTTCTAGCTGAGCACGCTTACCCAATTAGTACCCATTACTGCTGCTGTAAAAAACATGAGGAACAATTTATCCAACAGGAAATCTGGTCAAGAACATAAATCTAAAGCGTCTGCTACCTTGAAGCTATAGAGGGACTCACAGACCTTATGTCATCCTTATTCTTCAATCACACATATTTGAAGTTAAAGAGCTGACAGTGGAACCAACAAAAGCGTGGAATGAAGGGAGTTCAGCATCCTATCAAAAATGACATTATTCACAAGATATTTCATTCTAGTTTTCAGATCTGACAGGTTGATCTTGGTGTCAACAGTTGAGAAATTGAAGGACTGCAAGAAAAGGGAAGAAGATTTGTCAGCATACTTCTTTAGTGATTGAAGTACTTGATGACTTCAACTTCTCCAGAGAAGTCTTCAAGAACCCAACTATTCTCAGAGGGGACATCAGCAACTTGGCAACCCACACATAATTGACAAACAACAGCAGGATAGCTATCTAGAAGGAGCTTAGCCACTCAGAAATTAGAGAGAGAGAGGTACAATTGCAATAAAAAGAAGTGTAAAGAATTGCTGCCATGAATTTTATTGAATAGGTCCAGCCCCCATCTGTGCCTGCTACTTCATGCCAGAGCTCTAGCTCTAGCTTGAACCATTTCACGACCTTGTCGTTCAGCTAACTCCTCTGGAGTTTCAATCTCACTCAAAGCCTTGAAGACAGCTTTCACTGTGTTGTGTGGATGACGAGAACCCACTACCTTTGTCTTTACATCCTTAAACCCTGCCAATCGCAAGATGCCTCCAACTGTATGACTGGCCCTCATCCCTGTTCCTGACACAGCTGGCCACAAGTAGATCTTGGTCTTTCCATACTTTGAGGTTTTCTCATGATAAATTGTGTGGCCCTCATATCTCTCAAAATAGTGCAGATTGCGGAGTGCCCTTGAGTAGGCCTTGTCAACTGCTGCTGAGATCTCTGCAGACTTCCCCTTCCCGAACCCTGCAACACCATCATTGTTCCCACAGACCACCAATGCTGTAAAGCTCAAGATGCCCCCTCCCTTTGTAACTTTGCATGTGCGGTTAACATCAACAACCTTCATGTGGAAACCTCGCTTCTGGGGCCTTCCTTCCTGTTCTATATTGCGGATCTTTAGGGCCTTCTGCAACAAGAATCGTTGTCTCCTTCGGGGTGAACCCTTGAGTTGAGAGTCAAGACTAGACATTTGGCTGCTCTCCTCTGCAGAGCCAGTAATGTCAGAAGTTTCTCCTACTGTTAGATCATCATCTTCCTCTTCCAAATCACCTCCTTCCCTTGCTCTCAAGATGGGTTGTTTCTGCAAGCCACCTGCTGAAAACCATTGAATACCATAATCTGAGGAAAATGGAGAGGAGTGCAGCACTGCTTGGTTCATCAGGGAGTTGTTATGTCCTGCCCTCCAAACATTAAAAGCAGAGGTTTGTTGAAGACTGTGGAGAGCTTTAAGTCCCCAATTCACACTGGCATGTACATCTTTGTAGCAAACATTTCTTCCCCTGGCAACAATGAGGCTTAATTCTTGCAACTTGGCTGGCAAGTCCACAATGGTACCACTCTGACAAGATCCAACCATGGCATGAGAACTTTTAGTTGGTACAATCGATGTGCCACAAGTGGTGTAAACAGCAGGATGACAGTATTCAGAACTTAGGTTGTGCACACCAGATTCCAAAGCTGCTGCTATCCATGGAGGCTCAAGCTGCCGCCATTGGCAAGCTGGCCCCTTGACGAACCGCCATATTCTTGCTCCACTAGCACCCCTCCTCATGGTCGATATTCCCTTTCCTCTCCCAATGTGTCTTTGACCCTAAACCCTAAACCCCAAAAGTCATTCCGAGGCTAAACCTGATCTGCACCGAGATCAATAATCAGGAGAGAGAAAGAAAGAATTAGGGTTTCCAGGTGCAAGGACCTGGCATCAAACAAACCAAAGTCAGGCAGGTTAGCGGTGTTCTTCAATGAGCTTTTACACGATGCGTCTGCAACAGAAACAGAATCGAAGATCACGAATGGAGTTTTTATAAAGAGCTTACCTTTATCTTTTACTTTTTTTTGGTTACAGCAAACAGATCATCGTCAATGGAGTCCCCTCCGAATCACCTCTCTATTGACGAAAAAATCGTTGGTCTTCCTTCTCGGGTGGTGGTAAGGGAATGCTATCCGCTACCTCTTCAGCGAGATCGGCATACTCTGCAACGCGATCTACTTATTATTGCTGAGACCCTAATCGCAATGCAAATACAGGAAACGAAACTCGCACAATCTACCTCATAGAGCTCGACACACTTCCAATGGTAGCCCCAGGCTACAATGGAGCACGATGGTGAGAGAAGAGAATGGGAAAGAGATGCCTGCGTGACGAACAGGTTCTATTCCCTGGAAAGGCCACAAAACAGAGATTAGGGTTTTGTAGTCATCATTCCGTGGATGGAATCCCTAGAGATGCTTGCGTGTCGGACAGATTCTATGCACTGGAAAGGCCACAAAACAGCGATTAGGGTTTTGTAGTCATCATTCCGGAACTGGAATCTCTACCAACAAATCGCAGTTGTTCGATAACTTACAACTCCAACGGCGATCGAAACGTCCTGCAGAAAATGACACCCACAAGATATTCTGTATCAGAAAATTGCGGTCGGTCCAAAGCGGCGGAGGGGCAGGATGCCCATTAGAAAAACTCCGCTAATACTCAGCCTGGAAAGTTCCATGAAAGGAAGTTCTAAGCGGTAGGTTGTAATCGGTAAGCGGTAGGTTTAATCGGTCCGACGCTGGAATCTGTACCCAGCAGATGCAGTTGTTCGATCACATCTGCAACGGCGATCCTGCAAAACGACACATACAAGACATTCTGCATCAGAAAACTGCGGCAAGTCGAAAGCGGTAGAAGGGCAGGAATCACTAAAGACTGGGCCTGGAAAGTTCCGTAAGGGTAAGTTGTAAGCCGTAGGTTGTAGGCGGTAAGTTGCCTCATCTTCCTTTTCTCTCTCGCGCACGCGCGCTTTCTCTCTCTCTCTCTCTCTCTCTCTCTCAGCAGCGCTCTCTCCATTGCGGCCTTCCATTGTTGGGGATTAACTTCCTCCTACGAAGATTGATAATGACCATGGCGTCTTTGCTCCCCTCGCCGCCTTGCCAGAAGTTACGGAACGTGGAAATCTTTTCTGTTTCTGTTTCTTCTTCTTCTTCTCCGGTGTCTTCTAGGCTACCGTTGTGCTGCGTGAGAGTCAATTCGGGCGCTGCCAGTATCTCAAGAAGAAGGAGCTCATCATCATGCCTTTTGGTGGCGTCGTCTTCGTCCCGGTTTTTATCCAACGCTTTAGTTCATAGGGGAGGATTGTTTAGCGAGAAGGACTTGTGTGAGAGATTTAGAGCTCGAGGAAGGAGAATCGTGGAAGCCAAGAGTGAGGTCTCACCTCCTGTTTGCGATTATCCCCTAATCGGAGGTTTCGTTGCGGGCGCTGCGGCAGCAGTGTTATCTCGGACGGTGCTCTTTGCTGCAATCATCTCCGAGGCACTGGTACGAGCTGCGAGGAGTTTCGGACAAACCCTAACCGCAACCAAGTTGCCAGAGGTGAAGACACTAGAGGAGAGGACGCTTGTCGCTGCTTTGAAGGGAAGGCTGGTGGTTGCTGCTGCTGCTCCCCTTTTCTTTGCGGCAATCAGCCAACCGGGATCGGTAAGTACTCCGCTCACGGTGGTGGCAAGCGGGATGGCAAAGTGGCTGGAGCTTTACAGTGGTGTATTGATGGTTAGGGTTCTTCTGAGTTGGTTTCCCAACATTCCATGGGAGCGACAGCCGCTGCAAGCCATCCGCGACATGTGTGACCCTTACCTAAACCTCTTTAGAAACATCATTCCTCCTCTCTTCAACGCCCTTGACCTTAGCCCGATGTTAGCCTTTATGGTTCTTGGAATTTTGACCTCCATTTTGAACACAACTGTGCAAGGATGAGCCCATTTTCGGAGTTTTCTTGGAGAGTTTAGGGAGGTTGGAGAGTTTTAGGGTTACCTTGAATTTTATTTGTTTTTGCTATTTCGGCTGAAGATGTGTGGATGAGCATGTACTTGTAACACACTTTCTCTACTACCTGGATAGTACACAGCATACAAGGGTTTGAGGGTGAGTAGGTCTATTGTCTGTTCCAAAGGTTGATGATCAGATCTGTTTGTGGAGTCTCTCAAGCTTTGTTTTTGCAAATAGTTGTAGATGGTAGTTTTTCAAGACTGGGATTGTTTCTTAAGACGTTCTTCTATGTACAAACACGTAAAATGCATCATGAATGACTAGTTTGATCAGATATATATATCAAACCCCTGATGGATGCTCAATTTTCAGAGTTTCTTGGAGCTTGGAACCCTTCTCCAGATTCATCAATCCTTATTGCTTTGTAAGGATTCTGTATTCTTCTGGTTGCCATGCTGCTAGCCATTGCAATTGATCTTGCTTCATGTTGAGTTTCTGGAAGTTGGAAGAGGTGAATATAGTTTGCTGGAGACGTATTCTTCTTAAGAATGAAAAGGAACACTAGGTCAAACCGCTGCAGGACATCTCACAGGTCAGGAGCCTGTTGATGCTTGAGTGCACTGTAGAGCTGATTATTTTGTGGAACTTGCGCTCCTGAATATTCACTTACCAGTTTCCTAATGTTTCCTATATGGAAAGAACTGTATTTACAATAGAGGACTCTCAGTGAACAGACACACAAAACCTATACACAAATTATCTGAGGAAACTGCACAGTCCTTGATTGTTAGGTGCACTCCTGAAGCCACTTCTTACTGACAAGAAGCAAATAATTAATCTGATTCCAGATAGAAATTTTGTCAAGGTACTTAACTCTCACAGAAAACGCATGAAAATGCACAAGACCACCACCTGGTTTATAGTTTATACATACATACTTTGGCAGAAAATGACCGAGATTATGACAGTTTGCTTCTGTGCTTGAGAAAAGGACAAAAAAATAAGGTGAGAAAAAATAGTGGAATTTTGAGATGAAGCATTACCTCCAATATGAGAATCATAACAAGCTTACTAGTCCTAGGTACACAGCTGCAAGCAGGAAGATGAAAGAGATGAAGCCCCAATGGCACACGGCACACTCAATTATCAGGTTCTTTTTTTAAAAAATTTGACACAAGGTGTGGCAGTGTAAATTTTGGAGAGAATGGTTGTTCACTCACCAGATTACTCCCCACCCAACACTGTTGCATGGGCAAGGACAGATCTCTGCAAACTTATCTGCATCACTTGAGTTCACTCATCTTGAAATGAGATCATCAAAAATATCTGATAAGAATGGAAACAACCAACTGTCAGATGGAAAAGGTAATGTAGCCTTTCAAGAACATCTTATTCACCATGGAATTACTCTAAAATAATGAATGAAGGGCAAATGGTTAACAGCTTTCATACGACAGATGTTATTATGCCAGCATTAGAAGTCTATGATTCTGGGAATCTAAGTTCACTAACAAATTATGAAGTCAGAATCAGGTCAAGCAAACATACCATATACAGAAAACATACAATTCAATACACCTGCATTGACCAATACAACACATCCAGTCCAAACCAACAGAGATCGGCAACAAATGTGAATACCATATAGACAAAGAATGGAACACCTGAGACATGATGCAGATCCATCATCCTTTCTACCTTGCAGTCACTTAGAAGTTTTCTAGAAAAAGGATATGATTTAGTAAGCAAATTGGGTAACTTCCATGCATTCCTTTCTGATACTTTTTGCTGCTGCTTTGTTAGTGATAGGGTGACTGACACATCACAAAATAAGCTAATGTTAGACTCTAGGAACTAATGATAGAAACCCTTGCGATGTGATGGATGTCCTTTCTGTAACATATTAAGTCACTAGAGAATGGAAAGAGTACCCATGAATAAAATGGTGTAGCGAAGCAGGTTCCATGCTCTCAGGAATGTGAATTCTTGTAAGATCCAGATCACAACCAAGAAGGCAATGAACCCTGAAATAAGAGAAACAAATCATCAGACATTCAGGACCAACTCAGAGCTCCTTCAAAAACCGGTCACTTGTGAAGTATATCTTCATAAATAATGAAGACTTCTCCATACATTTGATTTAATGTAACCTGAAAAGCATGAGAGATAACCCAATAGCAGTCAATCCTAACAATCAAGTGTCTGTGATCTAGCTCCTACATAATTCAGCAGGTTTAGAACTGCAGTCTATACAGACTGGTGCACTCAACAAAGATAACCAGACTGAAAAGGGCTTTGAACTCACCAATACAAAGACCTCAGAGAAACCACTCTTGCAGGAATGCACAACATGATATAGTTGAATGATATTCATCACAGGGGAGCCAGCCATGGCCAAGCCTGGCTTGACCATTCCATCCTCTCAGGTTGGAAAACAGGGTTTCCAATGGATACTGAGTGCACTGCAGAGTGGTCTCAAAGGGGCTTAATTGGATGTTGCTGCCACCAACATGAACTTTTTAGGATGGGAAAATACACTGATGTAGCTGAATTCCACAATGAATGAAGGCACTGTTTGGAAAATCAGAAGAGGAAATTCTGAACCTTACATTCTTGGCAATGATGAGAACCACAACCAGGGCAGAGAGTAGAAGGGCAGCAGCAATTCTGAGTGTGATGGATTTTGTTGATGCAACAACCAACACCATACCCCAGAAAGCTGATCCAAGATCTGCAGTTGACATGAATCTCTTAGCATCTTTCCTCTGAATAAATGGACAATGAAAATGAACAACTGCAGAGAATTCTGAAACAAATCTCCAAGTGAGAAGCCATTGTATCTTGTAAACACAATCTCCACACATTGAGGTCCAGGATAATCATGTTCAAAGACCATGGAACACTGTAGATGATGCAGGGGGGAGCTCAGCAACATCCAATGTTTGCAGGTCAGTTTCGAAATCAAAGAAATTCTAACAATCAAGGTAGTGATCACTTGAAAGCTTACAGCCTGCTGGCAAGATGAACCACTGATAGCCTCCCTGTGTGTATGTTACCCCACCTTCATCAGCCTTGACTTCAATGCCTTCAACCTTGTACCCCAGAATCCAACAAAAACCACGGTCGGTACTGAAACATGAGACACTTGAGTTTTGATCTGTAGACTATACACTCAATTGCAGGCTGCAAAAGACTTTTCCTTTTTCCACATTGCAGATACCTGCAGGAAGGGATGGAAATGTGTTTGAGAGGGGGGCTTTAAACAGAAGATGATAGAAGTTTTTTTTCCCTCTCTCTCTCTCTCTAGACCATGAACTCATTTTGCATCTGTCATCTCCTTCTCCTTAATCCTGCATGCAATGTTTTCAACTCCAAAACTTTTCTTCCTCCTACATACATGTCCATCCCTGTCAAGCAGACCTATGTCCATCACACATCCATTTGTGCCAAAAGTCATTTACTCATCGTGTAAGTACTCTCAAATGGAGAATTCTGAGTTGTGCATGTGCAAGAAGGAAGAATGCAAACCCTTGCTGTTCATCATCAAATGAATTATCAGCATCGCTCACAGACCTTCTATCCCCAACTTAACCTCCACATTTGTTTTTCAGATATAGTAACAAAGTCGCACCACATTCTTTTCTTGCTTGCTTTTTATAAAAAGATCAATGTGAAGGGATGGCACTCACCTTACCACCTGTCAGCTTGCAAGCAGTGGCATCACTCTCCTCATGAAGAAAAACTGTAATTAGCCTGAATGGATCAAGCACCCGTGTTCTCCACAACTGCAGTAA
>Ga0209611_10009878_pt1 | contig 14257 bp, 11 predicted proteins | sample S1TSphgellanicum_3_FD_187693 | JGI IMG/M metagenome (GOLD analysis project Ga0209611, IMG submission 187693) | Host-associated microbial communities from peat moss isolated from Minnesota, USA - S1T2_Fc - Sphagnum magellanicum MG (SPAdes) (version 2) | ecosystem: Host-associated > Plants > Peat... | reverse complement strand
CCACATATGGTGAACCAAAGTGAGACCAAACAATTAGATGGTTCCATTGAACCATCCAATATCACCTTTTCTTACTTGTTTTCACCCTTCACCAACAATGTGGCAAGTGTTACAAACCTATCTCATTTCCTTGTCACAAAAATGGGGCTTTCTTACCATTGCTATATAAGTATTATTTATTAAAATCACCAAATCTTCTAGTTATGATGGGTTTGCTAAGACTTGGGTCCATAATATGGTTAGTAAGATCATTTACCAAACTAAGATCAATCTGCACTAGGCTTAAGGTTCAAAATTTAAGCGATAAACTTGTTGTAGTTTGTTTTAGTGCTTTGGAACACTAAAGTGATAAAGTTTAGTTCATTGAAGACGGGATGCATAAGGTTGTTTACCAAACTAATTGAATGTGTAACACTAAGCAATGCGTTTAAAACTCATTTGCTATAAATATTTAGAGGACTAGATCATTGAAAATGAAAATGAATTCTCAAAATGTTCAACGACATGATGTGACGATCATAATTCATGAATTCAAGATCCTCCAATGAACATTGGAAGTAGATAGTGAATTCCATTTTTGTAAGTTTCTTACCCTACCTTTTATTTTCATGGTCATTGGTTACCATTACATTTGAAATTTCTTCCAATGTTCATTGTTCAAACATTTGCAAGATTTAGAGTGATCAATATTAATTTGTATTAATGCTCAATATAATATATATATGCTTCTTGATTCCTTAATCCCATTATCCATAATTAATGTTGGCAATAACAACATTTCAAGCTATTGTTATAATTGTTGATTTTGAATATTGGTGATGGCCTTCAATGCTTCAAGCTACTATTATAATTGTTGATTTCAAAAACTTACGATGGGGGTGAGCTTTAGGGTCATGCAACATGAACATTACATCAAGTTTCAATTGTTAAATTCCTAGCTTTTATACACTTAACTTTGGAGTCTTAAGTTTTATAAAACACCATATAATTGAAGTATTTTTCAAAATTTCAAACACATTGTTTGAGTCTTGTTTGTCATTTGGCTTTTAGTCAAATGTTTTTGCATGTTTAATGTTTCATTGTTTCATGAATCAAGATTGAAATGTTTAGGGCTCAAATGAACTTTTTTATGTGTTTCATGATTGACATTTTTAGGGTTTGTTGTTTTGGTGTTTTTACATCGTTGTTCTTTTCTTTCAATTGTTTATAGTTTCAACATGTTAAAAGTTGATGGTTCAATTCATATACCATGTGATAATTGAAAAATTGTAAAAAAATCACTAACCCATTATAATGCATTGTGTAAATAAAGTCAAAGGTTACCTTAATTTCGACATCAAGAATTTGAAATTATTAAAAAATGAAATAGGGTTCAAATTATATTCATAACTGAACAACATAATGAATGTAACAATTATGAACAATATTGACCATTAATTAATGCAACACCCCACTTGCATACTTAAAATGGTTAAATGTAGTTGAAATGTGGTAAAATTCGACAATAGTCAAAATGTGTGGGGGTGAGTAAAGACAAGATTTTTTCTTGTGTTTCCACATGTTGGTCAAACATAGACCTATTGACTAATTACAAAAGTATGGGCTAGAGCTACTCCATTTTTTTCATGTCCAAAATTTTCCAAAAACCCATTAATCAAATACAATTGGTTTGGAGATGGCATTTTGCATGCATGATGTGGTCGTCAAAATTTCACCAAATATTTGGTTGAGGGTGTTAGGTTCGTTACAACTATTGACTAATAGTCTTGGGTTTCCATACATGCCTATGTGATTGAAGATTGGCAACAAACATCCTTGTAGTGGGTTATTGATGGGCCACTTTTGATAATTTGAAGTGCATTTTGGTTGATGCCATGGTGTTTTTTGATGATTTGGTTCTGAAAAAAATTGCATCCGAATTTATCACATTTAGAATTGATGGGGTGAGGGTTTTTTTATGATCAATGTGCATTGTATGAGCCATCACACCAATTTGGTCATCCAAACTCTTTTTGAGCTAAGCATTGTGGGAAAAATTGAAGATGTGCTAAAATGATTATATGCATTTTTCTTTCATAATCAAAAAATAATTCATGAGTATGTTGAATTAATCAACATTGTTGAAACAAAATTTGAAGAACATCAAAACCTATTGGATTTCAATGTTGTTCACGATTACGAAAATTTTGTATGAATATCATTATTTGGTTTTGAAGATGCATCAAGATGCCAACACTATCAACCAAGTTGCCCATAATTTGGAGTTACTTTGTGATTTGGACGTAATGTTGGGAATTTCATGTATTGTGCCCATGCTTGAACAATTCAATGAATTGATTAAATTCTCCCACTTTTTGGTAGTGCTTTGTATGTGATTTTTTTGTTGCAATCAAGTTATGTTAAACATATATCTACTATTCATACATCAACCCCCAAAATGCCTACATGAATGATGTGTTCAATGGGTGTTGGAACTTGATGCATGAGATGTCAAATGTGGTGGTGCATGAATGGGCATGATTTCAATATTAGTTTGGAGAACTTGAGTTTCCAAACTATTAGCACTTCCATTAGGATGCATTTTTGTTATCTTAAGACACAATTCTATGTGCATGTGACTTGTTTTATCTTCTAGTAGATAATTAACCGTGTGGAAATACATTGTTTTAGAACAGTAACCAAGGTTAATGATAAACTTAAAATATGATTCCTTGCCTAAGATGTGATGGATGTTTTAGGGCTAGTTTACCCATAATACTAGCTGAAATTTTCATGTGAACACACTTTTACAGTTCATATAACTATCTTGAAAGGCCTTTACTGTCAGCCTAAAAAACTTGGATGCACCCAAACCTAGATCTTGATAGTTCTTGATGTGAATATATAGGACATGTAATTTTTTTCCCAAGATCACAACGATTTCCAATGTTCAATGAACCATGGATCTCAATCCAATGTTTATATTTTGGAAGAAGATTTCTTCCAATGCATTGTTATGTGCCCAACTTTCTAAGTGCATGAAAGTGGCAAAATTGGCCGTGCTTCAAATTATGGGATACGTGGAAGATGAGAAAACTTTTTCAACTTTGATTTTCATGCAAAATTGACTATGTGAGCATTTGGATTTGTTGATGCGTATGTTTGCATAACTATTATATATTATTGACATTTTTCTTTATGATGATGCCATAATAGCTTGAATTGATGAAACAACAAGAAGCTTTTGGCTTGATGTGTTTTGGCTTCAATAGCTCATTGGAGCAAACAACACTTAGTTTTTGTGATGTTGATTAGTTTGAGCTCTTGCTCCAGGTAAATTTCTCCCCCTTTCTCCATTTGATTTCATTGTATCATTAAACTAATGTATGGCTTGCAAGTTAGGATTGTGTGTTGCCATTGGGTGTGTTGTCCTCTGAGACAAGGGTGAGACAAGGGTGAGACTTTCTCACAAAACTTGTCATTTTTTTTCCACCAAGTTTTGCAACTCTAATTCTCCAAAACTTGCCAAATGGCTCCACAAGTTTTTCTACTATAACCTAAATTCAAACTTTGTCAAATCTAAAATAGCCACTATTCACAAACCTGATAGCAACCTTCAATAACCAAATACACCACACCTCCAAAGGGGAAAATAGTCATATGTTTAAATAAAAAAACCAGTATAACTAGTCAAAAGATAACCAGGCATCTGATTGTAGCCACATGGCTTCACAGCTCAAGCACACAATAGCCACTAAGGCCACTTTGAAGAATCCTTTAAAAAAAAACACTGCAGAGGAGACAATGCTTCTTCTAGGTCTGTCAGCCCCAAGCCACCCACTTCCTGTCCTTATGGGCATAGCAGTCACTCCAGGTGACTCTGCCTGAGATTGGTGCTCACTACCAGACCACTCTGTGAGAAAGTTTCTCAGTAGGAGCTTACACCATTTCAAAGCTTTCTTAGACCTCTCCATACACTAGTAAAAAAACCACAAGCAAGATGCTAGGATTGAATTAACCACCACCTAACTCCCTGTCAAAGGCATGTGTAGAGAACCCTAAACCCCTTAACTTTAAAACCCTAATCTGAGTTTCTTTCTCAGTTTCTCTACAAGAGAATCATCTACCTTCCTTAAAACTTCCAATACCAAGGCCAAACAGCATTCCCAGGAACTTCTTTTATAAGTCACCATCCTCAGCCCATTTCCACCTAAAATCCCTGGTCCATCTTGGGATCTCCTTGCACCTCCTTTAGCTCCAGTAGGTATGCAACTGATTTGTCCCAATTCACCTCAAGCCCAGTTGCCAAACAAAAGCAGCTCTCCAATAGATCAGGTTAGGCAAAGGGTTTTTGTTTTGCCTGTTTTGTAATGTTATCTCTGTTCTTGTTTGTTGTAACTTGAATACCACAATCTGGAGAGCAAGAGTCTTGGTTACAGATGATGAGTCATCTAATTATTGGGGCTGAAAAGCTAATAGAGTTACCCGCAAAGGCGTGCTGTCTTTGGGCCCTAGTTTGACCCTCTAAACCCTGTTTCATCCCCAATTTGAGTGAATCTTTAAAGTGAACAAAAACCACGCATTGTTACATGAAACTGGGTATCAGTTCAGAAGAATTTGCAGGATCTTATTTTGACAACCTGGCTTTGATGTAATGAAGAATATGAGCAGAGCAGTGAAGGCAACAGGTAAGGCAAATTCAAAACTGGTGGCGAAACTCCCCCGGGGACCAATTCCTCTGGTTAGGTTCCCCTTTTTTTCCCCCCTGTTCACTGTTTTCGTCCTGACTTCTCATCACATCCCCAGTTTTCCTGAAACTGGGGCCGACTACCCCCAGTTTGGGGTACTTTGTGGCTAACTCAATTTATGAGTTCCAGATCACTGCAAATCTCAGATGTTTGTGGGAATCTGATATTTGCCAAGTTCTCCCTTTCTTCCCATCAAGTTCTCAATGTGTTCCTCAACATGTTCCCAATAGCACCTCACTTTGTCCCATATGGTTTGGCCAATGTTCTTCCCTTGGAACCTGTATATCTAGGTCAATATTTGGACTTGAAAATTTCTTGTTTGTGAAGTGAAGACTGTAGAACCTTGGCAGCTCCAACACTACTAATATTATGTTAAAAAATGTTGAAATTTAAAAAAAAAGATGTTTTCAAAGAAAATGTTTTTTCTAAAGGAAAGTATCGAATCTTCAAAATTTACAACTTGGTGCCAAATAATGTTTCTATATCGGGAAGTCATTATTTCCCCATTTTCACCACAAACCTGCAAAATTGGGCAATTGAAAGTGAAAGAGACTATTTGAAAATTAGTCACGCCCTGGCGTCTTGCATGTGCCTCATACAACAGTTGAGAAGAGGCATTCAAAACATACTTGTGACTGAAACAGGTCCCTTAGTAGCATTTGTTACAAGAAAAGAGGAAATCATAAATTGTCATTACAAAGGTTTGAGCTTGATGTAAATTACATGTACTTATGTCCAAGATCACACAAGGTTGTAGTCTAGCAATTTTTTTTCCAATAAACATGAAAATTTGTTGCCCAAAAAAACTAAAAGTTAGGTTGCAGACAATCAATAGTTGTACAATAATTTTGCAATTGCATGCTTAATCTTGTTGAGCAATTTAGCCATTACATCAGCTCCCCTTCCCTTTTCAAGTGTTGAGCAACACCATCCATTCAAGTCACTCATTTCAGGTGTTTTTGAGTCATAGTTTTTTGTTCCATGTGCAATTGGCATGGTTGTGGCAACAAACAATGGGTGTAGTAGAGACTAGGGAGTCGGGATTGGGGATTTGGTCACACTGTGCATGACGTCTTCTTGACTTCATTACTTTTCAATTCTTCATGAAGATAGATTTCATGATGTGTTCTTGACTTTCATTACTTTTCAAATCTTCATGAAGGTAGATTTCATGATGTATTCTTGACTTTCATTACTTTTCAAATCTTCATGAAGGTAGATTTCATGATGTATTCTTGACTTTCATTACTTTTCAAATCTTCATGAAGGTAGATTTCATCTTGAGTATTTCCTCTGGAATCTGTGTAAATGATTGTCCTATGATTTTCATCACCTTAGTCCACATTTCTATTCAAATTCAAACTTATATCCCTTGTTCATTTATGGATTTTGTAGCTCTTGTTTGAAACAAGTTGAACATTTTTGTCCCTTTTGGGAGCTTCGCTACCTAGCACCTATGTGATAATATTTTAGTCGTGAATGTATTAGCATCTTCAAATTTTTGTTCATTTTTCAAGACCTAACTAAGGTATATACATTGGATTTCATGTCAACTCTGAAAACCCCTTCAGTTGTTGATTACTTCTAGGGCCTTAACATACACTCACAAAACCTCACATGGTCCATTTCAAAAAGTGACTACACCTTGAATACTTGTCAATTCTACATTGGCCCTTCCGATTGATACCACTTTGCTAAATGTACAATGACCAAGACATGTTCTCATAGATGACATCCATAATGGCCACAATATATTCAACTATACTCCAAAAAGGTTATTATGAATGTTCTTATGAGTGGTTCCCAATTGTAATTCACCTATACTTAAAATGATGTTCTTGGCAAGCTTGCCATGAATAGTTGGTGAATACTTATGAAATGGTTTTTAAAATCTCCCAATTTTTGTTCACCTATTCTTATGAAAGTTCTTTGGATGCAATATGGATTCAAATTATCCATCACATATCAATCCATAATGGGTCCTTAGAAAGTAAAAGATATATATTTTTTGGTCATTTCAATGATGGATCGATCATATGAAAGGATTTGAGACTCTTTCATACAATTCCCTTGGACCCCTCCTCTTTCTCAAATGTTATTACGCTTGATAAATTCCATTATTTAAATTTGATTATAAGTACTTGAAATATGGTGTTTAACCTTGCCATTTTTCACCTTTGTGTTCATGAACTAGGTTTTTCATGTTATAGATAAGTATCAATTATGAACTCAATTTGCATATCTCATGTATTCATGTGTGATTGGGATTATATTTAATAATATTACATATTAATTCATAATACTTTTTGTCCATGATCATGCATCAACACATGTTAATGCATGAATGAATGGTAAAAGAAGAAAAAGAAACTAAGTTATCAATTTCATGGATCAAAAACTTGGTCAATTGAGAAAAATCTGGCAAGTTTAAATTTAATTGGAAAAATCATTAACTAAACAAAATCATTTGCCATAATGATACAAACATATCATTCCCAGCTTGTTATTTGGACATTTAACCTTTCTAACTTTTACAAATAATGACATAGACATTTTTCAGGTTTCATTTTTTTCTTTTTGAATTTAGTGTATGTTGATACACATGGTGATTAAATACTATTTATTTTATAATTCTATTTTCTCCATTTACTAATTTTAAATTTTAATAAACATTTGAAATAGAATAATATACATATTTGAAATATTAAATTTCTGAAAATCAACAAAAATTATGCATATACAATGTCAAATAATATCTGAATAATCTTATAGTGCAATGTAAATGCATGATAAAACAACGAATGTTATTGCACAATATAATACATTATTAGAAAACCTTAAGGTGTGGATTCAAAAATAAAGTCTTCATTAGTTGAAAGAATTGTGGGATGGGTCATGGAACCATTGTTATGAAAACATAAATTTATAAATTATATGGTTTTAAGTAAATTTTCATTTTCAACTCGTCATATGCAACCATAACCATAGGTCATTTGCAACAATCTATGAAAGTGATGGTTGTATCAATCAAGTGATCATGTTATTATTGGGTGTTACATGCACCCCGAATGTAATTGTAAATGGCTTCCATTTTGAGCCATATTTGTAACAATTCACCTTTCCATAAGGAAGAGGTTGTCAAACACATTAGTTCTAATGAGATTTAGTTGAAGTTCTCTACAAACATCAATTGTGTGTGTTTCAAACTTGGTGTTCTAGATTTGATGTTTCTACTATTATGATCCAAACTTGACTTCAAACATTGTTAGCACCAATGATTTTTTTGGTGACAAACATTTGCCATTTTGCTAAAAACAAAAGTCCCAAGCAACATGGTCAAGGGAGCTTTCTGGAAATTTTCCAAAAACTATTGTCACATTTTGTTACGAAAATGCCAAAATTTTTGGAGGATTTGAGCAAATTTTTAGCTTTTTTTTTTTTTTTTTTTTTTTTTTTTGGGGTGGAAATATCATATTTAGCTAAAAGGTTTTAGTGGTTTTCCAACATGTAATAGGATTCCTAGCGATTTAAGTATTTTTCTATTTATTTTGTAGCCAGATTTGGCTAAATCCTCTTGTGGCTCATTGCCACTTTTGGTGCAACATGAGAAAATTGGAAAAAAAAGAAAAAGAAAAAAAAAAGCACTTGCAAGCACACATTGTGTCCCTTGATAAATCCGAAAACTTTGGACTCATGTTGTAATTTACATACTTTAAAAAAGAAATCACATCTATACAATCTAGACTTCAATTGACTCTTCAAAATATACTTGTTGTCATTAAGAGAAAACTAACATCCCCCTAGACGCTTCTCCTAATCACTTTGTTTCAAATATATGATAGAATGTGATATATTGTCAAATTGTTACTTCAATTTTAAAGTTTCAAGACATTTTGCAGTTTGAACTAAAAATAAAATAAAATAAAATTCAAGGCATCTTTTAATCAAATCTCATCCACTTATAGGCAATTTACTTAACTATTTAGTTTAAATGTCACCCTCACAAATGGGTCAACAAGTCATTCAATTGATAGGAGGGCCATCAATTTCAAATTTCTCCTAATGAAATTAAGGAGACAAAATATGTTTTGTAATTAACCTTTCAAGCCATGTTGGAAATGGGTGGTACTTAATTTAACTTTCAACTTTATCAACAAATTCTAGATAGATTCAATTTCAATAACTCTTTTTTTTCCCTTCAAACTTTTGTAGATACAATCTTTTTTTCAAAGTTAGACATTTATGCTTAAATTTTATTACAAAAGAATAGTATGTTTTATAATTCTTCAACCAAAGACTTACAAGTCTCATGGGCACACAATAATCATAATGAAAACATTTACAATGTGCACAAGCCCAAGCTTCCCATAAACACCCATTACACAATGAACCTCTTTTAGCACCATCCTACATATGTATGATGGATGAACCTGACCCATAAATGACAAACTAATTAAATTACATGAAGTATTGTATGAGAAATCTATTTACACAATCTAAATTTGATGTATGAACTTTTTGACCTATGTTGGGGTTTGGTTGTTGGATGTCATCTATGACAATAAAAAACATGCAACCGCAACTTTGGATGAATAATTGCATTTAATGACCTTATTATTATTGGGTTGACGATTATGCATAGTATTTACCATAACATATTATGAAATGAATGTAGAAGTACTTGCAACCTGGTCACGAATCCTAAACACCACTCCAATTGGCTTGATGCTCACATATGCTCACTATTATAGCAAACTTATGTTTTCATTTTCTTCTAAACAAAAATTCAAGCATCCTCCTAATCGTAACTAGTATAAATGATTTGTTTTCAAAATATTTATCCAAATCCATTTATTTATGAATATTCTCAAAATGGTCAAAAGGTAATAACTCATATTTGTAAAATGGTGGGACAAGGAACAAGCCATGAAACAATATTCATCTGATATTTTCCTTGGGTTTGGGAATCATGCATGGCCAATACAAATGCCCTTCGTCGTCTAATATTCCATGAAAATGATTGTTTTTCCTTCATAAAAGATCTTATGAAGAATAATGATTTGCGAAGACAACAAAATGGCTTTACGATATATGCCACAATGACAAGCCAAGTTTGTGTATATAATGTATATGCACAAACTAGTTCCAACTTCCAAACACCACCACCACCTTACCTAGTAGTTGTTAATAGGGGAAAAGATGGTGGGTGGAACTAACCATGACTAAGATCCTCTTCCATACATGGGGATCACCTACCTAGTATCAATTAGGTATACACATAATGATTTGCACCTTACAAGTAGCTTTGTAAAAGAATATGAAATAGGTCAACAAATGGGTATCTTGCCCAAAACTTTGCTCATTTGTAAACCATGTGAATCATATCCAAAGGGTAAGGGACAATGATGAAGAGAGAATACCCTACCCATGATGCTTATTTTTGATCATGAAGCTTGTGACCATATTGTATATAGCCCATGAAGAAGAACAATGCTCTTTTAGGAATTTTGTGATGCAGCCAAAAGTGGCAAATCATCCATAGGAAGATGGAGCAAAAGTGGCTACTATTCCTTCATAAGAATCTTTAGCCAAATTCTGGCTATGAACTAGTTATGAAGTACCAATCGTTCATCGTCCTCCAATATTCTTGGCAATGTACTGAAAATCACATAGGTATGGAAATCTGGCAATTGTAACCATTTTTTTTTCCCCCACTTCTGGCTGGCCAATGTTTATTTTAAGATTTTTTTTTTAAAAAAAAGGCCAAAGTGGTGATCATCCTTTGGAAGATTTAGCCAAATCTGGCTATCAACCAGAAATAGATTACAACTCTTGAATCATCTTTGTATATTTTTGGCTACTTAGTGAAAATCAAATAAATGAATCAGGAAGTTTTTACTTTGTTTTTCTCTTTACTTCTGGCTATTGAAATTTTTTAAAAGTACTTCTTTTCAAAAAAATTAATTTTTAATTTATCTTTTTGTCGAAACATTGGCCAGTTTTTTTTTAAAAAAAATTGCTTCTGCCAAGTATAAACCCTCCGAAAGTGAAATCAATCTCAAAATTTCATTTTGTGGGACAAAATTTCTCAAGTAAAAAAAAAAGAGAGGCTTAGATTCAAGTAGGACACTGCCGGTGTGCGTAGCCTAATCATTCTGAGATGAATTGGAGTCGGAACATGTATCCGGTGAGGATTCCACTCTCCCCAACTGTCAAAGCCGAAAAATTTGAGACATCATGTATCTTCATCCGCGCACCTGTCTGTTGTTGCTGTGAACTTCACGTCACTTCCGCACATGCATATAATCATAATGTCGGATACTTTTGCGCAAGCTTCCACCATACCCACCATAAACCGAACATGGGGTGATTCCACCATCCCGACACAACAATGCCGATAAGCTTTTCCCTTGGTATGGGCCTCTAGAAGGATTTGCTTGCTTCCCTCTCAGATTTTACCAGGTTCATGAACACTCCAAATGCCGTAAAAACTAGAAACTTGCAAAAAAAAAAAATTAAAAAAAAAATTATTGTAAGAAAATTTTTATATTTTTTTCTTAGGCCCCTTCTTCTTGTAATGGCCTCCCCCTAGGGCCCATAATGCCCTTGGGCTCTCACTTTGGGGTTTATTATATTAGGGTAATTCGAGGCTGTAGCCCCATACGCAAAATGGTTGAGAAACTTACATGGAATAAACTTACATGGTGAAAGTGGATGATGTTGGCTACGACTCTAGGGAAATATTTTAGGCCTACCCCAAATGGGCAGGCCTAATGGAATTAGTTGCTAGCCATGACAATTTAAAAAAAAAAAAACCAAGCCAACATTTCTAATCTCTTTGTGAATTTTTTTGAAATGTGAAGTTGGAAGGAACTTTTGGTGGCTCCCTCCATAAGACACTAAAACCCTTACAATTATAATGTTTCCTATGGTTTGTTCTTTAATAACCTATTTGGATGATTGGAATTTCATCAAAGTAGGTTATCAATTCTAAAACCCTAAACATGTTCTGATAGAAAATAAATAAATTAAAAAAATAAGAATTAAAAAAAGAAAAACCCTATAACCTACCCTACCTAGGTAGTATAATCAATTGTTCTCAGGATTGATATTTGAGAATTGAATAATCAAGGATATTACTTTGATAATGAAGCAGATAACTATAACTGGTGGATTGAAAATTTTAAAAATTTCAAAATATTTGTACCTTGTGTGATCCAAAAAAATTACTAAAATGAACCTACCTCTTGGCTTGTTATGATAATAATAATAATAATAATAATTGGCCAACATTAATATCTACTTTTGAGCATACCTATCAGCTAATGTGGGTATCAAATATTTTTTACAACTTTCAACCAACCTAGTATTAGGGTTTAAGGCTAATTCTTGGCTGGTATGAGGCGGGTATATATATTTGATATTGAAATTTGTTAAGCCCTGATATGAGTCCTTCTCAACGAACTTCATCCTAGGTAAGTACTAGTATTGAATCTTTTTACACCAAGCAGGTATTGATACAAAGGTAGTTATTTGCGCAGTTATTTGCTCCTGTCTCTACCAGGCAAGTTGGGTCCTTTTGAATATCAGGACCAATATCAATCTCAATATTAGGATGCCATGGATGATGTGCCCACACAAAATTGGTTTATAGTTTACACTGGGAACGAGGCATCACAAACACGCTGGCCCTGCCAATAGATAATATGTTGTACATCTACGTACTCTGTCCACACTCCGAACACCAAAAAACATCCGTTCCAATCTAAACGGTCTAAACACTTTCACCAAAGAAACTGGTTCACCTAATCTCAAATTGGTTCTAATAAGATAAAACTTCCAAAAGTTGGATCCAATGCAATAGTCCCTGTCCCTGTGGTGGCAGGGCCCAACAATGGCCCTTGCACCATGTATATGGATGGATAGCTCATGGTCTTTGCCATGGTCTCGTCCAAAAAGTAAGGTAGCTTGAGCTTTCATAAGCCATGGCTCAAGCACTCAATTGTAGGCTGCCCCCCCCCCCCTAAGAACTAGGTGAAGAAATCTGATTACCTGGATTAGACTTTGGACTCTAAACTCCAATGATGTTTTTGGACAAATTTTGTTGCTTTTTCAACAATGAAGTTGAGAAAAAAAATGGCATTTTCTTTCAATGAAAAATTGACTAATTTTTCTATTTTTTGGGGGGAGACAATTTCTCCAAATTTTTTATATGGAAAAAAATTTGGGAAAAAAAAAGGAGGGAAAAAAAGGAACCTGCTACCACCCTTTAATGAAAAAAGGTAGAACACCCTGACAACAGGGTCTTAGTCTTTACCGTTTATTTTCATTCTACCCAGCAGCTGTGAATCAAAGGCTGAGGCAGACTTCACATTCTAGAAATGGTGCATGTGGCCCCTGGGTTACTAGTAGTAGAGTGTGGCATCATGTGAGGAGGACGACTTATGAGGATAGTAGGCTACTGGTCATGAAGTTGGAAGTAGATGGTGGAGCTTTTGCAAACTGGATCCACCACTGTACCAGACAACTGGTTGTGTCTCTGTGCCTTCATTCCGCCAGTCATGGCACGTCCTCGCCTCACTGGGTGAATGAGGCCAGTCAGTGTAGCCCCCCATTACCAGGGCCTTGCACTACAACAGAGCTGGGGGGGCGCACATGAGTGTGAAGACCCTGGGTTCTGCCTGCCTGCTCGCTCCTTGAAATCCGCTGGCAGAAAGGTTGGCAGGCAGGCAGGCGGATAAAATATCCACATCATAGTCTGCCCACCTTTTTAGCTGCTCCATTTAGCTTTTTCTCTTTGCCCTTGGCTGTTTGTTTTTTTTTAAATTTCATGCATGGGCAGCACCTATCCTAGTAGCTTATCCCTAAGTAGTATGTGAGGAGTGCCAATTGAATAGCACCAATATGCCCCCAAGGGTTGTTTCTTGTCTTTTTTAAGGGGTGGGGGACTTCATTTCCCATCAAGTTCCCAAAGAGTTCTCATCAAATTCCTCTTGTTCCCATCAATAACCCATCAAAATCCTTCAAGTTACCAACCAATTCCCATCAAAATCCTCTTATTCCCATCAATAACTCATCAAATTCCTTTTGTTCCCATCAAGTTCTCATCAAAATCCTTTCAATCCCTCAAGTTCCCATGAACTGCCTTTTGTTCCCAACCCAACCCTACATAAACCCACACTAAGCTCTAAACTTTGTGAGAGATTGGGGCAGAGTGTTAAACGGAGCACTGCAGTTCCTGGGCAGGCCAGAAGGGCAGCTACAGTGGCAGGCAGACGTCTGTCGCATACGGCCGAGCAGAAAGTCGGGATTTTCTGCCTGCCAGGTGTTGTGGAGGATAGCGGGCAGATCTGCTTCTCGCGCGGCAGTCAGCCTCGTTTCTTCCTTCATGTGCGTGTGCTAAGAATAAGTATGGATTTTCTTCCAGCAGTAGGCCTTATTGGCTCTTCACAAGTGTGAGGTAAACTGGATGATTTCATCCATTTCAATCAGAATGTTTTTTTTGGGCGATTTTTTTTTTTTTTTTTTTT